>Ga0080006_1180868_pt1 | contig 98036 bp, 84 predicted proteins | sample RS3BMetagenome_FD_69209 | JGI IMG/M metagenome (GOLD analysis project Ga0080006, IMG submission 69209) | Ferric oxide microbial mat and aquatic microbial communities from Rainbow Spring, Yellowstone National Park, USA - RS3B (SPADES... ... | reverse complement strand
ATCGACCACTTTCTACCCCTGATGACCACATCCCCGCCGCCTGCGGCCGCACCGTTGTGCAATCCGCCAGCGCGGCAGCGCTCCAGACGAGCGGGCGGGGATTTATTCAGCGGCTTCCTAACCGAGTGTCGGGTCGTTCGTGAGCCGCAAGCGCATATCTCGTGCTCTGCGGAGCCTCATCTGCCACAGGGCCTCGCCGCGCGCCCGGCCCGGGCGGCACTCATACGCCGTGCCTTCCTGTTAGAATACGCAACACTTACCTGGATGGCGGTCGAAGCCGCTGTTGCGATCGGAAGCGGCGTTCGCGCAGGCAGCCTTTCGCTCTTCACTTTTGGTCTCGACAGCGTCATTGAGCTAGTCTCTGCCTCTGTGGTGCTTTGGCGGTTGGTCGTGGACTTGCGGCGCGGCGAGGCATTTGCCGAGGCAGCAGAGCGTGCCGCCAGCCGCATTGCCGGGGGGTTGCTCTTCGGCCTCGCCGCTTACGTGGTGATCGCTGCCGTCTCAAAGCTTGCCTCACATTCCGGTCAAACCTTTTCCTGGCCGGGGCTTGCGGTGACAACGCTCGCAATTCCGGTGATGTATCTTCTTGCCAGGCGGAAGATCGCCGTTGCTGAAGCGCTCGGCAGCCGCGCCATGCGCGCAGATGCGGTGGAAAGCATCACGTGCGGTTGGCTTTCGTTCGTGGTGCTTGCCGGCCTGCTTGTGGAGGCGCTGACCGGAGCATGGTGGGTCGATGCCGTAGCCTCTCTTGGCATCGTGGGGCTTCTCGTCAAAGAGGGACGAGAAGCCTGGCGCAGCGAAGCGTGCTGCGCCGATGCCGACTGAACAGGCTCAGCCTCGCTGCTTCACCTCACGGCGGCGGCGGTGCAGGATCCACTCCGTATAGCCGTTGGGCTGCGCTCTTCCTTGGAAGACCAAATCGCACGCGCCCTGAAAGGCCGCACCGTCGAATTTCGGCGCCATCGGGCGATAGTTGGGGTCATCGGCATTTTGGCGATCCACCACCTCCGCCATGCGCCGCATCGTGTCCATCACCTGCGCCTGGGAAACCACACCATGATGCAACCAGTTGGCGATATGTTGGCTGGAGATGCGCAGTGTTGCACGGTCTTCCATAAGTCCGACATCATGGATATCCGGCACTTTGGAACAGCCGATGCCTTGGTCAATCCAGCGCACCGCGTAGCCCAGTATGCCTTGGGCGTTATTGTCCAGCTCCTGCTGAATTTCCGCAGGCGACCAGTTCGGCCGATCGGCCAGCGGCAGCGTGAGAAGCTGCGCGAGCGGGGTCGGCGGGCGCTTTGCAAGTTCGGCCTGCCGCGCGGCCACGTCCACCATATGATAATGCAAGGCGTGCAAGGTGGCGGCCGTGGGCGAGGGCACCCAAGCCGTGTTGGCGCCGGCCTGCGGATGGTTGATTTTCTGAGCAAGCATGTCCGCCATCCGATCCGGCGCGACCCACATCCCCTTGCCGATCTGAGCCCGCCCGCGCAGCCCGCAGGCCAGGCCGATATCCACGTTGCGATCCTCGTAGGCTTTGATCCAGGCCGTGTTCCGCATCTCGTTCTTGCGGACCATCGGCCCGGCTTCCATGGAGGTGTGAATTTCGTCCCCCGTGCGATCCAAGAACCCCGTGTTGATGAACACCACCCGCTCGGAGGCCGCCGCGATACATGCCTTGAGGTTGGCGCTGGTCCGCCGCTCCTCATCCATAATCCCCATCTTGAGGGTATTTCGCGGAAGACCCAGAATGTCTTCGACCCGACCGAAAATCTCGACCGCGAAGGCAACCTCGGCCGGCCCGTGCATCTTCGGCTTGACGATATAAATCGAGCCGGTGCGGCTGTTCCGGAACTGCCCGTTGCCTCGCAGATCGTGCAACGCAATCAGCGAAGTCACCGCCGCATCGAGCATTCCTTCCGGCGTTTCGTTGCCGGAGTGATCCAGCACCGCATCGGTGTACATGTGGTGGCCGACATTACGCACGAGCATTAGGCTACGGCCCGGCAGCGTCAGCGTTCCCCCGGCGGAAGTGGTATAGGCCCGGTCCGAGTTTAGGCCGCGATGCATTTTGCGGCCGCCTTTCTCAAAATCAGCGGTCAGCGTGCCTTTCATCAAGCCAAGCCAATTGCGGTAAGCCAACACCTTGTCGGCAGCATCCACCGTGGCAACCGAATCTTCGAAGTCGATGATGGTGGTGATGGCAGATTCGATCACGATATCGGCGATACCGGCAGCATCGTCGCGGCCAACCGGATGGGTGCGATCGATTTTGAGTTCCACATGGAGGCCGTGGTGGCGCAGCAGCACGGCCGTCGGCGCTTCCGGTCCACCTTGATAGCCCCGCAACTGGTCGGGATCCCGCAACGTCGCGGCAGCCCCATTCACAAGGCGCACCTGAAGGCCGGCGCCCTCGATTCGATAGGCGGTGGCGTCCTTATGGCTGCCCTCGCTCAAGGGAAAATGGGCATCAAGAAATTCGCGCGCGCGCGCGATCACGCGCTCGCCCCGGATCTTGTTATAACCGCCGGAACGTGTTGCTCCGCCCTCCTCGGGGATCGCATCCGTGCCGTAGAGTGCGTCATAAAGGCTGCCCCAACGGGCATTCGCTGCATTCAGCGCATAGCGGGCGTTGGTCACCGGCACCACGAGCTGCGGGCCGGCGATTTCGGCGATTTCCGGATCGACATTGGCGGTCGTGGCCTGCACTGCCGGCGGCTCGGGTTCCAAATAGCCGATCTCCCGAAGAAATGCCTCGTAAGCCGCCGCATCATGCGCCTGACCGCGCCGGGCCTTGTGCCAAGCGTCGATCTCGGCCTGAAGCTGGTCGCGCCGTTGCAAAAGCGCCCGATTGCGCGGGCCAAGGTCACGAATCAGCGCCCCAAGCCCGTTCCAAAACGTCTCCGGCGAAATGCCGCTTTGCGGCAGCGCCTCGTCATTGACAAAATGATAAAGTGAAGCCGCGACTTTCAGGCCACCGACTTCGCGATAGTGCTCACCCACTTGAGCCTCCGTTGCCTTGTGTTCTCATCGGTCTCGCGCCGCTGCTTTAGGGATTCGTGGCAGCCCGTTGCGCGCGCCACGCGGCAAAAGCCGCGCGTGTCTGATCATTCGGCGGATACGTTCCGGGAAGCGCCGCGCCCTCCGCAATGCGCTGAAAAATAAATTGCTCCAGCATTTCCTGTTCCGCTGCTTCACGCGCGATGTCATCCACAATCGCCTGCGGAATGACGACCACCCCGTCGGCATCCCCTACAATGACATCGCCCGGGAAGACCGCAACACCACCGCAGCCGATCGGCACTTGCAAATCCACCGCATAATGCAAGGCTAGGCTTAACGGAGCCGCCGGAGCGGCACAATAGAGAGGAAAGCCGAGTTCGGCGAGGGATGCTGTATCCCGCAAGCCTCCGTCGGTGACAACCCCGGCCACCCCGCGCACTTGCAACCGTTTCGCCAGAATATCCCCAACCGTCCCCGCGCCGCTTTCCCCGCGGGAGGCAATGACCAGCACATGGCCGGGCGGCGTTATTTCGATGGCCTTGCGCTGCGGATACTCGGGGTGGGCCAAGACTTCCATTTTCACGAGATCGGCCCGCGCCGGGATGCTGCGCAAGGTGAAGGCAGGGCCGACAAGCTTGGGTGCGGGCTGTGTCAGCGGCTTTACCCCGCGCATGAAGACGTTGGAAAAGCCCCGTTTGAACAGCTGAGTGGTCAGCGTTGCGGTGCTGACGCCGAGCAAACGCTTGCGTGTCTCTTCGTTCATTGGCCGCCCTCCGTCTCCTGCAACACCGAACTATGCCTGACCAAGATGCCCGAGCAGCCGAATATGACTGCGCATGCCGTGAAGAAAGCATGCCAGCTCGAACTTCTCGTTCGGGCTGTGCACTTGGTCATCCTCCAGACCGAACCCCATCAGCAACGTCTCAAGCCCCAGAACGCGCTTGAAGCTCTCAACTACGGGCACCGACCCTCCACTGCCGATGAACACCGGGGGACGGCCGAACTCTTCGCGGAGCGCCCGCTCGGCGGCGGCGACGAAGCGCGATTCCCGCGGCACCACAATCGCCGCGGCGGCGGTAAGGCTCTCATAACTTGCTGTCACGCCGGGAGGAATGCGTTCAGCGATGAAGCGCTGAAACGAAGCGATCACCTCGCCCGGATCTTGATCGGGCACCAGGCGGAAGGAAACCTTGGCGTGTGCCTCTGCCGCGATCACCGTTTTGGCGCCACTTCCGGTATATCCGCCCCAGATGCCGTTGATATCGGCCGTTGGCCGCGCCCAGAGGCGAACCAAAGCAGGCAGCCCCTTTTCGCCGGCGGGCTCCTTTTGCCCGATGCCGGCAAGGAACGCTTGCTCATCGAAGCCGAGCGACTCCCACTCCGCCAGTTGGGCCGGAGGCAGCGGACGAACGCGATCGTAAAAGCCCGGCAGTTGCACCCGCCCTTGCGCATCGTGCAACCCGCCGAGGGCGCGCGTGAGAATGTTCAAAGCATTTTGCGCCGATCCCCCGTAAAGACCAGAATGGAGATCCCGCGCCGCCGCGCGCAAATTCACTTGCACGTAAGCAAGCCCGCGCAGACGCGTGGTGATGGCAGGGGTGGCGATATCCCACATATTCGTATCGGAAATAACCGCTTGGTCGGCTTGCAGTCGTGCGTGCTCGGCAATGAGGAGCTTCTCCAGACTTGGGCTGCCGATCTCCTCCTCACCCTCTACCAGCACGGTGATGCGCAACGGCATCGTGTGCGTCACCGAATGCCAGGCGCGGAAGGCGCCAAGCCAGGCGACAAGCTGCCCTTTATTGTCCACGGCTCCCCTGGCGATGACGCGCTTGCCGCGGGGACCCTCGACGATGGTGGGCTCAAAAGGCGGGCTGGTCCAAAGCTCCAAAGGCTCGGGGGGCTGCACGTCATAATGGCCGTAATATAAAAGGTGCGGGACATCACCGCCCGGGCCGGGATGGTGCGCCAAAACGCAGGGCTTCCCATCGGTTGGCAGCACGTCCGCCTGAAACCCGAGCTCTTGCAGCTGCGCCTGGACCCATTCCGCAGCGTCTTGGCAGTCTTTCGCATGCTCCGGCTGAGCGCTGACGGAGGGAATGCGAAGCAGCTCAAACCATCGCCGAAGCGTCTCCTGTTCGGTTGCCCTTGCGCACTGCAAGACTTCAGCAATGCGGCCTTCGGCTGCGGACATTCCCTATTCCCTCCTTGCTTCGGACAGCAGAGAACATGCCACGATGGCGCGCGGGCACAAGCGGCTTACCGCGGAAAAGCCCTGTCAGCGATGCATTCCTGAACCATAGGTATTGAGGAACATCTCCACCGCGCCGCGCACAACGCGATCGATGAGCTCCTCGGACGGATCCGGAGGAAGACCGAGTTTGCACCGGAACCAAATCCGGGTTTGGCAGAGATGGAAAAACTGTTCGGCGGCAAACTCGGGGTCCTCCACCCGAAGCAACCTACGCTCCGTCTGGCGCTTGAGCCAACGCGCCATGAAACAAATGGCTTGCTGCGGCCCGGCATCGTAAAATTTGCGGGCAAGGTCGGGAAATCTCTCCGCTTCCGAGACAACCACGCGGTAAATCATGTTTGCCGTGGGCGCAAGCATAATGGCAATGAAGCGGCGGCCGATATTGTAAAGCGCAAGCGCCGGGTTGGGCTCCTCCTCGCTCGCTTCAAAGACGGGGCTTAGGTGTTTAGCGATTTCATTTTCCACAAATGCCGCAAAAAGGTGGGCCTTGCTCTCAAAATGGTTGTAGAGGGTGCCTTTGGAAACGCTTGCCTCGTGGGCGATGCGCGCCATTGAAGCGCCTTCATATCCTTCCTCGGCAAAGACAATCGCAGCGCCGCGCAAAATCTGCGCTCGCTTTTCCGCCGAGAGCGGAGCCTCAACTGCCATACTGTACCCATCCTTCTCCGCCGTAACATCGCGGATCGGCATTGACGAATGCACCATCGTCCGGCAATTGTCAAAATGACCGAACCGATCGGTCAGTCCGTGATGTCACGCGGCTCTGGAAACAATTTCAAGTTTATGAAAAAAGGTGCATATAAGCGTGCGCCGGTTCTCGCGCGGGATCGCCGAGGCGGCTGGAGAAGGCGGAAGATGGGGAAGAAAAGTGCAATACACCGCTGGCGGCGGGTCTCATGCTTGGGGGTTTTGCCCGTTCTCGCCTCCTGCACCGTGGGCCCTGATTTTCACGCGCCAAAACCCTGGTGGCAGCCGAGCTCTTACACGGAAAGCGGTGCACCGGGGCAAACACCGCAGAAAGCAACGCCTCCGGTCATGGAGGCAACGGCAAAAAGCGTGCCTGTGCCGGAACCGATTGATCCGCGTTGGTGGGACCAGTTCCAAGACCCCGAGTTGACCTCGCTTGAAGAGCGGCTGGTCGGCAGCAACCTTGATATGCGTATCGCATCGACTCGCCTTTCCGAAGCGCGTGCCGCTTACGGCCAGGCGCGCGCAGGCCTGTTTCCGACCTTGAATGCCAATGGTTCGATCACGCGAGAACTTATGAGCCAAAAGGGCATTGTCGCACTGTTCGGCAATAGCGCGCCGGGCGGTAGTTTCACGAGCCAGGGCCCGTTGGCCAGCGGCCTTGCCGGAACCGCCGCCGGCAGCGCACTTCCGATTACGCAAAAGATCCCGCCGTTTACCCTCTATCAGTATGGCTTCGATGCTTCGTGGGAGCTTGACCTCTGGGGCCGCGTGCGGCGTGGGGTCGAGGCTGCTCGCGCGAATGTTCAGGCCGCGGTGGACCAGCTTCGCGACGGCTTGGTTTCGCTCGAAGCCGAGATGGCACGGGATTACATCCAGCTTCGCGGCGTTCAGCGCGACCGCCAGATTGTGCGCGATAACCTGCAAAGCGCGCTGGAAAGCCTGCGATTGACCAAAGAGCGCGCCACCACCGGTCTGACCACCGACCTCGATGTCGCCAACGCACAAGCGCAGGTGGACGGCATTGCGGCGCAACTGCCTCCGCTCGACACCCAGGAGGTCCAGCTGATCAATGCCATCAGCCAATTGCTTGGCCAACCGCCGCGCGCGCTTTCCGGCGAACTGCTCCAGCCGCAGCCCATCCCTCCGGTACCGCCGCGTGTGCCGGTGGGCGTGCCGGCCGAACTTGCCCGCAGGCGGCCGGATATCAGGGCCGCGGAAGCACTGCTTCATGCCGCGACGGCGCAGGTGGGGGTTGCCGTCGCAAGCTTCTTCCCCGACATTTCGCTGACCGGAAGCTTCGGGTTTCAAACGATCAACGGCTATAATATTCTCGACTGGAACGCGCGCCAATACGGCATTGGTCCGACAGTCATCCTCCCCATTTTTCAGGGTGGCCAGCTTGTTTCCACGCTGGAGTTGCGCGAAGAGCAGCAAAAGGAAGCTGCGATAAATTATCAAAAGACCGTGCTGCAAGCCTTGCACGAGGTGGATAACGCGCTTGCCGCTTATGCCTCGGATCAAAAGCGGCGCGACCAGCTGGCCCAGGAAGTGGAGGCGGCGCGTCGCGCGCTTGATTTGGCTCGCGCACGCTACACGGCAGGCGTATCCACGTTTCTTGATGTCTTGACGGCGCAGCAGGTGTTGCTGCTCGCCCAGCAGCAGTTATCCGACAGCACCGCGACCGTTTCAACCGATTTGGTCGCGCTTTACAAGGCGCTGGGAGGAGGATGGGAAATCGCCTACCCCCTGCCGGAAGCGCGCGCCGGCAATCCGACACTCCAGCCGGTGCGCCAGGGAAGTTAACCGCCCCTCGGAGAGCGAAGCGGCCTTGACAGAGGGTTTGCATGCCGGTAAATGGTGACGTATAGGTTAAGTAACGCACGAATGCGGAAACTATGCGACCGAACGCCATCGTAACCGACGACGTGCCGCGAATGTCCTCTGCGGGCATGGCGATCGATGGATCGAACTGGTTTCGTCCGGTTCCCTCGCTGCTTGATGAAGCGGTGGCGCGATACGGCGCGCAGCCTGCGATGTATTTTTTCGGCCGGCGGTGGAGCTATCGAGCCCTCGGCGAGCTGGTGGAGCGGGCTGCTTGCGGGTTGCAGCGCCTTGGTGTGGTGAAGGGAACGCGCGTCGGGCTCTGCTTGCCCAATACGCCCTATTCGGTGATTTGTTACTTCGCAGCGTTAAAGGCCGGGGCAATCGTGGTGAATTTCAACCCGCTTTACGTGGAGCGGGAGATTTTGCACCAAGTTCGTGATTCCGGCACAACCATTATGTTCGTGCCGGATCTTGCGCGGATTGCGGGCAAAGTGGATGCAATTGCCGAGCAGGCAAGGCTACAGCACATTGTTGTTTGTCCGCTGCACGCGGTGATGCCGCCGTTGAAGGCCCTTGCGTTTCGTCTGTTTCGAAAAAAGGAAAGAGCCAAACTGCCGCAAGACGGCAGGCATGTTCTTTTCGATCAGTTGATCGCAACGCGCCAAGCCTTTACGCCGGTTGCGATTGCGCCGAAAACCGATATCGCGGTTTTGCAATATACCGGTGGCACGACCGGAGTCCCAAAAGGCGCCATGCTGACGCATGCCAACCTGACGGCGAACAGCGCGCAGGTGCTTCTGGCACATGGCAACGCGTTGCGGGAAGGTGAAGAACGCGTGCTTGGCGTGCTTCCGCTGTTTCATGTCTTTGCTTTGACCGCTGTCATGAACGCAGGGGTTGCGCTCGGAGCGGAAATTATCCTACTTCCCCGTTTTGAAATTCATGAACTTTTGCAGTGCATCCGCCGCACACGGCCAACCATCTTTCCGGCGGTGCCGACCATTTATGCGGCGATCAATGCCGCCGTTGAAAAGAAGCATGTGGATATCAGCTCCATCCGTTTCTGTATTTCCGGCGGCGCCCCGTTGCCAGTTGAGGTCGCCAAACGATTTGAAGCGATTACCGGCGGAAGACTGGTGGAGGGTTACGGCCTGAGCGAGGCCTCGCCCGTGGTTTCCTTTACGCCGCCGGGTCATGAGCGCAAAGCTGGCTCCGTCGGCCTTCCGGTTCCCGGCACGACAATAGAGATACGGGATCCGAACGAACCAAGTCGGGTTCTTGATCGCGGGCAAAAGGGGGAAATTTGTGTGCGTGGACCGCAGGTCATGGCAGGGTATTGGAATCGCCTGGAGGAAACCCAGGCGGCCTTCATCGACGGCGCCTTACGTACAGGTGATATCGGCTATCTCGACGAGGATGGTTATCTTTTTCTGGTGGACCGCATCAAGGATGTGATTATTTGCAGCGGATACAACGTGTATCCGCGCGTGTTGGAAGAAGCGCTTTACCAGCATCCGGCAGTGGCCGAAGCCCTGGTGATCGGTATCCCCGACGCTTATCGCGGCCAATCGCCCAAAGCTTTTGTCGCTTTGCGTCCGGGCGCTGTTGCGACCGAAACCGAATTGTTAGATTTCCTCTCGCGTTACGTCTCAAAGATTGAAATGCCCAAAGCGATCGAGATCAGGCCCAGTCTGCCGAAGACGGCGGTAGGCAAACTTTCCAAGAAAGACTTGTTGGAAGAAATTTTCGCAAAGCCCGGATCCGGTACACAATCCGGTGCACAATAGAGCATGAGGATTGCGCAAAGTGCTCGATAACCCGCATCAACCCGTGCTTGACGAGCACCTTTATACCGTGACGGAACTTGCCGCGGAATTAGACGTAACTCCGCGTACGATCCGTTTCTACGAGGCCAAAGGGCTTCTCAAGCCGCAACGTGTTGGCGCGAGGCGCATTTTTTCGCGCAGGGATCGAGCGCGTTTAATTCTCATTCTGCGCGGCAAGAGGCTCGGGTTTCGTTTACGCGAAATAAAAGAATACCTTGATCTTTACGATGCCGATCCCACCCAAACCACGCAGACCGCGGCGCTTTTGAAAGCGGTGCGCGCGCGTATCTCTCGGCTGCAAGAGCAGCGCAAAGCGTTGGAACAAACATTGACGGAGTTGATTGAGATCGAACAACAAGCCGTTACCGCTCTTGCTGCGCATACTCCGGCAGTAAAGCGCTAACAAAAGAGTTCTTGGAGCATCAGCATGCAGAACGCAGTTATCGCGGGTTATGTCCGTTCCCCCTTCACTCTTGCAAAACGCGGCGCACTTGCCCGTGTCCGGCCCGACGACCTTATGGCTGAGGTCGTCCGCGCACTGGTGAGCCAAACCGGCGTAAAGCCCGAAGATATCGAAGATGTCATCATTGGTTGCGCCTTTCCAGAGGCCGAACAAGGGTTGAATATCGGCCGCCTTGTCGGACTGCTTGCGGATTTGCCAATCTCGGTTGCGGGCGTTACCGTCAATCGTTTTTGCGGCTCTTCGATGCAGTCTGTCCACATGGCGTTTGGGCAAATTGCCGTCGGCGCCGGCGATGTCTTTATTTGCGGCGGCGTAGAGAGTATGACGCGCGTGCCGATGATGGGTTACAATCCCATGCCGAACCCGAAGCTGGCGGCAAAATGTCCCAACGCCTATATTAGCATGGGAGAAACTGCGGAAAACGTCGCGCGCAAATGGGAAATTACCCGTGCGGAGCAGGAAGCTTTCGCACTCCGCAGCCATATGCGGGCCGCGCAAGCGCAGCAGGCAGGAAAACTTTCTACCGAGATCGTCCCCATTCCAACCAAGAACGGTGCCGTAGAGCTGGACGGCTGTATTCGTGCAGATACTTCTCTGCAAAGCCTTGCAGAACTAAAGCCCGCTTTCGACAAGGACGGCACGGTAACTGCCGGAACATCTTCTCCCCTCACCGACGGAGCCGCCGCCGTGCTCGTCTGCAGCGAAAGTTACGCCGAGCGCCATGGGCTCAAGCCACTCGCGCGCATTCGCGCTGCGGCCGTCGCCGGATGCGCCCCTGAGTTTATGGGGATCGGACCCGTTGCGGCAACCCGTAAGGCGCTTGCGCGTACGGGACTGCAGATGGAAGATATCCGTGTTGTTGAATTGAACGAAGCGTTTGCAAGCCAAGCCATTGCCTGCGTGCGCGAGCTCGGCATTTCAGAAGAAACGCTGAACATCGACGGCGGCGCAATTGCGCTTGGCCACCCGTTAGGAGCGACGGGGGCGCGCATCGTCGGTAAAGCAGCAAGCCTGCTTCAGCGCGAAGGCGCGCGTTATGCGCTCGCCACCCAATGTATCGGCGGAGGCCAAGGCATTGCCACCATTTTGGAGCGCGTCTGATGGAAGGGATTCGTAAAGTCGCCGTAATAGGCGCGGGCGTCATGGGTGCCGGTATTGCCGCGCAGGTTGCCAACGCGGGCATTCCGGTGCTGCTGCTTGATATCGTTCCCGAAGGGGCAAAAGAGCGCAACATTGTCGCGGCAAGCGCCATCGATCGCATGCGCAAAACGGAGCCCGCCCCGCTGATGAGCGAGGATGCCGCAAAACTGATCACTGCTGGGAATATCGAGGATCACCTCAAGCAGGTTGCCGAATGTGATTGGATCATCGAGGCAATTATCGAGCGTTTGGATGCCAAACAGGAGCTTTATCACCGCTTGGAGGCAGTGCGTAAACGCGGCTCTGCCGTTTCTTCCAACACATCAACGATCCCGCTCCGTGCTCTTGTGAACGGTTTGCCGGAAACATTTCGGCGTGATTTCCTGATCACGCATTTCTTCAACCCGCCGCGTTATATGCGTTTGTTAGAAATTGTGGCCGGTCCGGACACGGCTCCGGATATCGTTGCATCCATCAGCCGCTTCGGCGATATCGCACTCGGCAAGACCATTGTGGAATGCAAAGACACCCCGGGCTTCATAGCCAATCGCTTGGGCGTCTATTGGATGCAGGTTGCGGTTCTTGAGGCCATCGAGGGCGGCCTTACCGTCGAGGAGGCCGATGCGGTAATGGGCGCACCTTTCGGTATCCCGCGCACCGGCATCTTCGGGTTGATTGATCTTGTCGGTCTTGATCTGATGCCGCACGTCAACGCCTCCATGGCACGACTGCTGCCGGCGAAAGATGCCTTTCACGCCGCCAATCGCGAGCTTCCGTTAGTTCAGAAAATGATTGCCGAGGGCTATACGGGGCGCAAAGGAAAAGGTGGTTTTTATCGGCTCGACCAAAGCGGAGGCAAGCGCCGCAAGCTGGCCATTGATCTCGTCACGGGTGAGTACCGCCCGGAACAGAAGCCGGAGCTTCCGGAACTTCAGGGTGCGAGAGACTTACGCGCTCTGCTCAGCGCCGAAAGCAAGGTGGGTCGCTACGCTTGGCGCGTATTGGGGCAAACGTTGGCCTATGCGGCTTCTCTTGTGCCGGAGGCGGCCGATGACATCGTCCGCATCGATGAAGCGATGCGTCTCGGTTACAATTGGAAGTGGGGTCCGTTCGAACTTCTCGATAAAATCGGGCCGGATTGGGTGGCCGATCGGCTTGCCGCAGAAGGTCTACCCGTTCCTGCGATGTTGGAGTTAGCGCGCGGGAAGAAATTCTATCGCGTGCAGAACGGCGTACCGCAGTATCTCGGGCTGGACGGGCAATATCATGAGATTGTCCGCCCCGAAGGCGTTTTGCTGCTCTCTGATATCAAGCTCCGGACAGAGCCGCTGGCAAAGAACGGTTCTGCGGCGCTTTGGGATATCGGTGATGGCGTTGCCTGCTTTGAATTCACCAGCAAGATGAACGCGTTAGATGGCGATATCATCGTCTTGCTGGAAAAATCGATTGCCATTGTCCGTGAACGTTTCAAGGCCCTTGTCATCTATAACGAGGGAGAGAATTTTTCGGTCGGGGCAAATCTGGGGATCGCGCTGTTTGCGGCAAATATCGCGGCCTGGAGTGAGATTGAAAAGCAACTCGTCGCGGGTCAAAGAACATATCTCGCTCTGAAATATGCCCCTTTCCCCGTCGTTGCGGCACCTTCCGGCATGGCGCTCGGCGGTGGCTGCGAAATCTTGTTGCATAGCGCCGCGGTGCAAGCCCATGCGGAAACCTATGCAGGTCTTGTCGAATGCGGTGTCGGGCTCGTTCCAGCCTGGGGCGGCTGCAAAGAAATGCTGCTGCGTTGGCAAAAATCCCCGGTCTCGCCGCGGGGACCGATGCCGGCGCCGATCAAAGCGTTTGAGATGATCTCCACGGCGCAGGTCTCGAGATCGGCGGCGCAAGCGAAGGAAATGCTCATTTTGCGTCCTACCGATCGGATTACCATGAACCGCGCTCGGCTGCTTGCGGATGCGAAAGCGCGCGCCTTGGAGCTTGCGCAGAACTATTTGCCGCCGCAGCCTGCCGTTCTTTCTCTTCCCGGAGCAAGCGGCAAGCTTGCGTTGATGATGGCGGCGCGAAACGCTCATAAACTCGGCAAGGCCACGTCGCATGATCTGGTTGTGGCGGAAGGCCTGGCAAACGTTTTGAGCGGCGGGGAATGCGACCTTGTCGACGAATGTGACGAACAGAGAATTCTTGACTTGGAACGGATAAACTTTATGCAATTGCTGCGAACACAGCCCACGCTTGCCCGTATCGAACATACGTTGGAAACCGGTAAACCGCTGCGAAACTGAAATAGCGCAAGAAAGGAGTGCCACGCTATGCAAGTCTATAAGGCCCCGTTGCGCGACATGCGCTTTGTTCTCTACGAATTGTTTGACAGCCGAACTGTTGCGGCTCTGCCGGGCGGCGAAGAACTCACCCCTGAGTTGATCGATAGCATTCTGGAGGAAGCAGCCAAGTTTACCGAAAAAGTACTACTGCCGTTGAACGCAAGCGGCGATGAGGAAGGATGCCACTACGAAAACGGCGTTGTGCGTACTCCCAAAGGGTTCAAAGACGCATATACCGCCTTTCGTGAAGGCGGGTGGACCGCGATGGCGTGCGATCCGGCCTATGGCGGCCAAGGTTTGCCTGAAATCGTCAATAAGCTTGTCGAGGAGATGATCTGCTCCACGAACCTCTCCTTCGGCCTTTATCCAGGTTTGAGCCGCGGCGCCTATCTTGCATTGCGTCACCATGCGTCTGATGAGCTCAAGCAAAAATTTCTGCCGAAACTTGTCGATGGAACGTGGTCCGGCACGATGTGCCTTACCGAGCCACATTGTGGCACGGATCTTGGCTTGCTGCGCACGAAAGCCGTTCCGCAACCGGACGGTAGCTACAAAGTGACCGGCTCGAAAATTTTTATTTCTTCCGGGGAACATGATTTGACCGAAAATATCGTGCATCTGGTATTGGCCCGCCTGCCTGATGCGCCTGCCGGTGTGAAAGGCATCAGCCTGTTCGTCGTGCCGAAATTCCTGCCCACCCCGGATGGCAGGGTGGGAACCCGCAACGGCGTTCTGTGCACAGCAATTGAACATAAAATGGGAATTAAGGCTTCGGCGACGTGCCAGCTTTCATTCGAGGACGCCACGGGGTGGATGGTGGGCAGGCCCAACAAAGGATTGCAGGCCATGTTCACCATGATGAACAGCGAGCGTCTCTCTGTTGGGCTGCAGGGACTCGGGCTTGCCGAAGTTGCATATCAAAGCGCTGTGGCCTATGCGAAAGAGCGTTTGCAAGGCCGTTCTCTCAACGGGGCAAAACGACCGGACTTGCCGGCTGATCCGATTATTGTGCATCCCGACGTGCGGCGTATGCTCATGACCATGCGCGCTTACGCCGAAGGCTGTCGCGCTCTTTCCGGCTGGGTTGCCCAGGCGCTTGATATTGCGGAACGCGCGACGGATCCCTCTGCCAAGGAAACAGCAGAAGATTTCACCGCATTGATGACACCGATTGTCAAAGCCCTCTTCACCGAGCTCGGTTTTGAGGCAACGAATCTGTGCATGCAGGCTTATGGCGGGCATGGGTATATTCGCGACCATGGCATCGAACAGCTCGTGCGCGATGCGCGTATTGCCTTGATCTATGAAGGAACCAACGGGATTCAGGCCCTAGACTTGGTAGGGCGCAAGCTTCCCGCGCATGCCGGCCGGTATTTGCGCCGGTTCTTCCATCCGGTGAGCGAATTTATCGCTTCCCGTAAGGCGGATCCGGCGTTAGCCGCTTTGGTCGAGCCGCTCAGCAAGGCCTTCGGTGCCCTGCAGTTGGCGACGGTGCATATTGCGCAATCCGCGGAACGCGATCGTGAGGAGGCTGGTGCTGCTGCAGCCGAGTATCTGCGCCTGTTCGGGCTGGTTGCCATGGGCTATATGTGGGCGCGCAGCGCGGAGGTGGCTGCAGCAAAACTGCCGGCGGCGAATGGTGATGCCGGCTTCTATCAAAGCAAGCTCATCACGGCGCGGTTTTTCATGGAACGCATTTTGCCGCAATCATTCGCTCTGCTCGCTTCCATCAAATCGGGAAAAACCTCCATGATGGCGTTGCCGGAGGCCGCTTTCTGAGGCTTGGCTGCCAGGCTGGCAAAAGCAATTCGGGATCGAGCGATGCATCGGGCCGGCACAACTGCCGGCCCCTTCCTGCCTCCGTATTTGCCCGGGTGATGCCGATTCGTGATTGCGGGCACTGGCATAGCCTTGCCTCGGGCGCTAACTTGGCCGCATCATCATGAGCAGCAGCAGATGAGGCGGCCGATGACTTTGCAGGAAATGGCTTCCTTAAAGACCGGTTCTTCTTTGCAGAATTGGGCAGATCGCGCGCGCGCCCTACGGCCGCTTATTGAAGCGGCCGCGCCAAGCATTGAAGCGGAGGGGGAACTTACCGACGATGTGCTGAACGCTTTGCACGAGGCGCGGCTGTTTCGTCTGTTGCTCCCCGCAAGTGCCGGTGGCGAAGAAGCCGATCCCCTGAGCTATGTGGAGATGATCGAAGCCATTGCGATGGCGGATGCCAGCACCGCATGGTGCCTCGGCCAGGGTTCCGGCTGTTCGATGATTGCGGCGTATTTGCCGCAGGATGCTGCTTGGCAAATCTTTGGCGAAGACCGCCGTGCGGTGCTTGCGTGGGGGGCCGGCGCGGTCGGCCAAGCCCACGTGACGGATGGCGGATATCGCGTGAGTGGAACTTGGCAATTCGCAAGCGGCATCCGCCATGCAACATGGCTTGGCGGACATTGTCGCGTCATCGAGCGGGACGGCAGCGTACGCACCGATGCTAACGGTAACCCCATTGAACGCACCATGCTCTTTCCGAAAACACAAGCCCGAATTACCGACGCTTGGCAAGTGATGGGATTACGTGGAACCGGCAGTGACACGTATTCGGTGATGGACCTCTTCGTTCCGGAAGAATTTTCCGCCACGCGCGATGCGCAGGAGAACCGCCGCTCCCCGGGCCCGCTTTACAGCTTATCCACCAATCAGATGTTTGCCGCGAGCTTCGCCGCGGTTGCGCTGGGGGTTGTGCGCGCCCTACTGGATACCTTCGAGACACTGGCGCGCACGAAATCGCCCCGCGAAATCAAGCAAACGCTCCGTGATAACGCCGCCGTGCAATGCGAGGTTGGGCTTGCCGAAGCACGCATCGGCGCAGCGCGCAGCTACTTGTTTGAATCTTTACGCAGTGCCTGGGAATGGGTGCAGCGTGGCGAGCCTATTGCCCTGGCGCATCGCATACGGATCCGCTTGGCCTCGACCTACGCTATCCACGAAGCGAGGGAGGTCGCCGCACGGATCTATCATGAAGCCGGCGCCACCGCGATTTTTGAAAGCCAGCCTTTTGAGCGCCGGTTGCGCGATATCAATACGGTCAGCCAACAAGTGCAAGGGCGGCGCGCACATTTTGAGACCGGCGGCCAGTTCTTTCTTGGCCTGGCGCCGGTGAACGCGTTCCTATAGCCGCACTGAAAACTTATCGATGCACATTCAAGCAGATATGAGTCCTCCCATATCCGCAAGCGCCGCGATATGGAATTCGGCATCGCCGAATTGGCGATCCAGCATCGTCATACGCTTAAAATAGTGCCCAACTTTATATTCCATGGTCATGCCGATCCCGCCGTGCAGTTGGATAGCCTCCTCGCCAATTTTACGGCCTGACCGGCCAATCTGTGCCTTGGCTGCGCACATCGCACGCCGCCGTTCGGTTGCGTTTTCCTCTTCCACCATCATCGTCGCGAACATCGCCATGCTTCTGGCTTGTTCCAATGCAATCAGCATATCCACGGCGCGATGCTGCAACGCTTGAAATTGACCGATCGGTCGGCCAAACTGCTGGCGCGTTTTGAGATATTCGACGGTGGTCTCTTGCATCACAGACATCACGCCGACAGCTTCGGCGCACAGGGCGGCCATGGCTTCATCGATCATCCGCTCCACAAACGCGTCGCCCTGCTCAGGGGCGGCAATCAGATCGATATCCTCCAGACGCACATTGTTGAAAGCAATTTCTGCAGCGCGTAAACCGTCCTGGGTTGGATAGCCACGCCGCTCAACCCCCTCGGCTTTGGCATCCACAAGAAATACCCCGATCCCCTTGCGATCACGCTGCGCGCCGGAAACACGTGCCGTGACAATCAGTTTATCGGCGGAATCTCCGTGCAGCACCAGAGTCTTTTCCCCGCTCAAGCGCCAACCGGCGCCGTCCTTTTTTGCCGTAGTTTTGACATCGGCATGGTTGTAGCGCGACTGTCGTTCCATCCATGCAAAGCCGAGGATCATTTCTCCCGCAACGACTTGGGGAATAAGCGCAGCTTGTAAATCGGGGGAAAGAGCACGGCGCAGTGCGCTGCCTCCGAGCACTATGGTGCTAAAATAGGGCTCCAAGACCAAGGCGCGTCCAAACGCTTCCATAACAATCATCAACTCGACAGGACCTCGCCCGAACCCGCCATGGCTCTCCGAAAACGGTAATCCGAGCAGGCCGAGTTCGGCAAACCGGCGCCAGACAGCGGGGCTCCATCCTCCTCGTTCTTTCGCGTATTGGTTACGCTGTTCAAAATCGTATTCCGCAGCGGTAAAGCGATCAACGGTTTCTTTCAGGAGGCGCTGCTCCTCGGTGAATTCAAAATCCATCGGTCTGTCAGAGCCCCAGAATTGCTTTTGCGAGAATATTGCGTTGTATCTCGTTCGAGCCGCCGTAGATGGAGATTTTTCGCCAGTTGAAGTACGTCGGCGCGGCTGCAGCGGCATAATCCGGACCAATCGGCGGCTCGTTCCAACCGTCTTCGCGTTCTTCACGATAAGGCAGCACGTACGGGCCCACCACGTCCATCAGCAGCTCCGTTGTCGCTTGCTGGATTTCCGATCCTTTGATTTTCAGAATGGAAGAGGCAGGATCGGGTTTACCTTTCGGCCGGTTTCGCTCCGCTGCGACAATACGCAGCTGGGTCATTTCCAGTGCTTTCAACTCAATTTCAACCGCAGCAAGCTTCTCACGAAAGCGCCGATCTTCGATGAGGGGACTATCTCCGACACGCTCCACGGCAGCGAGCTGCTTGATGCGCCGGATGCGTTCCTTCGATATACCGACCCGAGCAATACCCGTTCGTTCGTTGCTCAGGAGAAACTTGGCATAGTCCCACCCCTTGTTTTCCTCGCCGACGAGATTCTCAACGGGCACCTTGACCTCGTCAAAGAAAACTTCGTTGATTTCCCGGCCCCCGTCAATCGTTTGAATCGGGCGCACGGTGATACCAGGGGTTTTCATATCGATCAATAGAAACGAAATTCCTTCCTGTTTCTTTGCAGACGGATCTGTTCGTACAAGGCAGAAGATCCAGTCGGCATATTGTGCCAATGTTGTCCATGTCTTCTGGCCATTGACCACGTAATAGCCGTTGACGCGCTTTGCCGAGGTGCGCAACGAAGCCAAATCCGAACCCGCCCCCGGTTCCGAGAAGCCTTGGCAGAACCAAATATCAATATTGGCGATTTTGGGCAAAAAATAATTTTTCTGGGCTTCATTTCCAAAAGCCGCAATGACTGGCCCGACCATATTGACGTTGAACGGCAAAGGCGGGGGCACGCAAGCTTGTTGCATTTCGTCTTGGTAAAAGTAGATCTGAACGGGGCTCCAATCCTGGCCGCCCCACTCACGCGGCCAATGCGGAACCGCCCACCCGTGTGCGTTCATAATACGATGCGCCGTTACAATATCTTCCCGCGAGAGATGCCGCCCTTCGGCCACCTTATCGCGTATGGCCTGTGGTATTTCGGTTCGAAAGAATTGCCGTGCCTTTTCGCGAAAAGCCAGCTCTTCGGGAGTAAAGGTGAGATCCATAACTTGCCTCCCTTACACAATTTCCAGCAAACCCGCGGCGCCCATGCCGCCGCCGACACACATGGTAATCACGACCCGTTTCGCCTTCCGGCGTTTGCCCTCAAACAACGCATGCATGCTCATGCGCGCGCCACTCATCCCATAAGGATGCCCGATCGAAATGGAACCGCCGTCCACATTCAAGTTTTCATTCGGAATTCCAAGCCTATCGCGGCAATAGAGAACCTGGCACGCAAACGCTTCGTTAAGTTCCCAAAGATCGATGTCATCCATTTTCAATCCCGTACGCTCCAGCAGGCGGGGGACTGCGAACACCGGCCCGATCCCCATCTCGTCCGGTTCGCAGCCGGCGACCACGAACTTTCGAAACACGCCAAGCGGCTGAAGGCGGCGTCGTTCGGCTTCCTTATCGGACATCACCACCACCGCGGCCGCGCCGTCCGACAATTGGCTTGCGTTACCGGCAGTGATGAATTCATTTTCGCCACGAACGGGTTTTAATTTCGCAAGCCCTTCCAGGGTGGTATCCGGTCGGTTGCATTCGTCGCGGTCGATTGTGATTTGCTGATGGCGGATTTCACCCGTCTCTTTGTTCGTAACGGCTTTCACCGTCGTCATCGGCACGATTTCGTCATCAAATCGTCCCGCTTGCTGCGCAGCTGCCGTACGAAGCTGGCTTTGCAATGCATATTCGTCTTGCGCTTCACGCGATATTCCGTAACGGCGCGCGACAATATCGGCAGTCTCAATCATGGTTAAATAAATTTCCGGCTTGTGTTCATCAAGCCACGCATTGCGATAATGATGGCGGTTTTGGTTTTCCTGCACCAAACTGATCGACTCAAGCCCGCCGGCCACCGCTATGGGCACGCCGTCATTGACAATACGACCGGCAGCAATGGCGATGGCTTGCAATCCGGAGGAACAAAAGCGGTTGACCGTCATTGCCGAGACTGTCACCGGCAGACCAGCGCGCAATGCCGCCTGCCGCGCGATGTTTCCGCCCGTTGCCCCCTCGGGCATCGCGCACCCCATCACCACATCTTCAACCTCGGCCGGCTCGATACCTGCACGTGCCACAGCGTGGCTGATCACGTGCCCGCCGAGATCCGCGCCATGCGTCAGGTTAAAAGCACCGCGGCCAGCTTTGCCGATTGCCGTTCGTGCCGCCGAAACAATGACTGCTTCTACCATATGTCCTGCCCTTTTTGTTACATCGCCAAGGACTTCTTCAACCGCGCGCGTTCTTCTTCGACAAGCTCCTTGCGTGAAAGCTTACCGACCGGGGTTTTGGGGAGCATGCTGCGAAGTTCCAGCGCTGCGGGTATTTCATGCCTACCAAGTTTATCCGCCAGAAACGCTTGCAGCTCCTCAAGGCTAAATTCCTTGGCGCCTTCATGCAGCTTGATGAAAGCTTTGGCGACTTCGCCGCGATAGGCATCGGGTATTCCGATCACAATGACTTCTTCAACACTCGGGTGTTCGTAGATCGCTTGCTCGATGACCGTGGGATAGACGTTGAATCCTCCGGAAATAATCATATCCTTCTTGCGATCGACGAGATAGAAAAAGCCGTTTTCGTCCATATAGCCAACATCGCCGGTCAGAAAGTAGCCATCGACAAAAGCGGTTTTGTTTTCTTCAGGTCGCTTCCAATAGCCCGGCGTTATGTTCAAACCGCGGATACGAAACTCTCCTTTCTCGCCTGAAGGCAGGATTTTTCGCGGGTTGTCCAGCGCTACCACCTGCATTTCAATCCCCGGCAGCGGTAAGCCGATAAGACCGGGAGCATTGGCTTGCCCAGGCAAAAGATTCGTTCCGGCCGGTGACGTCTCTGTCATGCCCCAGCCGCCGCCGAGCCGATGCCCGGTGAGATGTTCCAGTTTTTCTGCAACTTCGGTGGGCAAAGGAGCGCCGCCGGAGCTAATAGATCGCAATGACGATAAATCTCGCTTGGAGATATCAGGATGTGAAGCGAGCGCAATCCACATCGTCGGCACGCCGGGAAAGAACGTCGCACGCTTGATTTCGATATCGCGCAAAGCGCTCTCGGCATCAAAACGCAAACGCAGCAAAAGCTTCGCACCCCGATGAAATGCCGTTAGGAAAACGGCGGTTAATCCATAGATATGAAACAGCGGCAGATAGCAAGCCACACTATCTTTTTCATCCACCGCACGCCCGGTTGCATTGGCCCATGTTTCGTACATCGAAACCGCTGCCGTGAGATTGGCATGCGTCAGCATGGCCGCCTTGGGCAACCCGGTGGTTCCGCCCGTATATTGCAGCACGGCGACGTCCTGCTCGGTGAGAGAAGAATGGCTCGCCATCGGCGGCGCCTCGAGAAGCCGCGTAAAAGGAACCGCATCACCCGGCAGTGGAAGAGCCGCGGGATGCCCGCCGAAACGCTCGATTTCGCCAACAATCAGGTGGTCAATCAAGCCCTGGGCCAGCAACTGTTCTGCATTCTGCAGCAAAGGCGGCAAATTCACCGTAATCAGAATCCGCGCCTCACTATCTTCCAGCTTGAAGCGCAGCATGCGCAGCGCATCGAGCGGGCTGAGGTGAACAACCCGTCCTCCGGCGTGCAGAACGGCAAAGAAACTGATGGGATGATAGGGAACGTTGGGCAGATACAAAGCGACCGAAACGCCCGGCGCCACCCCCATGGCGGTAAGCCCGGCTGCCACCTGAGCCACTTGTTCCTTGATCTCAGCATAACGAATTTCGACGTCGTTAAACTCTATTGCCGGACGCTTGCCAAAGCGTTCGACCGCCGCTTCAAAGAGTTCGGGAATGGTACTCGTGCGGATGGGTGTTCCCCAGTCGAGGCCAGCAGGATAAGATTTTTCCCAAGGAAACGGACGCCCGCTCATGTTGCCGTCCTTTGCGGCGTGAGAGAACCAAAGCCTTTATTTTCTGCAACAAGTTTTTCCAGCAGCGGCGCCGGTTGCAGCAACGGGTCGCCACTTCTTTCCGCGTATTCTTTGAGCCGATCGCGAATCTGTCGAAGCCCCACGCTATCGGCATAAAACATCGGGCCGCCGCGCCATGCCGGCCAGCCGTAACCATAGACCCATACCACGTCGATATCGCCGGGGCGCATCGCAATTCCTTCTTCCAGAATTCGCGCCCCTTCATTGATCATCGGATAGATCATGCGCTCTAAGATTTCTTGAGAAGAAATTTTCCGTCGCGGAATTCCGAGGCGCGCTGAAGCCTCCGCAATAATCCTTTCCACTTCGGGATCAGGAATAGGCGTTCTCCCCTCGTAACGGTAATAGCCTGCCCCGGTTTTTTGCCCGAAACGCCCCGCCTCGCACAACGCATCGGAGACCGGCGCTTTCACCCCGCGCGCTTTGCGAATGCGCCAGCCCACATCGAGCCCTGCCAAGTCCGACATCGCGAAAGGTCCCATCGGAAAACCGAAATCGTAAACCACCGCATCCACTTCTTGCGGCAATGCGCCTTCCAGAAGCAGCCGCTCGGCCTCGGTTGTGCGGCGCGCAAGCATCCGGTTGCCCACAAAGCCGTCGCACACACCGACCACAACCGGAACTTTGCCAAGCCGCTTGCCAATCGCGAGCGCAGTTGCCAAGGCCTGATGCGAAGTGGCCTTGCCGCGGACGATCTCAAGCAGCCGCATCACATTGGCCGGGCTGAAGAAATGCATGCCGAGCACGCTTTCAGGCCGTTTGGTGGCAGCGGCGAGGGCATTCACATCCAGCGTGGACGTGTTCGTGGCCAGCAACGCGTCTGGCTTTGCCAAGCGGTCGAGCTCGGCAAACACGCGTTTCTTTAGATCCAATTCTTCAAAGACTGCCTCGATCACCACATCGCCTTCCGCGACATGCCCGAAATCAAGCGTGCCGGAAATGAATTGCATCCGCCGATCCATTTCCGCCGCACTCAGGCTGCCGCGAGAAACGCTGGTGCGATAGTTCTCTGCGATCCGTTCAAGCCCTCGCGTCAGGGCGGCTTGATCGCTTTCCACGACTTGCACGGGAATCCCCACATTGGCGAAGCACATGGCAATGCCCCCGCCCATGGTGCCGGCGCCGATCACCACGGCCTGCGTCACCGGCCGGGGTTGCACGTCTTTGGGCATATCGGGGATTTTTAATGCTTCGCGTTCGGCGAAAAAGACGTGCCGCCGCGCTTTGGACTGTTCGCCCTGCACCAGCTCCAAAAAGAGCTGGCCCTCTTGCTGCAAGCCTTCGTCGAAGGGCTTTTCGATCGCGCCACGAATCGCCCGTAGCGCAAATTCCGGCGCCTGCTCACCGCGGGCGCGACGCAGGTAGGGTGCCGCGACCTTGTCCAGCAGCGAGGGGTCCCGGCGCGCTGCCTCGATTTTATCCTCCCGATCTCGGGCACGACGCAGCGGCTGCCGCTCCGCGACCACGCGCTCGGCATAAGCGATGGCGGCATCCGGAAACGGGCCTTCCAGAACCGCATCCACAATGCCGTCGGCCAAGGCCTCTTGAGCGGAAATCGGCTCGCCCGAGAGGATCATGCGCACCGCACGCTCCACCCCTGCCAGCCGCGGCAGGCGCTGCGTGCCGCCCGCCCCAGGCAGCAAGCCGAGCTTGATCTCAGGCAACCCGAGACGCGCATCAGGGCTTGCCAGGCGAAAATGGCAGCCCAAGGCAAGCTCGCACCCTCCCCCCAAAGCCTGGCCGTTGATCGCGGCAATCACCGGCTTTTGTATGGCATCCAGCGCGGCGATCACCTCGTGAAGCGTGGGAGAGCGACGGGGCTGGTTGAATTCGGTGATGTCGGCCCCGGCCGAAAAGAAACGTCCGGTGCCGGTCAGCACGACGGCCGCAACGGCGGAGTCGGCAGCTGCTTTCGCCAAGGCTTCGGCAATGCCTGCGCGCAATTCGTGCTTAAGGGCGTTCACCGGGGGATTGTCCATCACCACCAGCGCGATACGGCCCGCGTTATGATATTGCAGATCGACCGAAGAATTAATATTGCCCATGTCTCCCCCTGGCGGCAGCACGTGGTTCAGCCTTGCGTTTGCCTTCTACTTGAACCCAATCCTTGTCGAAGATCAACCGTTGCCGCTGCATGGATGACTGCTGCAGATGATTTGTTTTCCGCATTGGAAGACCTTGCCGCATTCCGTGAGGGCAGAGTAATAACGCCTGCGATCAATCATCCGTCCCGCCGACGAAGGAGATTGCCATGGCCGAGGCTTTTATTTGCGATTTTGTGCGCACGCCCATCGGGCGCTACGCCGGGGCCTTGAAAGATATACGCACGGATGATCTCGCAGCCTATCCGTTGCGCGTGCTGAAGGCACGCAACCCGAATGTGGATTGGGAAGCGCTGGATGATTGCTACCTGGGTTGCGCCAACCAGGCCGGCGAGGACAATCGCAATGTGGCGCGGATGGCGCTGCTGCTTGCCGGATTTCCGCCCAGCTCCCCTGGCGCCACGATCAACCGCCTCTGCGGCTCGGGGCTGGATGCGGTGGGCACGGCCGCACGCATGATCCGCTCTGGGGAGGCGGATTTGGTTTTGGCCGGCGGGGTGGAAAGCATGACCCGTGCGCCGTTCGTCATGGGCAAAAGCACCGAGGCGTTTTCGCGCAATGCCGAAATTTACGACACCACCATCGGCTGGCGATTTGTCAACGCGATTATGAAAGAACAATACGGCATCGACTCGATGCCCGAAACCGCCGAAAACGTTGCTGAGGAGTTTCAAATTTCCCGCGCCGACCAGGATGCCTTTGCATATCGCAGCCAACAACGCACCAAAGCCGCGCAAGAGCGAGGGTTTTTCGCACGCGAGATTGCCCCTGTGGAAATCAAAACCCGCAAGGGAACCCAGATTGTCGCGGTGGACGAACATCCTCGCCCAGAGACAACTTTGGAAGGCCTTGCCAAACTCAAAACGCCGTTTCGCGAACCCGGCACCGTTACCGCGGGCAATGCCTCGGGCGTGAACGACGGTGCGGCAGCTTTGCTGCTTGCAAGCGAGAAGGCTGTGCAACGCTACGGGCTTACCCCGCGCGCCCGCGTTATTGCCATGGCAACCGCGGGAGTCGAGCCCCGTATCATGGGCATCGGGCCCGCACCGGCCACGCGCAAGCTGCTTGCCAAAACCTCGCTCAATCTTGGTGACGTGGATGTCATCGAATTGAACGAAGCGTTTGCAAGCCAAGCGCTGGCTGTGCTTCGCCAACTTGGCCTTCCGGACGATGCCGAACATGTGAACCCGCACGGCGGCGCGATCGCGCTTGGCCATCCGCTCGGCATGTCGGGCGCCCGTCTTGCGCTGACGGCGGTCAATGCGCTGGAGGTGCGTCAACAAAAGCGCGCCATTGCAACCATGTGCATCGGCGTCGGCCAGGGAATTGCGATGCTTATCGAGCGCGTCTGATTGAATGCATCTGAACGCTTAGGAAGCCAGAAAAGCTTCCACCACTGCGAGAAATGTTTCCGGATCGTCCGCGTGCAGCCAATGGCCGGCTCGCTTGATCGTCACAAAACGCGCCGATGGGAAAAGTCGGCGGATGAGAGGTCTATGAGATGGCTGCACATAAGAGGAACGCCCGCCGATGACAAAAAGTGTCGGCCCCTCATAACGAGAAGCCTCGGCAAGGGGCGGCCAGGATTCGATCTCGGAGAGAGACGATGCGATTTCGGCAAGGCCGATCCGCCAGTGCGGCATTCCGTTGAAGCGAAGATTTTGCAGCAGAAACCCGCGTAAGAGGGGATCTTGGATTGAAGCGGCGAGTTGCCTATCCGCTTCCGCGCGCGTAAGCCCCGGGTGCAAGGTCAAATTCAACATCGCGGTGATTTCTGTGTGATGACGCGGCGGATACGCAACCGGCGCAATGTCACCCACGATCAATCGCGAAACCAGGTGCGGATGCTCTAACGCCAACCGCATCGCCGTTTTTCCGCCCATGGAATGCCCGATCAGCGAACACGGCAATGCGTTTCGCGCAACGAGCGTTTCTCTGACGTCTTCCGCAAGCGTTGCATAATCCATTCCCGGTGCATGAGAGCTTTCGCCATGATTGCGCAAATCCATGGCCAATACGCGCCAATGCAAGGAAAGGCGTTTTTGCACCGAGCCGAAGTTTCGCGCAGAACCGAACAGGCCGTGCAGCAGCACAACCGGATCCCCCTCGCCGCGCGCAATGGTATGCAATTGCACCATCGTGTCCTGCGATTGTTCTGCCCCGCTATCGCCGCCGCTTCGGCCAAGCGACGACGCCGACGCCGCTTAAAATAAGCAAGCCGCCCACGACCAGATCTGCGCGCAGAGGTTCGCCCAACCAGAATGTTGCGAGCAAGAGCCCCACGATCGGCGTTGCCAGGAACCCAATGGAAGAGACAATTGCCGGCAGCGTCGCGGCCGCCTGCATCACACACCACGTGCCAAACGGGCCGCCGATAAGGCCCACGATCAGAAGAGCCGCATATCCTCTCGCACCCCAATGGCCGGGAGATTCGAGAAAAACTTGCGGCGATAGCACAAGTGTGGCAAGCCCAAAGCACCAGGGCAGAATTTCCAACATGGAAAGCCGCGGCGGGTAGCGGCGCACGGTTACGATGGCCACCGCCCAGCAAAACGCCGCCGCCAGCAGGAAAACGTGGCCGAGCAAAACCCCGGGCGCTGCCCAATTGATCGCCCAGGGGCCCAGCATCACCGCAACACCTCCCAGCCCCAAGCCCAACGCAACAATTTGTGATGTGGAGATCGGTTCCCGCAACAGGAAGAACGCCAACGGTGCGACGAAAAGAGAGGTTGCGTTCGAGAGAATGGAGGTTCGTCCCGCAGGCACCCAAGCGAGCCCGGTATGGGCAAGCGCCATAAAGGCAGCAAGTTGAAAGAAACCCACGCTGAGCAAGGCCGGGAGGTCGCGCTTGCCCGGCCATTTCAGGCGGCCCAGCACGGCAAGCAAAACGATGCTGAACAGAGCGGAGAGAGCCATGCGCCCTTCAGCAAACCAAAGCGGCGCGGCCCCGTCCGATAGGGCGATTTTGGTCAATGGCCAATTCGTGCCGAACAGAAGCACCGCTCCGCCGAGCGCCGCCAGCCCGGAGAGCGGCACATCGACCTCGCCGCGGAACTCCGCCTCTGCGCGTGATGGGAATGTTTTGCTCAATCGGCAACCCGCAAAAGAATTTTGCCGATATGCGCACCGCTTTCCATCAGGCGATGGGCCGCAGCGACTTCGGCAAGCGGAAAGACCGCATGGATGACCGGCGCGCATTTGCCGGCTTCCAAAAGCGGCCAAACATGCTGCTGCAGCGCTGCCGCAATCGCCCCTTTCTCGGCGGTGCTGCGCGGGCGCATGGTGGAACCGGTGATCTTCAGCCGGCGCGTCATAATGGGAAGAAAATCAAATTGCTCGACCGTCGATCCACCCAAAAAAGCAATGAACACCAACCGGCCCTTGGGCTTTAAGCAGCGGATATTTCGCTCTGCGTAAGGTCCGCCGACCATATCCAAAACGACATCCACACCGGACCCGCCGGTCAGTCGTTTTATTTCCTGTTCGAAATCCTGCGTGCGATAGTTGATCGCCGCAACGGCTCCCAAGCGCACACAAGCTTCACACTTCTCCTCGCTTCCTGCTGTGGCGTAGATGCCGGCTCCGAATGCGCGGCCCAACTGGATCGCCGTCGTGCCGATACCGCTTGATCCGCCGTGCACAAGCGCACTCTCACCCGCTTTCAGTTCTCCAAGTTCGAAGAGGTTCGCCCAAACAGTAAAGAAGGTCTCCGGCAACGCAGCGGATTGAACAGCGTCATACCCGCGCGGCCAGGGCAAACATTGTGCCGCAGGAACTGCGCAAAATTCAGCATATCCGCCGCCATTGGCCAACGCAGTCACCCGATCACCAATGTTCCATTGCTCCACGCCCGCGCCTAATTTCACGATCTCCCCGGCCACTTCGAGCCCCAGAATCGGGCTTGCCCCGGGCGGGGGCGGATAGCGCCCCTGTCGTTGGAGCACATCCGGCCGGTTGACACCCGCTGCGAGAACCCGAATCAACACCTCGCCCGGCCCCGGGGCCGGCACCGGTCCTGATACCAGGCGCAAGACCTCGGCGCCGCCGGGCTGCTCCACCGTCACATAACGCATGCTTTGAACCTGGGTCATTGTCCTTCCCGCTGCTGCCTTCTCCGAGAAGGGTTCATGACGGAGGCGCCTTCGTCAAGTCAGACGCTTTGACCAGAGCCCGGCCAGTTCCGGCAATATGAAGGTTCCTCCGATAGAAATCAGCGGCACCTCACGGGTTGTGAACTCTATTGTCTCTGAGACACGCTCCGTTTCGAATTGCCGTCCGCACTCGAGATGACGGGTTCGATCCCCGCCGCAATGCCCAGCCGAACAAGCTCGGGTAAGTTGCGTGCGCCGGTTTTTTCCATCACCCTCGCGCGATGAATTTCAACGGTGCGCGGGCTGATCCCGAGTTCCAAAGCGATTGCCTTATTGGGCAAACCGGCGATAAGCCCATGAAGTACTTCGCGCTCGCGGGGGGTCAATTGCCCAAGGCGCTCGACCGCCTCCGGCTTTGTGACCGGCGCCGGCGCAGCTGAGGCAAGAGCGGTACGAATGCTCTCCAGAATAGCGTTTTGATCGAAAGGCTTTTCAATAAAATCGACCGCTCCCGCTTTCATGGCTCGTACTGCGAGAGAGACGTCACCGTGCCCGGTGATCATGATCACCGGTACCGACACACCCTGGGCGCGCAGCCGCTCTAACACAGCAATCCCGTCGAGATCCGGCATGCGCACATCCAATAGCACACACCCGCTCTGTGGTGGGTCATTGAGCAACGCCGAACCGGAAGAATACGTGCGGACGGAATAGCCGCTCGTCTCTAACAAAACCTGAAGCGAATCCCTTACCGCGGCGTCATCGTCAACAACGTGTATCCATTCATTCTCCGGCATCGTCGTCCTCATCGGCAATCGGTATGGTTGCACACGCCCGCGTACCGGACGTTGGCAATGTTTCAATTTGGATCTGGCCGCCGTGAGCTTCCATAATTTCTCGACAAATCGACAGCCCAAGCCCCATACCCTGCGGTTTGGTGGAAACGAAGGGCTGAAACAACCGCGCCCCGACTTCTGGCGCCAGCCCCGGCCCGGTATCGATGACACACACTCTAGCTACTTGTTGCGCTTTGTCTACTTCGGTGGTGATGGTAATTTCCCGTTTCGGCCAGGCCTGCACTGCTTCGATCGCATTGCTGACAAGGTTCATGACGACCTGCTGGATCTGAACTTTGTTAATCCAAACCTTTGGCCTTTCCGGTGCTAAATCAAAGTGAACGCGCACGTCGTGTTCGCCGGCCCCAATCAAAGCAAGCGCGCTTGCTTCTTGCACAACCTGATTAAGATCTTCCGAGCGCCGCGTCATTTCTCGGCGAGTGAGAAACTCGCGCAAATGCCGAATGATGTTTCCTGCCCGCGCAGTTTGCGCAATCGCCTTTTCCAGTATCTCTCGCGCGCGCGCCACTTCTTTGCCATCAATATGTTGTAGTATTTGGAGTGCTGCTTGCGTATAATTGGCGATAGCTGCAAGCGGCTGGTTGATTTCGTGTGCCAAAGTCGAAGACATGCGACCGACAGTGGAAAAGCGTGAAGCATGCAAAAGAGCCGCCTGCAAATCCTGCAGCCGCATTTCCTTGCGCTGCACCTCTGTCAAATCACGCAAGAACCCCGTGAACATTCTCTTCCCGCCGGGAAACATTTCACCCACGTTCAACTCTAACGGGAAGATCGTCCCGTCGGCGCGTTGCCCCACAACGATGCGGCTTATTCCAATAATATGCCGCTCGCCCGTTTCCAAATAACGGGCGATGTAGCGGTCATGCTGTGACCGATACGGCTCGGGCATCAAAATATTAAGGCTTTTGCCGATGATTTCTTGCTGGTCATACCCGAATATTCTTGCCGCTGCGTCGGAAAACGATTGGATGATGGCGTGCTCGTCAATCACAATAATGCCGTCAGGCGCCGTAGAGAGCAGCGACCGCAGCCATTCTTCGGTTTCCGCCAGCGCTACCTCTGCCGGTATGCGGTCCGTCACATCGCGCAAAATGGCAAGAAAGAAACGCCCGCTATCTGCCGAAAGCTCCGTGAGCGCCATTTCCAAAGGGAAAAGAGTTCCATCACGCCGGCGGCCTGTCATTTGGCGGCTGATTCCGAGCGCGTCCGCAGCTTGCATGGAGCGCGCCCCGGCAAAGGCGCGGCTGTAGGTGGCGGCATCGCGCGGCGCCAAGAGAACCCCGAGCTCTCGGCCTTCCAATTCTTCCGCGGAATAACCAAACATCCGTCGCACCGCTGCATTGACAAGGCGAATATTCCCGTCGCCGTCGGTTAAAATAATCCCATCGAAGGCTGCATCCAGCACGGGATATTGCATTGTTCCCATTTTGTTCTAGTCTGCTACAGCTTTGAATAAATTTGGCTGAGATGGAAGTTTAGGAACTGCTTGCGCCACAGAGAGATTGCCCTATGCCTCCGAAAGAGACAAGCTCTCTCGCGTTTCCTTCGCTACCAGCTGCCGGGCCCGCCATTTGGGCGTCGTTGTTTGCATTTTGCATTTCGGACGAGGAATTCGCATGCCATACGATCGCAACGAAGACCTTCCGCTCTCGGTTCGGCGCGCATTACCGCCCCACGCGCAAGATATTTACCGGGCAGCGTTCAACCATGCATGGCAACAACGCGCTGCCTCCGGTGTTGTGGATGAAGCCGCCGTACATCGCATCGCTTGGGGCGCAGTGAAGCGAAGCTATGCGAAAGTTGGCGGCGTATGGGTCCCGCGTCGGGAAAACACCGAAGGATAAACAGAGACCAGGGCGCGCATCAATCGAAACTGCCGACAGAAGCTTCGGGGTTTGCGAGAGGAGAAGGCGGATTTCTCAATCCCTCCCCGGAAGGCTGAGTCGGGAGGGCCGCAGCTCCAGCGGGGAAGTTTGGTATTTGGGACGCAAGCTCCTCTCGGGCGCGCTCGTGCGTGCCCAGGAATTCTTCCCAAAGAATCATGATACTCCGGGCGGTAACGTCGGCAACAAGGCAATAGCCCTCATTATGCACGGCCGTCAGGATCGCCTCCGCATCACCGCGCACGCGCTGCACGGCGTTATTCAGAATTTCAAGACTGGCAAGCAACTGATCAAGGGTGCTTAGCCGGCTGTGGCGCAACATATCTTCAAGCCGTAGAACCCTTATCCCTTGCGGCAACACGGCAATGGGATCCCGGCTCAGCTCGAAAAAGACGTTCACAAGCGCCAAGTGCCCTTGGATGAGGGAAAGCACGGCGCGCGCTTCCTCCAGAGTGCAGGCAACCAAGTGCCGCTCTGGCGGTTGAGGCAGAGACTCGCCCTCGTAAAGCCCGAGCGTACTGACGATTTGCGCGCTCAACCAACGGCGGACCTCCGGCGGAGCCTGACGGATTTCTTCCGGTGAGAGGGTTATACCAACCATAGTGTTTGCTCCTCGATATTTTTATGAGGTTTCCGATACGGGCTTGATTTCGATCGGCTTTGGCTTTGCTTGAGGGCTTTTCGGAAGCGTCACGGTAAGAACGCCGTTTGCAAACTCCGCCACGATTTTCTCGCGCTCCACCCCTTCGGGTAAGAGAAAGGACCGCCGGAATTCTCCATAAACACGCTCGGAGAGATGGTAGTTCTTCTGTTTTTCCTCCCGCTCCTCGCGCTTTTCTCCCCTGATGGTTAACGTATCTCCGGAGAGCAGAACCTGGATATCCTTCTCGGCCATGCCCGGCATTTCTGCAGTTAATTTGAATGCACTATCATCTTCCACGATATCGACAACAGGGGCAGCGATATCGAACGTGCTCTCGAAATGGGCTTTTGAAACCGGAGCCCATCCCAGGAAAGAAGCGAGCCGATCAAACAGCCGGTCCATCTCTGCACGGAACGCATACCAGCTCCCAGGCACATGCGTAGGAGGAACCTCCGCCGGCACCGGATGGGTTATCGGAATGGAGGTGTTCGGCATGCAGCGTCGCCTTCTGGCTCGGTCGAACCACATGACGAAATTTCCATATCAAGGCCCGCCGGGTGTTACTTTGATGCAGCGCAATCGCCGCGCTGATTTCTCCTAGGTCTTTTCGCCAATTCACGTGCCTCGCCTGGCATGGGGCGCGCAGACGACGTTTTCATTCCAAACGGTCAACCCGCCGCGCCGCGGAGGCCTCTCTGGGTTGTGTCCCTCCCCGACCAGTAGTGACACGGACACCGAAGGCCGTTATAAATGTTCTTTCAGGTAAATACCGGAGCCTGCCCCATGAACTTGCAGGATCAACCAGGAACATCGCCGCCGAACCCCAATAATAACACCTGCCTACAATTTCTTGAAGAAGACCCTCTTTCCTGGCTCATTGCCATCCTGGAAGCAACGGATGATGCCATTGTTGGGAAAAATCTCGACGGCGTAATTGTATGTTGGAACAGCGCCGCAGAAGCATTGTTCGGCTATACGGCGAAAGAAATCATTGGTCGGCCGATCACGACAATCATTCCACCGGAACGGGCCGAGGAAGAAGCGCTTATTTTAGGCCGGATCCGCCAAGGGGAAAAGTTAGTCCATTTCGACACCGAGAGAAAATGCAAGAACGGCAGAATCATCCCTGTCTCGCTTACGATTTCGCCAATCCGAGACCACAACAAAAACATTATCGGAGCTTGCAAGATTGCCCGTGACTTAAGCGAAGCTTGGCAATCTAAACAGGAGTTGCGCTTGCGTGAGGCGTTGCTCCACTCGGTCCTCGAGACCGTTCCGGATGGTATGATTGTCATTGACGAGCATGGGATCATACGCTATTTCAGCGTTGCGGCCGAACGTTTGTTCGGCTTCCAAGCCGCCGAGGTCACCGGGAAAAACGTCAGCATGCTCATGCCTTCCCCGTATAGGGAAGACCATGACAAGTATCTGTCGCGCTATCTCGCAACGGGCGAGCGTCACATCATTGGCATTGGCCGCGTCGTTGTCGGCCAGCGCAAGGATGGCAGCACTTTTCCCATGGAGCTCTCTGTCGGGGAAACGAAACTCCCAGACGGGCGCTTGTTTATCGGCTTTGTAGAAGATCTGACCGAGCGCCAAGAACGCGAGCGACGTTTTCGTGAACTGCGGTCCGAGCTTGCGCATCTCGCGCGAGTGAACGAGCTTGGCCAGATGGTATCCGCCCTCGCTCATGAAGTGATGCAGCCTCTCACCGCGCTGACCAACTACCTCAATGCGATGCGCCGCCTGTTTGAAGCTGGCAAGCTTGAGAATGTGCGAGAGGCGATCACGCGGGCGAGCAATGAGGTCGAACGCGCGGGCTTGATCATTCGGCGGCTGCGAGAGTTTGTAAGAAAGGGGGAAACAGAAAGGCAGAAAGAGTATCTTCCGAGTACGATTGCAGAGGCCAGCGCGCTGGCGTTGGTCGGCACCGGACGCGAAATAAAGTTTGATATTCGTGTCGCCGAAGATGCCGCGGAAGCGCTGATCGACAAGATTCAAATCCAACAAGTTTTGGTGAACCTTATGCGTAACGCCGTGGAAGCCATGGCGAATTCCGTGCGGCGCGAGCTCTCCGTGAGTGCCGTCCGCGCAGGCGAGATGATTGAAATCAGCGTTGCCGATACAGGCCCAGGCTTACCGGAGGAGGTCCATGCCCGGCTCTTTCAGCCGTTCGTCACGACCAAGCCCAATGGCATGGGAATAGGTCTTTACGTCTGCCGGACGATTGTAGAAGCCCACGGCGGTGAACTCAGCGCAGATAGGGTTGCAACGGGGGGAACCGTTTTTCGCTTCACGGTGCCGTCTGCCGAAAGCGCAACCGAAGGTTGAGCCGCCTGCAATACGGGAATCTCCGGAATGCTTTGTTGATCTATATCAATGTATCTTATGGGTTCGACATATAAATTTTTATAATTATGTTGGTAGGGAAAACGCTTTGCGCTACTAGGCCAAAACAGCAAGACTTAGACAAGTCTTCTCGATACCAAAAGCGGCTCAGAGTGTACGGCCTTTGGCAGAAAGCGTGCGGTCAAAGCCACGCGAAGAGGTGCAGATTTTTAAATTTTGTTCTCTCTTCCATTGATACCCATTTTCTTTTTTTGTGGCATCTTCAAAGTGAAGCAAATCACTCTCTCGCAGGATCACTTTGGTATGGGAATATGCAGCAGCAATAACCATCAGAGGCCGATCGCCATTGTGGACGATGACCTTGGGGTGCTCAATTCGCTGAAATTCCTGCTTGAGATCACCGGCCACAAAGTAACAACCTATACCTCGCCCCTGGCGTTTCTTCACGATGTCGAAGTGCATCCAGCCTGTCTGATCCTCGACTATGACATGCTGCCCATGACGGGGCCTGATCTTGCCGCGCGCCTGAAGAACAACGGGCGAAAAATCCCGATCCTCCTGATGACTGCTTCGCCGAGCTCGGCAATTAGCGCGCGGGCCAATCAACTCGGCATTGAAAAAGTGCTCGCAAAGCCGTTGGATGTGGATGAGCTTTTGGAATTCGTGGATCACGCCTTGCCCGCTTAAGGTGCGCAAACCTGTTCTTTCTTCGCGCGTTATGGCGGAGGCAGGCTGAACAGCTGCTTTTCATAATCATAGGAGAAGATTCCCGCATACCGGCCCCACTCCGTCACCGCAGTAAGCGTGTGTTCGGCGTCGCGGGGGCTGAGATGATCCTCCAATTCCTCAAGAAAACGGCGCCGCGGCGCCTGATGGCTCGGGCGCTCCTCGAGCACGCGCCGAATATAGGCGGCAAGCGGAACGGAACGCAGCAGATGCTCCGCAAACAACCACCGGCGTTGCTGAATATCAGCCGCCGCAAGCGCCCGGCCCGCCGCAGTAATGTGCAGGGTGTTTTCCTTAAAAACCACGAAACCAAGCATTTGCGCCACTTCCGCTACCTGAAAAAGAGCCGCCGCATTCAAATGCAGCCGTCTCGCTAAAGTGGAAAGCTCAGCGGTCCCCTCAAACGGCGGCGCTGCGAGAGCGTCGGCAAGCCCGACAATGCGTGAAGCAGAAATAATGGGAAGCCAACTGGTCAGGCTTAGCGTCGGCGCGGCATTCCTCCACCCCGATGCGGGGCCAGCACCAGCACCGGCGCGAAGCCGGTGTCGGTGCATGGCGGGTGCAGGACTGGCGGTCATGCGTGCGTAGATGTCTTCGACAATTGCCCGGAAAGAAGCAGCAAGGCGTTCGCGCGGGTGCGGCAAAGGAACCTTTATTTCCGCGCCGATGCGACCGGGGTTGGAGGACATCACCAAAATGCGGTCGCACATATAGACAGCTTCCTCGATGTTATGAGTTACCATCAAGATCGCTCGGATCCCGAGCTTGTTCTCCGACCACAGATCGATCAGGTCGGAGCGAAGCGTCTCCGCCGTGAGTACATCGAGCGCTGAAAACGGCTCATCCATCAACAACAGTTCCGGGTTTACGACAAGCGCGCGTGCAAAACCGACGCGCTGGCGCATTCCGCCCGAGAGCTCGCGCGGATAGGCATTCTCAAAGCCACCAAGGCCGATCAGCTCGATGGCAGCTCGGGCGCGTTCTTCTGCCTCGGCCTCGGGCACAAGCTCCGCATCCAGACCCGCTTGCACGTTCTGCAGCACCGTAAGCCAGGGAAACAGCGCAAAGGTTTGAAATACCATCGCAATTCCCTTCGTCGGCCGTTGGATTGCTTGCCCCCGAAACAACACTTCTCCGCGCGTCGCGGGCATAAGCCCCGCAATAATTCGAAGTAAGGTGGACTTGCCACAGCCCGAACGGCCCAGGAGGCCGACGATTTCTCCGTCACTCAAGATAAAATTGACATCTTCCAGCACCACCTGCGGTTCGGCCGGGGGATGGGGAAACTCTCGGGTCAGGTGATGAACGCTAAGCAGCACCGGACCAGCGGGTGCTTGGTCGGACAAGGCTCGGAAAGCAGCTTCATCCATCGGTTGATGATCCATCCCTTCCGATTGACCGATCACTCAAGCTTAAAATGTCGCTCTCCATAAGCATAAAGCGGCCGCCAAACCAGGCGGTTCAGCAAAATGACAAACAGCGACATCACAACAATACCGAGCACGATTTTGGGATAATCCCCCGCCGTGGTGTTGACAGCAATATAGGCCCCCAGCCCGTGCGCCGATAGGCTTTTTTCGCCCCAAGAGACGTTTTCCGCAACAACCGAGGCATTCCATGCGCCACCCGATGCCGTGATTGCTCCGGTAACGAAATAAGGAAAAATTCCAGGCAAAAGTGCTTGCCGCCACCATTGCCAGCCGCGAAATCGGAACATGGCAGCAGCTTCCAACAGATCGGTCGGATATGCAACGGTTCCGGCAATCACGTTGAACAAAATGTACCATTGCGTGCCCAAGATCATCAGCAGGCTGAGCCAAATTTCCGGGTTGAGATGCCATCGGACAATCAGAAAAACAGCGATTGGGAATAACAAATTGGCCGGGAACGCCGCCAAAAATTGCGCAAGCGGCTGAATATGTTCGGCAAGCCTCGGGCGAAGACCGATAATAACGCCAATGGGAACCCAAACCATAGCGGCGAGCGCGACCAACGCAATGACGCGCAGCAATGTATAGAAGCCGAGCCGAATAGCGGTTACCACATCGGACCAAAACAGCTCGGCCGCCATAAATCGGACAACTGTGAAACTTGCCCAAATGACCAGCCCCAAAACGGCCCCATACCAAAGAAGATCCAGCAACCTAGGCCAGACACCGCCGATCGGGCGGTGTTCATGAGCTTCGCGGAAATTCAGCAGCCTTGCGCGTAACAAACGTCGCAACGCAAACGAGATTGCCACGCCAAGGCGCTGGATGAACCAAGACCGCCGCAGCACATACAGAAACCAGGAGTGAGACGTATCGCGCGCTGTCTGTTCGAAACGAAACCGATCCGCCCATACCACAAGCGGGCGAAAGAGAATCTGGTCGTAGACGAGAATCGCAAGCGTCATCGCGATAATCGCCCAGCCGATCGCGTGCAGATCCTGCCGTGCGATGGCAAGCGCGACATAAGAACCGATCCCCGGCAACGCAATTTGACGTTCGCCCACGCTGATCGCTTCGGAAGCCACAACGAAGAACCAGCCGCCGGAGGCGCTCATCATCATGTTCCAGACAAGGCCCGGAATGGCGAAAGGAACTTCCAAGCGCCAGAAACGCTGCCAGGCTGGGAAGCGGAAGGCACTGGCAGCTTCCTGAAGATCTTGAGGCACGGTCCGCAGCGCCTGGTAAAAGCTGAACGCCATATTCCAGGCTTGGCTGGTAAACACGGCGAACACGGCAGCAAGTTCTGCACCTAAGACACGGCGCGGAAATAAACTCATAAAGAAAACAACAGTAAACGACAGATAACCCAGAATCGGAACGGACTGAAGGACATCGAGCAGAGGAATCAAAATGGGCTCAGCGCGCCGACTCTTGGCAGCCAAGACCCCATAGGTGAAGGTAAAGAACAGCGAGGCCAGCATTGCTGCTGCCATCCGGAGTACCGAGCGCACGGCGTATTCCGGCAGGTGCACCGGGTTAAGGCTAATCGGCTCTGTGGTGATTTTCTCTATCGGGGCAAGCGCACCCAGCAAACCGAGCCCAAAGGCGGCGAAGAGGCCGAACACCAGAAGCGCGGCAGTTGCATCCCATACCCACGGAAATCGTCTCTCGCGAAGAAAAGCGGGAGCAAATAATAATAGCATGCCATCAATCTTTCGCAATGGCCAGAGCTTTGGTCAATGACATCGCTATGACTGCGGCTCTTGATCTTGCTCAACGCGCCGGCCATGTAAACAGGCTAGCAAGACGGATCATTCGAGGAGAATAAAGAATAAAATGCCGAAACTCAAACAAGATCCCGAAACTGCTATCCGAAAGCGTGCCGAGCGTATGTGGAAACAGGATGGTTCCCCGCCTGGGCGGTTGGATGAATACCTGGAGCGCGCACGCGAATTGCAAGCCATTATTGACAACCCAACGGCGGGTGAGCTTCCGAACCCGATCGCCGTCCACCACGGCGAGATCCCTCCGCCCGAACCGGTGGAAGAAGCCGAAATTCAGGAAAATTTGGGAGAGTTTCCCGCCGGCACGCTGACCGACCAGGGAGATCGACTGCAATTCCCCTTGCCCAAGAAAAAAGCGCGGAAGGTTTTGCGCGAAACCTAACCCAGGTGCGGTTCAGCCGCGCTTGAGCAAACGCCGGAGTTCGGCAACCGGGCGCGTGTTGAGCACATCTTCGGCTTCCAGCCATCCGCGGCGCGCTTGACCCAAGCCGAACCGCATAAAGCCAAGCTCTTCCGGGCGGTGCGCATCGGTGGAAATTGCCACTTTCAGCCCGAGCTCCTTGGCAAGCCGGCAGTGAACATCGGTCAAATCAAGCCGTTCGGGTTGGCCGTTCACTTCCAAATAGCAGCCGCGTTCGAGCGCGCCGCGCATAATGCGCTCCATATCAATGGCGTAAGGCGGGCGGGTGCCGATCAGCCGGCCGGTCGGGTGCGCGAAAATATTGAAATAACGATTGTCCATCGCACGCAACACCCGCTCGGTCTGCTTTTCCATCGGCAATTCGAATCGCGAATGGATCGACGCCACCACGAGATCCAGCCGTTTCAGGATGCTATCGGGCAAATCGAGCCTGCCGTCTTCCAGGATGTCCACCTCGATCGAAGCCAGCACGGTGATGCCCGGGTTGGTGGCGTTGAAGCGCGCGATTTCTTCGATCTGCTGCGCAAGGCGCTTCTCATCCAGCCCGTGCGCCATGGTGACGCGCTTGGAATGGTCGGTAATGGCAATGTAGCTGTAGCCAAGGGCGGCGGCGGCCTTTGCCATTGCAGCGACGCTCGCGGCGCCGTCGGTGGCGTTGGTATGCATGTGGAGATCGCCGCGAATCTCGGCGGCTTCCACGAGCTTCGGCAGCTTGCCGGCGCGCGCGGCGGCGATTTCGCCTTGGTCTTCCCGGAGTTCCGGCGGAATAAAGGGAAGGCCGAGGCGCTGGTAAACCTCGGCTTCGGTCCGTCCCGCCAGCCTCCGGTCTCCGCGAAACAGCCCATATTCATTGAGTTTCCAGCCATGATCGATGGCGATTTGGCGAAGCGCAATGTTGTGCGTCTTTGATCCGGTGAAGTACATCAGCGCGGCGCCGAAGCTTTCCTCCGGCACCACCCGGAGATCCACCTGTAATCCGCTGCGGAGGATAACGGTGGCGCGTGTCGGCCCGCGCTCGACGACCTGCGCGACATCCTCGTAGCTGGTGAAGCGTTGCATCACCGGTTCGGGCGGCTCAGCCGCGACGACGATGTCAAGGTCGCCCACCGTCTCACGGCGGCGCCGGTAACTTCCGGCGACTTCCGCCGCCACCACCCCCTTCACAGCGCGAAGTGTTGCCAGCAAGGGGGTTACGGTCTGCTCGGCAACCGCGAGCCTGGTTCGTTGCGGCTGGCCGGCGCCCTCAGCCAGAGCGCGGCGTAGTTTTGCCTCAATTTCCGGGCCGAAGCCCGGGACATCCCTCAGCTTGCCCGCTTCCAAAGCCGCCGCAAGTTTTTCGATGGAATCGATTCCAAGCGCCTCGTGCAGCGCGTGCACCCGTTTTGGCCCAAGCCCGGGAAGCGCAAGCAAGGCCGTAATCCCGGGCGGGGCTTGGCGTTCCAGTTCCTTCAGAATCGGCAGCTCCCCACCACGGGCAAGAATGGCAATCTTTTCGGCAAGGTCTTTGCCAATTCCGGGAAGCTCAGCGAGGTTTTCCCCTGCCGCCACCATATCGGCCACGTTGCGCGGCAGCTCACCAATCAGGCGCGCCGCCCGCCGATAGGCGCGGACACGAAACGGATTCGCCCCTTCGATGTCCAAAAGGTCTGCAATCTGCTCAAGCTGCTTGGCAATTTCCGCATTCAGAATCGGCATATGTTGCGCTACCCCGGGCATTCTGCTTGCATAACTTGGTCAAGTGAGCATTGATCTTAGTCATACTCGGCACGGCAAAACGGCTTTATGCTCAATCGCAAAAATGGAGAAGACAGCGATGCAAGTGCCTGTGCAGATTACCTTTCGCCATATGGATCCCTCCTCTTTCGTTGAAGAGCTGATCCGCCAGAGAGTGGATGAACTGAAGCAGTTCTACCCGCGGATAACCGCTTGCGATGTGGTGCTGGAAAAAGATCACCGCCGCCATCGGCAGGGCAATTTGTTTCATGTCAGGGTAAGGCTGGAAATCCCCGGGCATACCATCGCGGTGAAGCGCGAGCCTCCCGAACATCACGCTCATGAAGATGTGCGCGTCGCCGTGCGAGACGCCTTCGACGCCGTGCGCCGGCAGCTTGAAGACTACGCCCGTCGCATGCGCGCCGACGTGAAAACGCATGAGGCTCCGCAGATTGGGCGCATTACCAAAGTCTTTACGGAACGCGGCTACGCCTTTCTTGAAACCGAGACAGGCGATGAAGTTTACGTGCATCAAAATGCTGTGGTGAATGGCGGTTTCGCCAAGCTCCAAGTCGGCATGAAAGTCCGCTATGTGTTGAGCCCGGATCCCGGAGAAAAAGGCGCTCAAGCAAGTACCGTGGTGCCCCTTGCCTAACAGCGCATGGCGTTCGGCGGGCGAGGTTGAGATGGCGATGGAGCGCATGCTCGAGCAAAGCCTGCTGCTGACGGACCTTTATGAACTCAGCATGCTAGAGGCCTATATTGCCCACGGCATGACGGAACAGGCGAGCTTTGAACTGTTTGTCCGCAAGCTGCCGCCGGAGCGGCAGTTCCTTGTCATGGCAGGGCTCGAACAGCTTGTTGATTTTTTGGAACATGCGCGTTTTTCGACCGAGGAGTTGGCCTGGCTTCGGGCTAACGGTGATTTTTCACCCGATTTTCTCGATTATCTGGCAAATTTTCGCTTCACGGGCGATGTTGATGCCCTTCCGGAAGGCACCGTTTTCTTCCCCGACGAGCCGATGATTCGCGTCACCGCGCCGCTTCCTGAAGCACAGCTGATCGAAACGCGGCTTCTCAACCTCCTCCATTTGCAAACCGTCATCGCCTCGAAAGCGGCCCGCATGGTGCTTGCCGCCCCGGGCAAGCAGCTTGTCGATTTTGGACTGCGGCGGGCGCACGGCGCGGAGGCAGGAGTCCTGGCAGCCCGGGCAAGCTATCTTGCCGGCTTTGCCGCATCCGCGACGGTTCTTGCGAAGCGGCTCTTCGACATTCCGGTTGTCGGCACCATGGCGCACTCCTTCATTGAGGCACATGATGACGAGGCTCTTGCATTCACGCGTTTCGCCCACGTGCGGCCGCGGGGTCTGACCTTGCTCATCGACACATACGACTCCGAGCGTGCGGCAGCGATTGTGGCCCACCTTGCGCCACGCCTGCACGAAGAGGGTATCGAGGTTTCCGCCGTGCGGATCGACAGCGGCGATCTTGCTCTCCACGCAAAGCGCGTGCGCGCGATTCTTGACGCCGCGGGCCTTCATAAGATCCGCATTTTTGTGAGCGGCGGTCTCGACGAGCATGCGCTTCAAAAGCTTTGTGAGACGGGGGCACCGATTGACGGCTTCGGCATCGGCACAAGTTTGACCACGTCTTTCGATGCGCCGGCGCTGGATTGCGCATATAAGCTGCAGGAATACGCCGGCCGCGCCCGGCGTAAGAAAAGCGAGGGCAAGGCAACCTGGCCCGGGCGAAAACAGGTATACCGGCATTATACGCCTGATGGTATCATTGCTAGAGATATCGTAGCACTGGTTGATGAGCCGACACCGGGCGAGCCGCTGTTAAAGCCTGCGATGCGAGAGGGCCGGCGCGTCGAAGGCTTGCCTGGCTTGAAGGCAGCGCGCGCCACAGCAGCCGCATCGCTGGCAACCCTGCCAGAGCCTTTGCGACGGTTGCAATCCGGGCAAATTCCGGTGGAGATCAGCTCCGGCGTGCGTGCTCTTGCGGCTGCGCTAGACCGAACAATGGGGGGTGCCGACGCAAATTAACCCTTCTTACGCTATCGAGCAGAAAGATTTGCTTCCCGCATCATCGCGTGAGCGGCAGGCCATGACGTTCCTGCAGACTAGCGGTAACGCTGTTGACCTTTCTTGGGAGCAACAGGAGGTCATCGAATTTCTCTCGCATGGAGAAAGTTATGGCTTGCCTGATGAAGCGGTGGAGCGAATTGTGACGCACGGCGCCATCGTTTTTCTGTTAAAAGATCGGGCCTACAAGCTGAAACGCGCGATCCGCTTCGCTTCTCTGGATTACACCACCGCGCGCTTGCGCAGGCAGGCATGCTATGCTGAACTGAGGCTGAACAAGCGGACTGCCCCCCGGCTCTATCTTGACGTTTGGACAATTACCCGCGATCGGAACGGGATCTTGGTTTTTAACGGCACCGGGCCCGTGGTGGAGCATGTGGTTGTAATGCGCCGCTTCGCCCAAAGCCACCAATTCAACGTGCTGGCCGAGCGCGGTTACCTGAGCCGCCAGCTGATAAGCAGGCTGGGTGCGGAGATTGCGCGTTTTCACGGCGCGGCCCGGCCAAGCCGGGCTTTTGGCGGCGCCCAAGGGATCCGCTGGGCGATTGCGGAGAATTTTCGGGAACTGGAACGTCTGGCTCTGTTTCTGAAGAAATCTGCGGTTTCCGCGCTTCGCGGCGAAATAACAGCAACATTTCATCGTCTGATGCCCGTGCTCGAGCAACGCCGGAACCGCGGTTTGGTGCGGCGCGGCCATGGTGATTTACGGTTGGCGAATGTCTGCCTGTTCGAAGGCAAGCCTACCTTGTTTGATTGCATTGAATTTTCCGATCCTTTGGCCTGGACCGATGTTCTCTATGATCTTGCGTTTCTTCTCATCGACCTTGATCTTCGTGGGTATAGCGATCTGGCCGCTCTTGCTCTGAAGCGCTATCGCGAGATCGCGGGAAACGCAGATGATTTGCAGGTTCTGCCGTTGTTTCTCGCGTTGCGCGCTGCCGCACGCAGTTGGACGCTGGCAGGCAGCGCCCTGAGACGGCAGGATCCGCACGAAGCCCGCAGCCGATTTCAGCGCGCGCTAACATTTCTTGCCGCAAGCCATCGCTATCTCGTCACGCAGTCAGCGTGGTTGCATCAGGCAATCGACCAAACCCAAGGGATATAACCATGAGCCCTCGCCTGTTGTCACTTTTTGCTCTTTCCACGACTCGCTCATTCGGTGAGAAGGTCGCGGCGTTGCTGGAAGTGCCGCTTGCTCCGCTCGAAGAGCGTGAATTCGAGGATGGCGAGCATAAAGCCAGACCTTTGCAGGATGTGAGCGGGCAGGATGTGTTCGTGCTTCACGCCCTTTATAGCGAGCCAGGGTATTCTGTGAACGACAAGCTCTGTCGCTTGCTCTTTTTCTGCGGCGCACTGAAGGATGCCGGTGCACAGCGGGTCACGGCGGTGCTGCCTTATCTCGCTTATGCACGCAAAGACCGTCGTACCAAGGCGAGGGATCCGATCACCACGCGTTATGTTGCGGCGATGTGTGAAGCTGTTGGCATCGATCGTGTCATTGTGGTGGAAGTCCACAACGTGGCGGCATTTGAGAATGCGTTTCGCTGCCCGACAACTCACCTGGAAGCAGCCCCGTTGTTTGCCGAGCATTTCGCCTCCCTTCTTCGGGACGAGTCTATTGTGGTTGTCTCTCCCGACCCCGGAGGGGCAAAACGGGCCGAACAGCTGCGCGAACGCCTGGAAGCACTCACCGGGCGAGAAGTTGCCAGTGCGTATGTTGAGAAATTTCGAAGCTCCGGCGTCGTTACCGGGAGTTGGCTTGCCGGCGATGTGCGTGGCAAGGCAGCGATTATCGTCGATGATATGATCAGCACAGGAACGACTTTAATCCGGGCCGCCAAAGTCTGTCGTTCGCAGGGGGCGAAGCGCCTGTTCGCCGCCGCTGCGCACGGGTTGTTCATTGGCGGGGCCCCCTCCCTTTTCGAGGAAGCCGCGTTTGAGGGCATCGTCGTGCTCAATACTGTGCCCTCGTTCCGGCTCACATCTCAAACAGCCGGTGCGAAACTCACGGTTCTTGATTCCGCCGGAATGATTGCAGAGGCAATTCTCGCCGCGCGTGATGTCAGGTAGTTTTGATCAGATCGGCTCGCCGGGAGCAGGCCACATTGCCCGAACATGCTCGGGTAGAGACCTTATGACTTTTTCGAGCTGCTCGGGCGTAACATGGCGGTTCAGGACGGCGAAGACGCTGCGCACGGCTTTTCTGACATTGACCGGACGAACTCCGCCTAGATCATTGCTAACGTAGCTCAGGAATTCGTCTTCCGTGTAAATCTTTGCCGGCCCATGACCAGGGCGAAAATGGTCGTAATACGCACCTCGCACGAGGAGCGGCAACTGGGCGCCGAGATGAGCGGCGAGCTCGATCGGCAGCCGATCGCGCAGCGTTCGCAACACGGCACCCAGCACATGCCAGGCGACATGCCGATCCGGCCCGAGCGTTTCCTCTATTTCACCAAGCCATGTGTTGGTAATCTGCAACGTCCGATCGAAAACGTCGAGGCCTGTACTCATGGTTGTCTCCTCAACTGTGTTACGATTCTCTTGCGAGCATACACTTCACCACGCTTGGGCGTGGAAGAGCGTGTGCCGTGGATCTTAATATACCGAACATCATCCGGCCCCGGCTGTCATTGATGCAGCTCAAAGCGCGACCGACCGCCGCAAAAATTGGGGATAATGTAAAATCGGTAAGCCCGGCCGCGCGGCGATGCTTCGCCACCGACCGCCAGAGGTGATCAAACCGTTCTTACACCCCGAAAATCCTCCGGATCGACGTTTTCGGCAGACTTGTGCCTCCCCAGAGGGTGTGCAATATTATCGCAATGCCTAACGATCCCAAGAACAGTTTGCGCATTAAAATAGCTGGCCTTTTCGGCGGCCTGGTCGTTGCTAACATCCTCGCCTGGATCTGGGCGTGGATTGCATTCCGGCATTATCCGGTGTCTCTCGGCACCGCATTTCTCGCTTACAGTCTTGGCCTGCGTCATGCCGTGGATGCCGACCACATCGCCGCGATCGACAACGTGACCCGCAAATTGACTGCGGAAGGCAAACGCCCGGCGGCAATCGGTCTCTTTTTCTCTCTTGGCCATTCCACGATCGTGCTGCTCGCCTCGATTGGTGTCGCCGTCGCCGCCACAACTTTCATGCCGCGCTTCAACGCCCTCCGCGACCTTGCAAACGTCTTCGGTACTTTGATTTCATCCCTGTTCCTGCTTGCGATCGCAATCGTAAATGTTGTTATTTTGGCAAGCGTTTACCGGACTTTTAACGCAGTAAAAGCCGGGGGCTCATATACGGAAGAGAGCCTGGACCGGATGCTGGCCGGGCGCGGACTGCTCGTGCGATTGTTTCGCCCGCTCTTCGCTTTGATCCGAAAGAGCTGGCAGATGTATATCATAGGTTTTCTTTTTGGGCTTGGGTTTGACACGGCAACCGAAGTAAGCCTTCTTGGTATCTCTGCGACGCAAGCCGTGCAGGGAGTGCCGATTTGGTCCATCTTGATCTTCCCCGCGTTGTTTGCGGCGGGCATGTCGCTTATCGATACCGCGGATAGCATCCTGATGCTGAGCGTTTATGCTTGGGCCTTTGTGAAGCCGCTTCGCAAGCTTTATTATAATATGGCGGTCACTTCTGTCTCGGTGATCATTGCCTTGGTCGTCTGTGCTATCGAGGTCGCCGGGCTTGTTTCCGATCAGCTTTCGCTCCGTGGGTCCTTCTGGCAAATCATAGGCGTGCTGAATGATAATTTCGGCACGATCGGTTATCTTATCGTCACGGTTTTCGTCTTGATCTGGATTGGCTCCGTCTTTGTCTACAGAGCACGGAATTATGCAAGTTTGGAAACCGACAAACGGGCCTAGGAATACTGTATCGATCCAGGCCATCGCAGTCCGATGAACCCCAAAGCAAAACCAAGGCAGTCGACATGTTTATCGGTCACCTCATCGGAGCGGAATTGGCAAATGCGCTCACGCCGCAAACACCGCTTTGGGTATCTTTAACCGGGACAAGTTTTCCAGATTTGTTATGGGGAGTTACCGTCCACGTCGGGCTTGAAAAGGTGGAAATCGACCCGGCCTCTCCGTTACAAAGCCGTATCCGGTTTGTCTATTATCCTTACTCCCATTCACTTGTGCTTGGCAATATTCTGGCTTCCCTTCCCGCAACACTGATTGGGATTTACTGCCACTCGGTAACGGCGGCCTTTGTATTTGTTCTCGCTTCTGTTTCGCATTGGCTATTGGACGCGATCGTTCATTTGCCGGACCTGCCCGTGCTTGGCTTTGGCGAGGACGTAAAAGTCGGCCTTGGCTTATGGCGCCATGGTCCGCTCGCTTTTGCATTGGAATGCGGCCTTGTTGTCGCCTCTACGTTAGCTCTTCAGCCGAAGCGATTGTGGCCTGCAATTCTGATTGCAAGTTTTGTTTTTCATGCCGCCAACGCCAATACATTCTTTGGGTTTACCCGAACAAATCCTGTAAAATCCAGTCGCTCTTATGCGACAATGGCACTCGTTGGGTTTGTCGCACTGATTTTGGTCTTCGATTGGATTTTGTAAGATATAGTGGCGCAAGCGGCAAAGCGAGCCTTTCAAGTATTTGCAAAGGCTTGCCGACCCGGAGGGAGACCACGAAGACCAGCCGGCTACCGGCTGATTCCTTGCTTTGGCTGCGCCGATGCGACCCGCCAAGTTCGTCCTCTGCCGCATCAGCCGCATAATTGGGGCTTGCGTTGCGCTCGGCATTTGCGAAAATGCAAGATCATGGGAAACCTTGATCTGAGTGTCATTGGCAATTGCTCTGTTGCTTCCCTGATCACGCCGAAGGGGCAGCACGTTTGGTTTGGCTTTCCTTCCTTAGACGCCCCACCAGCTTTCGATGCTCTGCTCAGAAACGAGCCGGTCGAGCTTGGCTTTATGGATGTGCAGCTTGCCGATGGCATCGTCGAGCACCGCCAGCGTTACCTCGAGAACACAGCCATCACGGAGACCGTGCTTGCCGGGCGAACCGGGGCAAAAGTGCGAATCCTAGATTTCTGCCCGCGTTTTAACCGCTACGGTCGCATCTATCGTCCACCAATGATCGTGCGTAGAATCGAGCCCATCGCTGCTCGCCCGTATATTTCTATTCGGGTGCGCCCGTCATTCGATTACGGAGCGAGCATTCCTTCTGTTAGCATTGGTAGCAATCATCTTCGCTTTGTAAGCCCTGAGATAACGTTGCGCCTGACGACCGACGTATCCGTTAATTTCATTCTTCATGAAACCTCCTTTGTGCTTGATCGTCCGCGCACGCTGATTCTGGGGGCGGACGAGGTCTTGCCGGAAAATCCGGAGCGGCTGGCACAGAATCTGTTTGTCGATACGCGTGCCTATTGGTACAAATGGGTGCGCGATTTGGCGGTGCCGTTTGAATGGCAGGATGCCGTTATCAGGGCGGCAATTACGCTGAAACTTTGCAGTTATGAAGATACCGGCGGCATTGTTGCCGCGCTAACCACCTCTATCCCCGAGGCGCCTGGGTCAGGGCGAAATTGGGATTATCGATTCTGCTGGCCGCGCGATTCTTTTTTCACGATCACGGCGCTGAACCGGCTTGGCGCTACCATTACAATGGAGCAATTTATTCGCTATCTCATCAATGCGGTCATACGCGACGGACGCCCCTTGATTGCTCCGCTTTATCCGATTACCCCTGCGGCTGAGACCGAGGAAAGGCTCATTGAAACACTCCCCGGCTTTCGCGGCGATGGACCGGTTCGAATTGGCAATGCCGCTTCCCGCCAAAGACAAAATGATGTCTATGGCGCGGTGGTCCTGGCGGCACAGCAAATGTTTTGGGATCGACGGCTCCCCCGCCGAGGAGATCTGGATCTTTATCGTCAGCTTCGCCGTGTTGGTATCGGTGCCCGCTGGGCAGCGCTGAAGCCGGATGCAGGATTATGGGAGTTCCGTACCCGCCCCGGGGTCCATAGCTTCTCTGCGGTGATGTGCTGGGCGGCCCTCCACCGCCTCGGCCATATTGCGCGCCTGGTGGGCAAAGAGACTGACGCCGACGGCTGGTACAGCCGGGCAGCGACGCTACGGCAGGCAATTCTTTCTCGGGCTGTGACCCGCGAAGGCTGGTTCTCCGGCGTTCTTGATACGGAATTCGTTGATGCTTCTGTGCTTCTTTTGCCGGAACTCGGCTTTATTGATGCAAAGGATCCTATTTTCCTGCGTACCCTTGCCGTGGTTGAACAGAGGCTTTTGCGTGCGGGGTTTGTTATGCGCTATAACGTCGCAGATGATTTTGGTGTTCCGACGACTGCTTTTTTGGTCTGCACTTTCTGGTATATCGATGCTTTGGCGCGGGTCGGACGAAAACAGCAAGCCCGAGACCTGTTCCTCAATGTGCTCGCACGCCGCAACCATGTCGGTTTGCTCTCTGAAGACATCGATCCGGCAACGGGCGAGCTATGGGGTAATTTTCCACAAACCTATTCGCAAGTCGGGTTAATTCTCTCGGCGATGCGGCTTTCCCGAAGCTGGGAAACAGGACTTGCTTATGGATCTTATGGAGAAGAGCACAGTGTTTCCACAAATCCGGAGGCCGAAGCCAAGGCAGCGCAATAAAAATGCAATTGGCAAAAGAACCGCTCCACGATAGACGGAACAAGCCTGCAGTTGTTTAGTTCGGAATACCATACGCCAGGTTGGGATACGGTAGCGCGGAACAAGCTCTTCTGACAAATGTCCTTGTTACAAATTCCGCGCTATGTAGGCTCCAAAAAAAGTGAGCAAAAACCCCAGTCCGACGGATAGCGCGGCGTAGAGCACCGCTTTTCCCGGCTCGCCCTGTTCCACCAACAGAAGCATTTCCATTGCGAATGTCGAAAACGTGGTGTAGCCACCGAGCACGCCAGTTAGGATGCCGGTCCGGAATACGGGGGAAATGGTTAAACGCTCCAGCGTTTCGACGAACAAAAAGCCCATCAGGAAGGCACCGAGAAGATTGATGCTCAGCGTGGCATAGGGAAAATCGTTGCCCCAAATCGTCTGCACGAGATTGGTCATTGCGTAACGCGCCCAGCAACCCAGGACGCCGCCGATGGCAACAGCGAGATAAGTCCACACGTGTCTTCGCAACGTTTCGCGCATCCTTCCACAACCGAGCAAAGCCCGGGATGATTACCAGCAAAATGCCGAGAATGCCGAGACAGAAAATGAGATGCCCGGATTGAAGCACACGCAGAGGATCCCCGGCGGCACCGACGAGCAGCGCGCGCGCCAAGGCCCCGAAGCGTTGTGCAACCTAAAAGACGATAAGGCGCAGATTTACGGTTTGTATGCTCCGCAAACGCTTAGATTTGACAAAATGACAGCGACTTATCCGATCAGTACGGGAAAGAGGTTACGTACGCGCACAAAAGCCTCCATGGCCCGCGCCCGCCGTTGCGCCCACTGGCCGCGCCGCTCAAGAAATTCGGCCATCTCCACAAGATGCTCTTCGGAAACCTGCGGCCGTCCGCGTTCGGCCCCAACATCGCAAAGCCGATCCAAAAGCTCGATCGCCTTCAACCAATACCACTCGCGTTGCGCCGAAGTGCCGGCGGTACGCGCGCAAAATGCAATGAGCCGTGCAACAGCCGAGGCAACCGCCTGGCATGTGTAAGTGTCTCGAATATCACCCGCGCACAAGACCATATGAATGACTCTCTGGCGGAATTCTGCCAAGCTTTCCGGCCTTCTATGCTTCCAGCCCGCGTACGAGGCCTGGATCCTGGCTGCGGTCGCATCGCTGAAATCTGCAGCAATTTGCGGCAAAAGCTCAAGTTGCACCGCATCTATCAAAAGATCGGCCCGGACCCTATCGTGCCCGTCGCGCGTGCCAATGATGCGAGGCGCAAACGGCTTCAAACGCTGCCGGAAATGATCGGGCATTTCGTCATTAATCGTGATCGCGAACCGGCGGATCACCGCTGAAGCGGTCGCCGGGTCGTCAGAGTGCCCCTCACCTGCAAGGAAAGCAACAAAGGACATGATACAAAGCTTGCCATGGCTCCGATCCCCCGCGCCACGGACGAGCGTGATCTGCTGGTAGAGGTTTTCCATCCGCGTGTTCGTTGTCATTGCCGCCTCCTCATGACTCTCTGCGTGCATTGCGGCTGCCGGGAAATTTCGGAATGGCTTGCAAACAAGAGCGCCCGCCGGCTTTTGTCAGGCCTTGCCTCAGCGGGCTTGCCACCAACGCGCCGAAAGCGCCGTTTGGTCTGGAGCTTGGTTTCCTATCCATAGCCCCCGTAACTCCTCGGGTACCCCAGGCACCCGCGCACTTCGATAGGGATCTCCGGGTCTTAACCCGCAAGCCTGAGAGAGCCCCATCGGCTATCACCGCTTAGGTTACTTCTCTGAAGATGGGTGGTCAACTCCTAATCCCGGCCGAGGGAATTGACGGGAGCGGCAAACAAGACCACAGATGGGCTGATGCCACGCGCGAGGGATGGGAGGCAAGTCTAACGCATTGTTTTGAATATGGATTACAGTGCGGAGGCTGCGTAAGTCTCTGTTCCGGCTGTAGGGTTCTTCGTTCCGATCTCAGCCAAACCAGGCAAACCAGCCGCTGATCACGCGCGGGTATGGAAGTGCCTTTAACCGAGGCCCCCTCTACCGGAACGGCCTTTGCAGCTTGTCTGATCCGAAGGCTTTCGTCGATCGGAATGGCTTCGAAACGCTTCCACGCGCTAGTTTTGCGAGGATGGCCAGCCATTCTCTGGTTCAATAGCCATACCCGAAGTCGGCTCAACCCAAACCAAATGGTCTCGCACTTCCTTTACGCCCGGCGTGTTTTCGGCAACCACGCGAAGCGCCTTACGCTCTCTCTCGTCAAAAATCACACCGTCTAGGTGCACGACGCCGTCATTGACGGTCACCACGACACCCTCGCGCCGGCCCCAAGGCTGACGCTCGATCTCGGCCAAAATTTGCCTTTGAATTGCAGTGTCAGAAGCCACCGTTTCACTTCGCACCGCCAGCAGCTTCGCAAGGGCGCGGATCAGGTCTGCCCGGCTGATAATACCGACCGGCACGCCGGCGCTGACTACCGGAAGGCGGCGGACATGATGGCGATCCATCAGCCAGACCACGTCTTCAAGAGGAGTATCGGGCGCGACGCTGACCACCTCCGGAGTCATAATTTCCTCTATTTTCCGGGCATTGGCCCGGACGTACTCATATGCCAACTTGCCTGGGCCGAGCAGAAAAGCGAGCCAACGCGGCCGCTCTTTGGCGGTGCCAAGCTCGGTGCGGTGCAACAAATCGCTTTCGGTAACGATACCAATCAGCCGCCCCCGGTCGTCAACCACAGGTAATCCGCTGATATGCTTCTCCAGCATAAGGCGGATCGCTTCTTCAATCGTCGCCCCGGCGCGAACCGTCGCGACATCGCGAGTCATAACGTCAGCAGCGTGCATTCATAGGCTCCCTCATTTGTCGAAAGTTTGCTTCCGATCCGTTTCCTTTATCTTGCGATAGATCAAGTTCGCGCAAACTCAAGGCAGGCCGTATCTTTCGGTATAAATAGAGCAAAAAGGGGGGGCTGGCGAAGGCGCCGCCCTTTTTGGCGGGTCCGGCCCAAAGACTATAACAACGGCGCCCGGGGTTTGTCGAAAGGCGCTTTCCAGCAGAAAGCACGCCTAAAGGTATCGGAGCACGAGGAATCCACCCAAAAGCGCCATGAGGAGGGCCGATGTTACGAGCACCAATCTCCGCTCGATAAAGTCATGAACCGGCTCGCTCATCGTTCGTACAAGCGCAGCAATCAAGAAAAACCGAGCGCCGCGCGAAATGATGCTCGCACAAATGAAAAGCCAAAGGCTGAACCCGGCAACCCCTGAGGCAATCGTCACCAGCTTGTAAGGTATTGGGGTCAACCCTTTAATCAGAATAATCCAAAACCCCCACTGCGCATAAGCCTGTTGAAATTGCGCAAACGCATCGCCGTAATGATAGGCACGCAAAATCGGCAGGCCGATTTGTTGGAAAAAGGCAAAACCGATGAAATAACCAGCGACCCCGCCAACAACGCTTGCGAGAGTACAGAGCGCGGCGTAACGCCAGACATGCCTCGGTTGGGCAAGCATCATCGGAAGCAGCAAGACATCGGGCGGAACGGGGAAAAAACTACTTTCCGCAAAAGCAACCCCCGCAAGCCACCATGGCGCCTTTGGAGAGCCCGCAAGCACGAGTACCCTCTGGTACAATCCTTTCAGCATACGGTTAAAATTCCACCGAAATCGCCAGCGATCCGAATTGGTGCAGCCCGCCGCGCTGGGTGCGGAAGGAGTAGGTCTCGAAAACCTGCGTATACGAGATGCGCATGCCGTCATAGATCGCAGCAAATCCGATCTCCAACTCCCCCTGAAGCGGTTGCAGTGAAACCGAAGGGCTGGTTCGAAAGCTGTTGCCGTTGATGGTAATATCGTGTGCGACCCCTGAGCCATGGGCGCCTGCAAAGAAATACCAGTCAAACGGCTGAACCGGCGTATATGCGTAATCTCCGTTCGGCCCCGGGAAAAGGCGCGGAACTCCGAAATCCGATTGCAAGCCGCGGCCGATGCGCACTACGCCGCCGGTCATTGCGTAAATGCGGAGATTACCCAAGCCGACGCTCAAATCCGGGAGCACATCCGTTTCCATACCACCGAGCGAGCCGAGCGAGATCCGCCAGATCCGCGCACTCAAAAATTCGACCAACGGTTCGTCTTGAATTTGATAATCCGCCCAACCTTTTGTCGGCTTTTGCCCGATAATGCTGTGAAACCCGTTTTGCACGATTTGGCCGCCGCCATCCGGGCCAATCAAGCCGGCCATAAGCCCGAGAATACTCCGATGATCCGTGGTATCCTGAATCAAGCCGAGATTGGCCGTCAGCACCCCTGCGTAAGGTTCATCCGTGGGAGGAGGCAAGAAAACCTTGGTATCGGCAGGGGTATAGATCGATTGGCTAATGCTTGCCGTAAAACGCTGCCTGCTCTCGCCAGCTTCCCCCCAAACGCTGTGGCCAATGTCCGAGAGAAAGTCCGGCACCGCGTCGGTTGGAGAGGTATAGCCGAGAAGCAAGCCGTTCACATAATACCGATCAGGCAGGTTCGAGGTCGTAATCGACGCGTTTTCGTCCTGAAACGTCCATATCGCGTGTGGATCGGCCGGAGGCTCGGCGGCCATGGATTGCACGGCCAGCCCCTGGCACACCAGAGCGAATAACGGGATTACGGTCCGAGCTTTCAGCGTGCGCATCCGACGGCCGACCTCCTGGAACGGTAAAGCGGTACGAATAGCTGAAACCCATCCGGCCAGAACCTTACCTCCCCGGCAGCCGTTTCCAGCCAACACCCTCGTTATAAACGGGTCGACGGGTTACGCCCTTATGATCAGAATCGGAATCGATTAGCACAATATGCTCTGTTTGCAGGACAGAGGCGCATTCGGCAAGAGGATAATAACAATAGCCCGAAGATTCCCATCATGTCCGATGAGAGCCGAGTTTAGAGACGCTTGGCACGATCCCGGCTAGCGCGGCGGCTGAAGTGTAATCCCATAGCGCGCGTAAATTTTTGCAATCGTCCCGTCTTGCGCAAGGTGCGCAAGCGCCGCGTTAATTGCATCCCGGAGCTTGGCATCGGGGTGAATCATGCCCACCGCGACGTTCCAGCCAAGAAGAGATTCATGATCATTAAACCCCACCAAAACCACCGGATTCTTTGGATGTGTCAGGTTGTAATAACTTGCCGTTGTATAATTTATCGTTGCAGCATCGATTTCGCCTTTCTGTAACGCCTCCAACGTGTCGTCTTCAAAACCGAACACAGAAATGGGAACGTGTTGTTTGCCAAGGATAACCGAAGCCGCCGAGCTCACCAAAACCCCCACTCGAACAGGGCGATTATTGAGGTCCTGCCAATTTCTGATTGCACTGCCCGGGCGCACGACTAACACAACACCGGTATGATAATACGGTTGTGAAAGCACCAAATGGGTTTCATCTTGGGCTTCCGGATCTGCGATCGCATCCATAACAACATCGCAATCCGCCCGCCGAAGCTGTGAAGGGCCGATAATCCAATCGGTTGCCAGCCTCACGCCGAGACGATTGGCAAGTGCTTCGGCAAGCTCAAGCTGAAACCCGGGCGGGTTCGCGGTGCGGCTTGAATACGGCAACGCATTGGGGTGCGCGCACACGGCTAACGTACCGCGGCTTAAAATCTCATCAAGAGATTTCGCCCGCGTCGCCAACGGCATAAGCGCAAACAAAAGTCCGATCCCAGCTGCAAAGTACCCTCGAAATCTCATTGCTTATCCCCGATTGATCATATGGAACGATATTCCCTATGGTTGTAAAGAACGAATATAACGCAATATATTCTGGATTTGGGCATCGTTAAACGTCTGTCCAAAAGCGGGCATTCTGCCTTCTTTGCCGTTCTTGATGCGGTTGATAATGAAATCGTCAGAGCGCGTAGACCCGGCAAGCTTTGGGCAGCGCCCCGCCTCTCTGCCGCCGTTGCTATGGCACCAGCCGCAGGACGTGGCAAACAACACCTCACCGTTTTTGGTCGGATCGACCGCACCTGCCGACGATGAATTCGCTGTCTGCGCTGCGGGACTGCTTCCAGCTTGCTCGGCTCGCGCAACATGCGGTTCTGCGAAAAGCAAAATACTGACAACCAGGGTGCCAAGAGAAAACGCAATCTTTCTCGCCATCTCAACTTTCCGAATAGATACCCAAATAAAAAGGAGCGAGGCTTGCAAGCCTCGCCCCCTTCTATGTCATAGCGATCTTTACTTCAAGGAGTACACAATCAGCGCCCCGGCATCGCGCGGCATGCTCTTCCACGGCTCGCCGAACATGGAACCGTAGTCGTCGCCTACCAAACCGCCGAACCCGGCCTCGACCGCGATGTATTGTTTGTTGCCGGCCATGTAGCTGATGATCCCGCCATTATGGCCGATCCCGTCGTCGTGCGACCAAAGCTCCGTACCGGTTTCTGCATTATAGGCATGCAAAATACCGCGCGCATCCGGCACGAAAACGAGATTACCCGCAGTCGAGAGTACACTCGCCAAGGGCGGTTGCGGGAATTTCACTTCCCACTTCAGCTTGCCGGTAATCGGATCTCGGGCATCGAGATGGCCATAAATAGTTCCGCTGGGTGGCGGTGCCATCTTGAAGTTGGCTCCAATGTTCAGCTGCACCTGCGGTTCCGTGATCGGAGTTGTCTTCACCACCTCAAGCGTAATGCACCATTCGTTGCCGATCTTGTAGTAAAGGCCGGTTTTTGGGCTGTAGGAACCGGAGTTCCAGCTCACCCCTCCTGCAATCGCCGGGCAGAGCGGCTCGCTTTGCGGCCCTGCCGAAAAGTCGCGGCGGCCTATCAACTCACCGGTCTTTGGATCGATGCCCTTGACAAAATTGTAGTTGTGAACGAGCGGCCAAACATTTTCGACTTTTGCATTCGCACGATCGTAGACAAAAATGAAACCGCTCTTGTTCGGATGCACCATATAGTGTTTGCCGCCCCGATCGATCATGACGAGCTCGCCGATGGCGCTATCAAAATCCCAGTTATCGTGCGGCAATTCTTGATGGTAGAATTTCAGCTTACCCGTGTCGGGATCAAGGGCAATCACCGAAGTGACGTAAAGATTGGTCCCCGGGCGGGCACCGTCCGTCTGCCAATTCGGCGACCAGTCATACAGCGGAGACGGGTTGGCCGTGCCCCACCAAACCGTATTGGTTTCGGCATCATAAGTGCCCGGCATCCAGCCGCCGCCGCCGCCGACGCGCCAGGTGTCATTTCCCCATGTCTTGCGCGCTTCCTCGGTGCCGCCGGTTGTGCTGAACGACCAAATTTCCTTACCCGTCGCGGCATCGACGGCGAAAATCGTTCCCTGCACCGGCCACTCACCGCCTTGGCTGCCGATAATGACCTTGCCGCGCACAAACAACGGAGCACCGGTAAACCCGACGGTAAGCTTCTGCGAATTGATCAGTTTGGTATCCCAAACCGGCTTGCCTGTTTTCATGTCCACGGCGATCAACCGCCCATCCACCGTGCCGACGTAGATTTTGCCGTCGCCCATGGCAATGCCGCGATTGTAAGGCGAGTGGGTCTGCCGTGCGATCAGCGCATCATCCAGCTCCGGGAAATAGGTCCACAATACTTTGCCGGTCGCGCCATCCAGGGCAAACAAACGGCTATACGAACCTGAGTAATAAACGACACCGTCCGCCGCGAGCGGCATCGATTGCATTCCGCGGGTGGTCCGGCCGGGGAAATGCATCCACGCCACTTCCAGATTTTTCACGTTGGATGTGTTGATCTGACCGAGGCCGCTATAGTTATAGTCTTTATAGGAACCGTGATACATCAGCCAATCTTTCGCATCACGGTCGGCTGTCTCCAGGCGCTTTGAATCCACCATCTGCGCCATCGACGCGGTGGTGCCGAGCATTGTGCCGGCAACAAGAGCTGCGGCGAAAGCCATGTTTCTAGACTGTATGCGCATACGCTCTTCCCCCATCTTCACCCGGAACCATTCCCGGGGGTTGCTTTTCACCAGACGGCAAGCACTGCCTACCGCCGACGGAACACTCTCATTTCCGCCTTTTCTATGCAGCGAAAGCTGCAAAGATAAGGCGCTAGCTGCGCCGCACATAACCCGTCCGCCCCCTTCGGCAGGAAAACAAGCCCAGGTGTCGGCGGCACCGATGCAACGGGATGAGACAGCGGAACCCGGTCATGCTCAGGGTCTTCACTTCCCCGGCAGACTCGGCTGAACGTGTTCCTCCCGCTTTGCTTGCAAAGATGTAACCTGAACGCCGCATTCGAGCAAGGGTTTCTGTCTCAATGCCAACGATTCTTCTCAAGGAGCGTGTTGCAATCAATCGTGTGAAACCGATTGCGCTTGTGCAATGAGAAGCTTGGGGCGAGCGATGGGACTCGAACCCACGGCATCCAGGACCACAACCTGGCGCTCTACCAACTGAGCTACGCCCGCCATCTCATCCGCCCTCTAAGACCATCCCTTCTCCGCGTCAACGGCCTTGCCGAGCCACTCCGGCCAGAAAGACGCGCCACTTGGCCACCACGCGCTCCTCTGAAAAATCTGCCGCAAAGCGCGCTCGCCCGGCAGCCGCGAGTTTTGCAGCCCATGCCGAATCCCGAAGCACCGAGGCAATAGCGGCGGACAGAGCTGCCGCATCCTCGCGCGGGGCGAGTACGCCATCCTCGCCCGGCCGAATCAATTCGCGCGGACCTTGGGCATCGCTCGCCACCACCGGTCGGCCGGCTGACCACGCTTCCAAGACCACATTGCCCAGCGGTTCAATGCGCGAGGGGCAGACAAAAACATCCGCAGCTTTCAGAAGGGGCCCCACATCCTCCCGCCAGCCGAGAAAGTGCACGCGCTCCCAGAGGCCCAGGTTGCCCACAAGCGCGCGCAAAGCATGCTCTTCCGGGCCGATGCCGGCAATCATCAGGTGCGCATCGGGAATGTCCGCCAGCGCCCGAATGAGGACGTCAAACGCCTTGTCCCGGTGCAAACGCCCGAGCGCGAGAAGCAACGGCCGCCCGGAAGGCACGTCGGCTGCGGGTGCAGCAGCGGCAAAATCGTTCACGAAATTCGGCAAATAATGCGTCTGCTCGGCAGCCCAACCGTTGTCGCGAAGCCACGCAACAATGCCTTCCGTATTGCCGACGAGATGATGGGCGTTACGGTAATATTTCAGTGGATAGTAGCCTCCAAGCCGGGCCACGTGCACGAAGTCGCCTTTGGGAATATGGGCGGTTGCCCGGCTCATCCAACTCACGACAACCGCAGGCTGAAAAGCAGAAAGAATGCGCCGTAGCCGGTTGCGCGTGAGAAAATCCAAGGCCCCGCCAAAACGAAGCGTGGCCGGCACAAGCCCGGCCGCCCGCAAGCGCGCTTCACGCTCGGGCTGATGGCGGATCACCGGCAAGACCTCCTCCCCCGCGCGATGCAGCGCAAGGCAAAGGCGCTCGAAAAACAGCTCCGCCCCCCCTGCAGGAGCACCCGCCATCACCTGGGCGACTTTCATGTGAGGCTAGGCTGAGCAAGCAGGCGGAGTGCAGCCGCAAAGGCTGCCTCCAGGGAGAGATCCTCCATGTGTACACCGCGCGCAATGGCGACAGCCGTGCGTCGGCCAACGGGCGCATACTCGTTCGCCGGAGTGGGGCCGAACAAACCCAGCGTGGGCACGTTCACCGCCGCCGCGATATGCATCAAACCCGAATCGTTGCCGATGAATAAGTCCGCACGCGCGAGACACGCTGCCGCCTCGGTCAAGGAGAGCTTCCCGCAGAGATCGATCGCATCCGGAAGGGCTTGGAGAAGCGGTGAAACCAGAGCGCGTTCCTTCTCGCCCGGTCCACCGAACACAGCCGCTCGGGCACCCCGCAACGGCCCATCGGCGAGCTGTCGGAACAAGCGCGCAAACCGCTCAGGCGGCCACACTTTGCCATCCCAATTCGCCGTCGGCGCCAATGCCACCAGCGGCCTTCCCTTTGGAAGAATCTCCTCCGCTCGCGCCTGCTCCGCAGCGGAGAGCCAGATCACCGGCAGCGGCGGTGGATCGAGTTTCAAAATGGCGGCGAGCTGTTCGAGCTTATGCCCCGTTCGCGGCCGCATGATCGCTCGCTTCTTCGCCCAAAGAGCAAACGCCAGTGCCGAGCCTCGGATGTCCACAACCAAGTCCCATCGCTTGCCAACCGTAAGGCGCCAAAAATCGAACCAGTGCAGTCCAAAGCGGCGCTTATCCATGGCGATGATGCGCTCGAGTCTTGGAAAATGCACAAACACGTCCTTCGCCACAACCCCGCAGATGATCGTGAAGCGCGCCCGGGGGTAGGCGTGCCAAAGGTGGTTCAAAAGCCCGGTGGACAGCACCGCATCGCCGATACGGCTTGAAGTAATGAACAGAATTCGCATAGCGGTCCGGACTTTCGCACGGAAACGAATCCCCGCGCTCAGCTCAACAGAGCTGCCTCACCCAAGGCCCTCTTCCGACACCCCTGCGTCGGCTTTGGCCCCATCCTTGGCCTTGCGGCTGTTTCGCCACCCCCTCCGGAGCTTCAACCCGCGGCAGCAACCGCGCGCTTGGCCATGACCGTAATTAGGTGTGAGCGGTATTCTGCGCTTCCGTGAATATCGCTATTCAATTGATCCGGCGGGGTTTTGATAGTGGCAATCGCCTCCGGCGCGAAGCGCGCGGTAAGCGCCGCCTCCATTTCACGCTGGCGGAAGACCCCGTTCTGGCCCGCCCCGGTGACCGCGACACGCACACCGGCCGGCCCCTTGGCCACGAATACCCCTACCAGGGCAAACCGTGAGGCAGGTTGAGCGAATTTCATGTAAGCCGCCTTTTCCACCGGCAACGGAAAGACCACTTCGGTAATAATCTCGCCGGGCTCCAGCGCTGTCGTGAACATTCCTTGGAAGAAATCATCAGCTGCGATGCGGCGCTTGTTGGTTACCACAGTTGCGCCAAGCGCTAGCACCGCAGCGGGATAGCAGGCGGCAGGATCATTGTTGGCAAGAGAGCCGCCAATGGTTCCCCGATTGCGCACTTGGTTATCCCCGATGCCTCCGGCCAGCTTCGCAAGTGCCGGAATTGCCCGTTGGACGTCCGCGGAGCTTGCAACCGCCGCATGGGGGGTCATCGCCCCAATGCTCAGCGCATTGCCGGAGACCGAAATGCGATTAAGCCCAAGGCCGGAGAGGTCGATGAGCTTGCTGGGCTTGTTTAAGCGCTGCTTCAAAACCGGGATCAGCGTTTGTCCCCCGGCCAAGGGCCGCGCCTCCGGATCGCCTGCCAATAGGGCGACCGCATCCGCAATGCTTACAGGCTTGTGGTAGGCAAAATCGTACATTGTCTTGCTCCGTTATTCCGCCGCCATCCGCGGTTGCTGCGCGTGAATGATCGACCAGATTTTTTCTGCTGTTGCCGGCATGTCGATATGCCGCACGCCGTAGTCGCGCAAGGCATCTACGATCGCGTTTATCACAGCGGGCGGACTGCCGATTGCGCCGACCTCTCCCACGCCCTTAACCCCGAGCGGGTTGTGTGTGCAGAGGGTGCTTTCTGTCCCCACATGGATGCTGGGCAAATTATCTGCGCGCGGCATGACATAATCCATGTACGACCCGGAGAGCAGCTGGCCTTGCGAGTCATAAATCGCATGCTCAAGAAGCGCTTGGCCAATCCCTTGGGCCACGCCGCCATGGACCTGGCCTTCCACGATCATCGGATTGATGACCCGCCCGATATCGTCCACGGCAACGAAGTTCACCACTTTCGGTGTGCCGGTTTCGATATCGATTTCCACCTCGCAGACATGGCAGCCGCCTGGGAAAGTGAAATTTTTCGGATCATAAAAAGCCGTTTCCTCAAGCCCCGGTTCCAGTTCCTCAATCGGGTAGTTGTGCGGAACATATGCGGTCAGGGCAATTTCGGCGAATGTCTTCGACTTGTCAGTGCCGGCAACGGTAAATTTGCCGTCCTTAAACTCGATATCATCCACCGAGGCTTCTAGCAAATGGGCAGCAATCCGCTTGCCTTTCGCGATGATCTTGTCAACGGCTTTTACGATGGCGGAGCCCCCCACCGCGAGCGAGCGGCTGCCATATGTGCCCATCCCGAAGGGGATTCGTCCCGTATCGCCGTGGACCACATCGACTTGCGCAACGGGGATACCGAGCCGATCGGCTACAACTTGGGCAAATGTCGTCTCATGCCCCTGCCCATGAGAGTGCGCCCCGGTGAACACCGTCACATCCCCGGTGGGGTTCACGCGCACATTGGCAACTTCGTATAAACCGGCGCGCGCGCCCAGTGCGCCCGCCACCGCGGAAGGCGCAATCCCGCAGGCTTCGAGATAGGTGGAAACCCCGATCCCGCGCAGCTTTCCCCTGGCCCTCGCCTGCCGGCGGCGTTCTTCGAAACCGGCAAAATCCGCGGCTTGCAACGCCTTGTCCAGGGTCATCTGGTAATTGCCGGTGTCGTACTGCAGCGCCACCGGCGTTTGATACGGAAACGCATCTGGCGGAATGAAATTCTTGCGCCTCAGCTCGATACGATCAAAGCCGAGATCATGGGCGATCACATCCACCAAGCGTTCGAGCAGATACGCCGCCTCCGGCCGGCCGGCCCCGCGATAAGCATCCACGGGCACCGTGTTGGTAAATACCGCCTTGACCTCTGCATATATCGCCGGGGTTTTATAAACGCCGGCAAGCAACGTGGCATAGAGATAGGTCGGTATGGAGGGCGCAAAGGTGGAAAGGTAGGCGCCCATATTCGCCAGAGTGCTCACGCGGAGCGCCAGAAAGTTTCCTTGCTCATCCAACGCCATTTCCGCGGTGGTCACGTGATCGCGCCCCTGCGCATCCGAAATAAAGCTCTCGCTGCGCTCCGCCGTCCATTTTACCGGGCGGCGCAGCTTGCCGGCCGCCCATGTCACAATCGCTTCTTCTGCATAATGATAGATCTTGGAGCCAAATCCCCCGCCCACATCCGGCGCGATCACCCGAAGCTGGTGCTCGGGAATGTGGAGCACGAAAGCCCCCATCAGGAGTCGAATCACATGCGGGTTCTGGCTCGTCGTATAAAGGGTGTAGTTGCCGCTAACATCGCATTCGCCGATGGCGGCGCGCGGCTCCATCGCATTCGGCACGAGGCGATTGTTCGTCAATTCCAGCTTCACCACGTGCTTGGCGCGCGCAAATGCAGCGTCGACGGCCGCCTTATCGCCAAGATGCCAGTCGTAACAAATATTGCCCGGCACATCGTCGTGCACGAGCGGTGCGCCGGGCTTTATGGCATCGGTCGAAGTGGCGACGCCCGGGAGATCTTCGTAATCGATCTCCAGCAACTCTGCCGCATCCTTCGCCTGCTGCTTGGTCTCGGCAATCACCACGGCCACCGGGTCGCCCACATGCCGAACCTTGCCCATCGCAAGCACCGGATGCGGCGGCTCGGCCATTGGCGAGCCGTCTTTGTTGTGGATCTGCCAGCCGCAAGGAAGGCCGCCCACCCCATCCGCCGCCATATCGGCGCCGGTATAAACCGCAAGCACTCCGGGGGCCGCTGCTGCCGCGCTGGTATTAATCCCCTTCAAGCGTGCATGAGGACGGTCCGAGCGTTTGATATACGCATAGACTTGCCCGGGGCGGTTGATGTCGTCCACATAATTGCCGCGACCTGCGAGGAAGCGCGCGTCTTCCTTCCGCCTCACCGCTGCACCAATTCCCTCGAACCCCATCCTGGTATCTCCCCCCATTCATCGGCCGTAGAGAACAACGGCCCACATGGAACAGCATAGCGCCAAAGCCGGCAGCAAAAGAAGCCTATTCGGCTGCGGCCGGCATCGTCTTGCCATGCATCAACGGCCAAGCGGCGGCAACCGCCTTGACAATATTGTGATAGCCCGTGCATCGGCAAAGATTGCCTTCGAGCCCCTCACGAATTTGGGCCTCGGTAAGCCCTTCCGGGTGCTTCTGCACGAGATCGATCGCGCTCATGACCATTCCCGGGGTGCAGAAGCCGCATTGCAAAGCATGATGCTCGCGGAACATTTCCTGCATGGGATGCAGCGTACCGTCCGGCTTTGCCAAGCCTTCGATCGTGGTCACCGACGCGCCGTCGGCCTGCAGCGCCAGCATCGTACAGGACTTTACCGAATCGCCGTTCACATGCACCACGCACGCACCGCACTGGCTGGTATCGCAGCCCACATGTGTCCCGGTAAGCCCCAGCTTTTCCCGCAAAAGCTCAACCAGGAGGGTGCGGCCCTCAACCTCCACCGTATGGCGTTTGCCATTCACCGTGAGAGTCACCTGAGGCATCGTATTCCCCCTTTTCACAAGCCCAATGCAGCCCTTCTGCCGCCGGCGCGGCTCTCTCTGCCCCGCGCCCGCCCGCCGGGCAACCAGGCCCAATGTGGCGACGGTTGCCGCAACCGGTCAATATCCCTTTTTCGTCATCGATATGTCTTTTTGGCTATGGCGGGTACGCCGCGAACGTTTCCTTATGAAGCCGGGGGGATATCGAAATGGCAAGCAGAGACATGCGCCGGCCCCACAGGGCGAAGTTTCGGCTCCTCTTCCCGGCAGCGCGCCACGGCATAAGGACAACGGGTATGAAAATGGCATCCCGGCGGGGGATGGAGCGGGCTCGGAACGTCCCCTTTCAGTACGATGCGCCGCCGTGGCACGAACGGATCAGGCACCGGCACCGCCGACAACAAAGCCCGTGTATAGGGATGGTGCGGTGCAGCAAATAGGGCTTCGTTCGGAGCCTCTTCCACAATTCGGCCCAGGTACATCACCGCAATCCGATGCGCGAGATGCTCAACAACAGCGAGATCATGGGTGATGAAGAGGATGGCAAGCCCCAAGCTTTCCTGCAAATCCGCAAGCAAGTTCAGGATCTGTGCCTTCACCGAAACATCCAGCGCTGCCACCGCCTCATCGCAGACCAAAAGCTCCGGGTCCGGCGCGAGCGCACGGGCAATTCCGATGCGTTGGCGCTGCCCCCCTGAAAACTCATGCGGGCGGCGCAAGAGGGCATCCCGTGGCAAGCGGACGGCCTCCAAGAGCCGCGCAATTCGCGCCCTTTCCGCTTCCTGCCCGCGCGCGAGGCCGAAATTGCGAATCGGTTCGGCCAAAATCTCATAGACTGTCAGGCGGGGATTGAGGCTGCTGAAAGGGTCCTGAAACACAACCTGCATCCGCCGCCGCAAAGGTCGCAGCTTGTGCTCTGAAAGCGCCTCGATATGGGCGCCATCGAGCAGGATTTCTCCTCCGGTCGGCTCAACGAGGCGAAGAATGCTGCGCCCCACCGTGGATTTGCCGCAGCCGCTTTCCCCCACCAAGGCAAGCGTTTTCCCCCGTTCGAGGAAGAAACTCACCTCGTCAACAGCCCGCACCCACTGGCGTCGCAAGCCGAACGTATGGGCGCGCGCGGGGAAGAATTTGCGCAATTTACGCACTTCCAGCAGTGGATACCCCTCTGTATCAGGGGCAACGGGAGGAGAAGCGGAGGGCACTTCGCTCATCGCGCGGCTTCTTTCATCGCGCCGACCCCAGCCTCGGCATAATGGCAGGCCGCCCAATGGCCCGGCGCCTTCGCCACCCACGCCGGGGCGGCTTGACGGCAAAGCTCGGTTGCAAGCGAGCATCGAGGAGCAAACGCACAACCGATAATCGGTTCGCGCAAACTGGGCACCTGGCCTTCAATCTCGGCAAGTCGGCGCTTTCTGCCCGCGCCAAGCCGCGGGATCGCCCCGAGAAGCCCCCGCGTGTAAGGGTGCAGGGGGTTTTTGAACAACTCCCCGACCGGGGCCTGCTCGACGTTGCGGCCAGCATACATCACCACCACGCGCTCGGCCATTTCCGCGACGATGGCAAGGTCATGCGTGATTAACAAAATCGCGGAACCAAGCCGCGCCTTCAAATCGCGCATCAGATCCAAAATCTGCGCCTGCACGGTTACATCGAGTGCGGTTGTCGGCTCATCGGCAATCAGCAATTTGGGATTGCAGGCAAGCGCAATCGCGATCATGACTCTTTGGCGCATCCCTCCGGAAAATTGATACGGATATTCATTCAACCGTCGCCGCGGCTCGGGAATGCCAACCATCGCAAGCATTTGCTCGGCGCGGTGAAGGGCTTCGCGCTTGGACAGCCCCTGATGCAAGCGTATTGTCTCGACAATTTGCGTCCCCACGGTCAACACCGGGTTCAACGCCGTCATCGGCTCTTGGAAAATCATGCCGATATCGCCCCCGCGCAAGCGGCGCATTTCGGCTTCCGAAAGGCTTAACAGTTCGCGGTCGATGAAGCGAACAGAACCGCGAATACGTGCCGGCGGTTCAGGAAGAAGCCTGAGAATGGAGAGCGATGTCACGGATTTGCCGGAGCCGCTCTCACCGACAAGTGCAACGGTTTCACCATTGTCGATAGAAAACGAAAGCCCGTTCACTGCCCGCACAACACCCTCGGGTGTGCGGAAATGCGTTTGAAGTTTTTCAATTTCAAGTAAAGCCATGCGCCCGATCTGCTTCTCAAATCCGCCTCATAAGCCGCGGGTCCAGGGCGTCACGCAACCCGTCGCCGAGCAAATTCACCGCAAGCACGGTCAGCGAAAGGAAGATGGCGGGGAAAAAAACGATAGACGGCGTGACTTCCCACAGCGCCCGCCCCTCCGCCATGATATTTCCCCAGGAAGGAATAATCGGCGGCGTTCCGGCGCCGATAAAAGACAAAATCGCCTCGGTGATCATCGCCGATGCCGAGATATAGGTTGCCTGCACGGTAAGCGGCGCCAGTGTGTTCGGAACGATATGACGCCAAAGGATCATGAACCGCCGTGTTCCCGCAGCTACGGCGGCTTCAACGAACGGCTGTTCCCGCAGGCTTAATACCACACCACGCACCAGGCGCGCCACACGCGGCACCTCGGCTATGCTGATTGCGATAATGACGTTGCGCACAGAACCCCGAGTGAGCGCCATTAACGCGATGGCGAGCAAAATCGACGGAATGGACATCACGCCATCCATCACGCGCATCAAGATCGCATCCAGCCACCGAATAAAGCCGCTCAGCAGGCCGATCATCATGCCCAACGCGCACGCAACCGCGCTCACCGCAATACCAACGATCAGCGAAACACGCGTGCCATATATGACGCGGGAATAGACATCACGGCCCAGCATATCCGTGCCGAACCAGTACTCCCGCGACGGCGGGCGCAATCGTCGTGCAGGGGCAAGAGCGGTCGGATCAACCGTGCCGAGATAAGGTGCGAAAACCGCGATCAGAACCATAACAAGAATTAACAATCCGCCAATCGCGATGGTGGGATGCTGAGAGACAAAGCCCAAAATCCCCTGGCGCCGGCGCACCGGCGGCCAGATTTCCGGCAGCTCCGGCGCAATAGCAACCTCAGGCGCGATGGCCAATTCCTGCGATGATGATGATGCGCTCAATAGCGTATCCTCGGGTCAAACAAGGTATAGAGAAGATCAACGACAAGGTTCACCAGCACGTAGGCAAAACTGAACAACAACACCACTCCCTGAATCACCGGGTAATCGCGTCGTAAAATCGCATCTACGGTCAGCCGGCCAAGCCCCGGAATTGCAAATACGCTTTCCGTGACCACCGCCCCGCCGATCAGCAACGCAACGCCGAGCCCGATCACGGTCGTGATCGGCACCGCGGCATTCTTAAGCGCGTGGACAAACAATACCGTTCCGAAACCGAGACCCTTCGCGCGCGCGGTGCGGATATAGTCCTGCGAAAGCACTTCCAGCATGCTTGTGCGCGTGATTCGCGCGATCAGTGCGATATAGATGCCGCCAAGCGTAAACGCCGGTAAAATAAGATTTTGCAGAAACGGCCAAAAACCATCGGCAAGTGGGGTATAACCCTGAACCGGCAGCCAATTCAGTTGTAAAGCGAATACATAGGCCAAAACATAGCCGATCACAAACACAGGCGTGGAAAACCCAAGGACTGCGAGCACCATTACAGCACGATCAACCCAAGTCCCTTGCTTTGCCGCGGCAATCACTCCCATCGGTACTGCAATCACAACCGAAAGCAAAAGTGTCAGCACCATCAGGCTTAACGTTGGTTCGATGCGCTGGGCAATCATGTGCGCAACCGGCAGGTTGGTGAAAATCGAAGTGCCGAGATCGCCATGCAGGATTCGCCATACCCAATCAACGAAACGCACCAGGAAAGGCCGATCAAGACCAAGGGAAGCGCGAATATGAGCGATCTGCTCCGGGCTTGCCTGATCGCCCGCAATTACCGCGGCCGGATCACCCGGAGCGATATAAAGCAAGGAAAACACCAAAAGCGCCACAACCGCCATCACCGGAATAGTGGTCACGATGCGGCGGAACACGTAGCCGAGCATACTTGTTCACACCCCGGGCGTCACTGCTTGCGCACGCCCCAGAATACCGGGAATGGCGCCTTTACAATTCCGGAAACGTTGTTCCGCCACGCTTGATAAGCCAGGAAAAAACCGGTGGGAATATAGGGAAGGAAATCCATGGCAGCCTTGTTAAGATCGGCTGCAACCCAACGCTCGGCCGCCAAATCCGGTGCATCATACCACTGCCCGATGAGAGTCTGAATCGTCTCTGAGCTCGGCCAGCCGAACCAGGCCTTGCGCCCGTTCGCGCGCAAGGCGATGTTGGTTGCCGGCGTGGTGCAATCAAGGCCGGCAAGCCAGGTGTGGAAAATGTGCCAACCGCCGGCAGCCGGCGGATCCTGCTTTGCGCGCCGCGCGCCGACTGTGCCCCAATCGGTTGCCACGTAGTCCACATTCATGCCGAGCCGTTTGAGCACGTCGGCCGTAACGTCGCTCTGACCTTTCGTGATGCCGATATCGGTTGCCACCAGCATCACGATTTTCTCTCCGTTATAGCCCGCTTCTGCAAGCAGCTTCTTGGCTTCTTCCCAATGCCTCGGGCCTTTCAAAATTTCTCCGCCCGCTTCGGTATAAAGCGGAGTTCCCGGCGTGAAAATGCTCGGCATGGGCCGCCACAACGCATCGTCACTTCCCACCACCGCATGCATGTAATCGTCTTGGCTGACCACCATGGCCAGCGCCCTTCTCGCTCTGACGTCGTTAAACGGCGGGTAAAGGTGGTTGAACCGCAAAATACCGACATTGCCAAGCGCATCGGCAATCTCCACGCGCAATTTTCCATTCGCGCGAAGCAAAGGCACCAGATCCGCAATCGGCGTTTCCCACCAATCTACCTCGCCGCTTTGCAAGGCTGCGGCCGCGGTTGCGGCATCGGGAATAACCTGCCATTCGATCCGATCAAGCTCCATCCTTTTGCCGCCGGCAAGCCAATCCCCCGTTTCCTCGCGCGGCACGTAGTCTGAGAAACGTTCAAATACCGCTTGGGATCCGGGCACCCATTCATCCCGCCGAAAACGCATCGGCCCGGAACCGATATATTCTTGAACTTGCTTGAACGGATCGCTGTTGGCAATTCGTTCCGGCATAATCACCGCAATATTCGGCATCGGTTTCGCAAGCGCGAATAGCAATTTCGGAAACGGCTTTTGCAGGCGAAAGCGAAATTGCTTGTCATCCACAACTTCCAATGCATCCATCCGGTCTTTCAGCACTTGGCCCATGGCATCACGGGCCATCCACCGGTTGAGGCTTGCCACAACATTCCGCGCCCGCACGGGCTCTTTGTCATGAAAATGCAGCCCATCGCGCAGCCGAAACGTCCAGATGCGGCCGTCCGTACTCGTCTCATAGCCCGCACACATCTGCGGCTTCGGCTCGAGATTGCAGGAAAGGCCGAACAGCGTGTCATAAACCAGAAGACTCGCATTCCGTACCACATACTGCGTGCCCCAAATCGGATCGAGGTTGGGAAGGTTTGCTTGGGGAACGAAACGCAAAACCCGCTTCTCGCTCTCCTTCGCGATGGTTGGCGCGGGAAAGGTTGCGACCGCTCCGGCCCCTGCCGCCAGTGTCAGAAAATCTCGTCGGTTCATGCTTATTTTCTACCTATGTGAACGATCTTTAGGCAATTCGTACTCCTCATCCCATCGACAGCGCGATGTTTTCACCCGCATTCTGGCGCGTGGTCTATGCTGTCCGTCTCACATTCCAAAACAGCGGTAAACCTTTCAGCAGGCCGGTAATCGAGCTCTGATGCGCCGTCGGCTGAAAGTACATCCCGATTGGAATATACGGCACGTCAACAAACGCCTGCCTTTGTATTTCCTCGCAAATCTTCCTCTGTTCAGCGGTATCCGGGGCAGCAAACCAGGCCTCGCGCAAACTTTCAATCTTCGGTGCGGTTGGCCAGCCGAACCATGCTTTAGCCCCATTGCCGCGCAACGCAACGTGGCCTGCAGGATTGAACTGGTCTAAGCCTGAAAACGCTGTGCAAAAAACGTTCCAGCCGCCTGAGGCAGGCGAATCCTTTTTGGCGCGACGTTGGACCAGCGTCCCCCAATCCATGGCCTGGACGTCGAGATTAAACCCCACACGCTTCAGCACATCCGCCGCGACATTGCCCATCGCCTGCAAGACGGGAAAATCCGTGGCCAGCATCAATACCACGCGCTCGCCCTTGTAGCCTGCTGCAGCAATTTCGCGCTTGACTTTGTCAAAGTCGCGTTTGCCGGCAAACACGTCCATCCCCGCCGAGCTTGCCATCGGCGAGGCGGGCGCAAAAAAGCCCACATCGGCACGCCAATACGAGGGATCCGTTCCGGCAACCGCGATCATGAACTCGCTTTGATCGATTGCGCCCAGCAAGGCGCGACGGATAGCAGGATTGTCGAAGGGCGGCCACAGGTGATTCGGCCGGATCATCGCAGGGGTTCCGGTAGGATCCGGAAACTCGATGACGATGCGCTTGTTCCTTTTCAGCAGCGGAAGAAGATCGAATGTCGGCTGTTCCCACCAATCCATCTCGCCGCCTTGTAATGCGGCCATTGCGGTCGAGGGATCGGTGATAACGTTCCATTCGATCCGATGGAAATGCGCAATCTTCGGGCCGGCAATCCAATCCGCAACCCCGCTTGTGCGCGGAACATACCCCTCAAACCGTTCGTAAACCACGCGTGCCCCGGGAACGCGTTCATCGGCTTTGAACCGATAGGGGCCGCTGCCGACCATTTCCGTAACCGGCTTGAACGGATCCGTGTTGGCCAAGCGCTCCGGCATCATCGCGGGCATGTTGCTTGCGGCCTTGCCCAACGCATCCGGCAAGAGCGGGAAAGGCCGTTTGAGGCGAAAGACGATGGTTCGGTCATCCGGGGCGGAAAGCTCGTCCGTTGCGGCCAGCAGGGCTTGCCCGAATGCATCCCTTGCCCCCCAGCGACGGATGCTCGCCACGCAATCGCGCGCGAGAACGGGCGTATTGTCATGAAATTTCAGCCCTTCCCGCAACTTAAGCCGCCACAGCTTGCCGTCATTCTCCGTGCTATAGCCTTCTAACATTTGCGGCTGCGGCTTGAAGCTTCCATCAATGCCGAATAACGTATCAAAGACCAAAAATCCATGGTTGCGCGTGACATAAGCGGTGGTCCAGATTGGATCGAGAATCGCCAGATCTGCCTGCGGGATGAAGCGGAGAACTTTACGTTCCGCGCCCCCCGCCACAAACGGCCGCGAGAGAAGGGGCAATGCCGCCGCGCCGGCGGTTGCCAGAGTAGCTTTCAAAATGCTCCGTCGCCGCATTTCTGCTTCTCCTTTTTCGTTCCAAAGACGATGGCAGGCCCTTCGCGTTGCGGCAAGCCCAGTCTTGCGCCTCGCGGCAACCATCGGCCTTCGGCTGGGGAATTGCGCTCTCGCGCCGAGCAGGCTAAGTGATATCGTGATGGAAAGCCATTTCGATCGGCCTGACGGGGGCCAGCTTTTCGGAGCAACTCTGCCGGCAGTAACCGTGCTAAAACCGCTCTCGGCCGAGTTCATTCGCTTCTGCCTGGTCGGCCTTGGCGGGTTTTGCGTCGATACGACGGTGGTCTATGCCTTGCGTGCGCCGCTTGGCCTGATCGGTGCGGGAATCACCGCCTATTTCGTTGCGGCCAGCTTCAACTGGGCCTGCAATCGCCTTTGGACCTTCCGCCGGCGTGGCCGCTACCCTGCATCGCAGCAATGGGCGCTTTTCCTGCTCGCCAACAGCTTGGGCTTTGTGCTCAACCGCGGAAGTTACGTCGCATTGATTACCGCTTTCGCTCTGCCGCGCGCGTACCCTGTGCTTGCCGTCGCCGCAGGAGCGGCCGCGGGGCTTGTCGTAAATTTCGCGCTTTCCCGCCAACTCGTGTTTCGCTGAAGCCCCCTTCTTCCATGCGGATTGATACACGCGCTTTGGGTGTCGCAGCTGCCGGCTTCGGTTGCTTCATCAATCTCTACTCCACCCAGGCCATTCTTCCCGAGCTTGCCCAAGAGTTCGGCGTGGCCCTGCCGCATACGGGCCTGACTGTGATGGCCCCGCTGCTTGCGGTGGCGCTGGTTGCGCCGTTTGTAGGGTTCCTCTCCGACCAACGCGGGCGCAAAGCTGTGATTATCGCGGCCCTGTGGCTTCTGGTGGTTCCGACGGCTCTGCTCGCCCTCAGCTCTCGATTCGCACAAATGGTCGGGCTTCGGTTTCTGCAAGGGCTCACCCTACCGTTCATTTTTGCGGTCACGGTTGCCTACATTGGCGACGAAGCCACGGATGCCGAAAATATTCGCCTCGCCGGTATCTATTCGGTCGGTACCATCGTCGGCGGCTTTGCCGGGCGGTTCATTCTCGGCCACCTCACCGCTGCCTCCGGCTGGCGCGTGGGGTTTCTGGCACTTGCGGCGCTTACGGCCGTTGCCGGCCTTGTGGTGATGGCGGTCTTGCCGAAGGAACGACGTTTCCATCCGCAGCTCGGCTTGGCAAGCGCGTTCCGAAATCTTGGCGCACATCTCTGCGATCGGCGGTTGCTCGCCACCTATGCGGCCGGTTTTGCGGTGTTGTTCTCCATTGTCGCCGCTTTTACTTTTGCGAATTTCCTGCTTGCCGCACCCCCCTATCGGTTTGGCCCGGCCGCGCTCGGCAATTTGTTTGCCGTCTATCTGCTGGCCATTGTGACCACGCCCCTCGCCAGTCGGCTCGCCATCCGAATCGGTCGGCGGGATACGCTGTTATTCGCCGCCCTCCTCGGCTGCCTTGGCATGGGGCTGACCCTGCTACCGTCTGTTACCGCCATTATTGCGGGCCTTGCTCTTGCCATCGGCGGGATGTTCATCGAGCAGGTCTTGGCCATCGGTTACGTGGGCGTAGCCGCGAGGCGGGCACGGTCTACGGCGGTCGGGCTTTATGTCACAGCTTATTATACGGGCGGAAGCCTCGGAGCCATTGTGCCGGCAGGACTCTGGCAACGGGCCGGCTGGCCTGGTTGCGTGGCACTGGTCGTCTTCGTACAAGTCGTTATGATGGCTCTGGTCTTTGCCTTTTGGCAACAAGAACAGGCAATTTGACACACAGGAAAATGTCCGGGAGGAACGTCCATGCATCTCTTGCGTCGCACTCTGTTGCAAACCGCTGCTGCGACAACCCTTGCCCCGTTGGGGCTCGCGCGTGCGCAAACGCCGAAGATTTCCGTCGGCATCCTCAATGATCTCACTGGCACGTATCGCGATACCACCGGCCCCACCTCCATTGCCTGTGCGAAACAAGCGGTGCAGGACTTTGCGGCCACCGTGCGTAACATCGAGGTCGAAATCCGCTCGGCGGACCATCAAAACAAGCCCGATGTCGGAGCGTCGATTGCGCGGCAATGGTTTGACGAGGGGGTTGATGTCATTCTCGATGTGCCGACCTCTTCAGTGGCGCTTGCGGTGGCGCAAATCGCGCGGAGTAAAGACAAGATCCTGCTTGATGCGTCCGCCACCACCACGGCGCTGACGGGCGCACAATGCTCGCCGAACACCATTGTTTGGAGCTTCGATACCTACATGCTCGCTGTTTCCACCGGCGGCGCGATGGTGAAAATGGGCGGGAAAACTTGGTATTTTATCACTGCGGATTATGCTTTCGGCCACAGCCTGGAAGAAGAAACCACCAAGGTGGTATTGGCCGCCGGCGGCAAGGTGCTGGGCCGGTCGCGTTATCCATTCCCCGAGACCACCGATTTTTCCTCCTATCTCCAACAAGCGCAGGCAAGCGGTGCGCAGGTGCTGGGGCTTGCCAATGCCGGACTCGATGCGGAAAACTGTGTGAAGCAGGCACACGAATTCGGCTTACCGGAAAGCGGCATGCGGATCGCACCGCTGGAAATGTTCATCAATGATGTACATGCACTTGGGTTAAAAATGTGCCAAGGCCTTTATCTCACGGCGAGTTTCTATTGGGATCTCAACGAACGCACCCGCGCCTTTACCAAGCGCGTCGTGGAAAAGACGCCGAACAACTGGCCGAATCAGGCGCAAGCTTCGAACTACGGGTTGATGTTTCATTATTTAAGAACGGTTGCCGATATGGGGGTGGCGGAGGCAAAGAAAAGCGGTCGCGCCACGGTGGATCGTATGAAGCGCATCCCCACCGACGATGATGCCTTCGGCAAAGGCTATATCCGCGCCGACGGGCGCGGCGTTTTCCCCGCCTATCTGTTCGAAGTGAAATCCCCCGCCGAAAGCAAAAGCCCTTGGGATCTTTACAAGCTTCGCGCCACCACCCCGGCCGAGCAAGCCGTGCACCCGCTCGGTGAAGGCGGCTGCCCCCTGACCCATCTTTAATTTCGCCCCGGGGTTAGGGCCGGTCTGGTCTTCGTCGCGCTCGCTTGCTGTCTGCGGCCGGTTTGTCATCTTCATCCCGGAAAAGGGAGAGCTCGAACCCATGGACCTCGCATTGGAAGATCTCAGCCTGGCCAAATTCGGCATCGGACAGCCGGTTCTCCGAAAGGAGGACCCCACACTGCTGCGCGGTGAGGGGCGTTACACCGACGATCTCAATTTGCCGGGACAGGCCTATGCCGTGATGCTTCGCAGCCGTCATGCCCACGGCATCATTCGCGCCCTCGATGCCTCCGCCGCTCAGGCCATTCCCGGCGTGTTGGCCGTGATCACCGGCAAAGACCTGCAAGCGGCGGGCTATAAAAGCCTTCCTCCCGGCCTGCAAGTGCCGCGCCCTTCCGGCCCCCCCATTCCGCCGCAGCCGCCATTGGCCGTGGAGCGCGTGCGCTATGTGGGCGAGCCCATTGCGTGCATCGTGGCGGAAACGCTTCAGCAGGCGCGCGATGCGCTGGAAGCGGTGGAACTCGATATCGAACCGCTTCCCGCGGTGACCGATCCGGCTTCCGCCGTTGCCCCGGGCGCGATGCAAATCCACGCGGAAGCACCCGGCAATATCGCCTTCTCTTTCCATTACGGCGATCGTGAGAAGGTTGCGGCAGCCTTCGCGCGCGCCGCTCATGTCACGCGTTTGAAGCTTTGCAGCAATCGCGTCGTGGTCAACCCGATGGAACCTCGCGCTGCGATCGCAAGCTTTGATCCCGTCGACGGGCGATACACTTTGCGTGTGGGTTGCCAGGGTGTGTTCGGCTTGCGCAATCTGCTCAAAGAAGCGCTTGGGGTTGAGATTGGAAAAATCCGCGTGCTGACCGGCAATGTCGGCGGCTCGTTTGGGATGAAAGCCGGCGCTTATCCGGAGTACATCCCCATCCTCTATGCTGCGCGCTTGCTGGGGCGCCCCGTGAAATGGCGCGATGAGCGCTCGGAAAGTTTCCTCTCCGACAGTCACGGCCGGGATCATGACATGACGGCCGAGCTCGCCCTCGATGAAAACGGGGGGTTTCTCGCGCTCAGGCTCACGGGGTTTGGCAATGTTGGGGCCTATCTCACCAATGCCGCCACTCTACCGCCGACGGTGAATGCGGTGAAAAACGTGGTGAGCGTCTATCGCACGCCTTTGCTGGAGGTTTCCACCGCCTGCGTGTTCACCAACACCACCCCGGTGGGGCCGTATCGGGGCGCAGGGCGTCCGGAAGGCAATTATTATATGGAGCGGCTGGTGGAAGCGGCGGCGCGAGAAATGGGCGCCGACCCGCTCTTGCTGCGGCGGCGCAACCTGATTCAGCCCGAGCAAATGCCTTACGCCACTGCCGCCGGCACCACTTATGACAGCGGCGATTTTCCCGCCGTGCTGGAAAAAGCGCTGGTCGCGGCGGATTGGGACGGCTTTGCCACGCGCAAAGCCGCAAGCCGCGCACAGGGGCTCTTACGCGGGCGCGGCATCGGCCAATATTTGGAGGTTACCGCCCCTCCCAGCCGGGAAATGGGCGGCATCCGCTTTGAGCCGGACGGGACGGTCACAATCATCACCGGCACGCTGGATTACGGACAGGGCCACGCCTCGCCGTTTGCCCAGGTGCTGGTGGATCGGCTGGGCATCCCCTTCGAACGCATTCGCTTGCTGCAGGGCGATAGCGATGAACTCATCGCAGGCGGCGGCACCGGTGGCTCCAAATCCATTATGGCCAGCGGGGCGGCGATCGCCGAAGCCAGCGCCCTCGTCATCCAGAAAGGCAAAGGCCTTGCGGCGGAGGCGCTGGAAGCCGCAGAGGCCGATATCGAGTTCGCCATTGATGACGCGACCGGCGGCTCTTTTCGGATTGTCGGCACAGACCGGCGCATCGGCCTTTTGGAGCTTGCCGCGCGTTTTCCCGGCCGGCTTGACGTCGCGCATATCCATGAAGGGGCGCCCTCGGCGTTTCCCAACGGCTGTCACATTGCCGAGGTGGAGGTGGATCCCGAAACCGGCCGCGCGCGGGTGGTGAAATATACCATGGTGAACGATTTCGGTGTTGTGGTGAATCCGCTTCTGGTGGAAGGCCAAGCCCATGGCGGCGTGGTGCAGGGAATCGGCCAAGCGCTCTTTGAGCGCGTGCATTACGACGAAGCCGGCCAGCCGCTCACCGGCAGCTTCATGGATTATGCCCTGCCGCGTGCGGGAGATGCGCCAAGTTTCAGCTTTGCCAGCCATCCCGTGCCGGCACGCACCAACCTGCTGGGCGCGAAAGGATGCGGGGAAGCCGGCTGCGCCGGCTCGCTGCCAGCGGTGATGAACGCGCTGTTGGATGCACTTGCCGAAGTGGGCGTGCACCACCTCGAGATGCCCGCAACACCCGAGCGCATTTGGCAAGCCATTCAAGCCGCCAAAGCAGCCCCCGCGGGAAGTGCTACCGGACGGGCTTCAGCGTAGGCTTCGATCAAGCCCCGAGGAGGCCGGGGCATCGGAAGCCGGTGCTTCGGCAACTTCATCCTCGCTTTGCGACACTCTTGCCATCTGCGTCGTGGGCGCCGCCGGCCGATTATAGATAAACCCGTATGTGGGGTAGACACTGTTCCCCAAAGGACCATTTCGTGACAGAGCAACGCGAACCGCCGACCAATCACCGTTCGGCGAGACATCAATCACCAAGACATCGCGTTTGATGCCCGACCCTGCCCAATGGGCGTGTTCCACCTCAATTTCGCGGGAATTGACCACCCGCGTGACCACCGCGACATGGCCCAAAGGCATCGCCCTGCTGGCGCGGAAGTTCAGAATACTGCCAACTTCCGGGGTATGTCCGCGCGCATAAATCCCGGCCGCTTGGTCCCACCACACAGCGGCATTGCCTTTGAGCGCAATCCCGGATACCGCCCGAGCAAATGGCACGCATTGCACGACCGGGCGATAGGCCGCCAAATGAACATGCGCTCCCCGTACTTTCCGCGCTGCATGCGCCCCTGAGCGCGCCCGTATGGCGGAATGGCCGGATAAGGCAGCACCCCTCAAATGAGAATGTGAATTATGCCCGACAAGCGATGCATTTCGCGCTCGGGAGATATGGGTGCTTGCGTCATTTGCCGATTTTGCTTGCGCGGGAGAGTTTCCGATCAGCACAGTCAAAGCCAGAAACGAACCCAGCAATAGCACGGTTTTGCTGGCCGCTTGTGCCTTCCGCATCCCTCTCTTCCCTCCCGGCAAGTTTTTGCCACACACCCAACGCGTGTTTTGCTAACAACAGGGTTGCATTGGTGGCAACCCTCGAAATGCCCGCGAGGGATTGATAGGTATCAATTTGTCACGAAGACCTTGTGGATAAAACCCTAACCTCGGAATGAAATCCTAAAACCGGCAAAGATCCACAACGAACCCGCCGGTTAAGAATCAGATATCACCGATTCCGCGAGAGATTCCGAGTGGATTCGATTTTCTCATATGACTAACATTTGCTTGCGATTTGACGATAAATAGTGGCTCAATCTTATTTTATATTTGCGTCTGTTTACATTTTTTTAAATCCTGCAAGCGCCCGCCCTTTTTGCAGAGTATGATTTTGGCTGACCAATTTTTACGTCCTGCCGGGAAAGGGGCCGAAGCCATGGACTTTGCACTCAGCGCTGAACAACGCGCGATTCAGGATGCCATCAACCGCATTTGCCAACGCTTCGACGATGCCTATTGGTTGAAAAAGGATCGCGAAGGCGGTTTCCCTTCGGAATTCCATCAGGCACTTGCTCGAGAGGGCTGGCTAGGCATTTGCATGCCTCCCGCGCAGGGCGGAGCCGGGCTTGGCATCACCGAGGCCGCGATCATGATGCAAGCAATCGCGCAATCAGGGGCATGTCTCTCTGGCGCTTCGGCCGTGCACATGAATATTTTCGGCCTCAATCCCGTGGTGAGGTTTGGTACCGAAGAGCAGAAGCGCCGCATGCTGCCCCCGGTGATCGCCGGGCACGAACGCGCGTGCTTTGCCATTACCGAGCCGAATGCCGGACTTGATACCACACATCTTGCAACGCGTGCGGTCAAAGAAGGGCGACATTACATCATCCACGGTCAAAAAGTGTGGATTTCCACCGCTCAGGTTGCCGAAAAAATGTTAATTCTCACGCGCACCACGCCGCTCGAGCGGGTCAAAAAACCAACGGAGGGCCTGACCCTTTTTTACACCACACTCGATCGCAGCCGCGTGGAAGTGCGCGAAATCGAGAAAATGGGCCGCAAAGCGGTCGACTCAAACCAATTGTTCATCGATGGGCTGCGGGTGCCGGAAGAGGATCGGATCGGCGAAGAGGGGCAAGGCTTTGCCATTCTTCTCCACGGTCTTAATCCGGAACGAATTTTGATCGCCGCCGAGGCAGTCGGCGTCGGTTTCGCCGCGCTTTCTCGCGCCAGCCGCTATGCCTCGGAGCGCATAGTCTTCGGCCGGCCGATCGGCCAAAACCAGGCCATCCAACACCCGCTTGCCGAGAGCTGGATGCAGCTCGAAGCCGCACAGCTGATGGTGCTCAAAGCAGCATGGCAGTATGATCATGGCCTGCCTGCCGGCGCTGCCGCGAATGCCGCCAAGTATTTGGCGGCCGAAGCAGCCTTCAAAGCCTGCGAGCGCGCGGTGCTGACGCATGGCGGCTATGGATACGCCAAGGAATACCATGTCGAGCGGTATTTCCGAGAAGCGATGATTCCGCGCCTTGCCCCGGTCAGCCAACAGCTCGCGCTTTGCTTTATTGCGGAAAAAGTGTTGGGCTTGCCAAAATCTTATTGAGCGCGTTGAGCGCACGGCATCTTTTCCTGAAATCAGGCTGCCTTGATCGGCGCATCCGGCCACCCCAATTTCACATTGAATAAGGAGTTTCCCGTCATAAACAGGAGGAACCGATGGCGGGCGGAGAGGCATCAGCCGCAGGTCCGGATCTGCAAGCAGGAATCGCGCTAGCCAACTTGAATGAGGGAAGCCCGCTGCTCGGACATGTCGGCGAAGAGCCGGTGATTTTGGTTCGTAGAGGAAATGAAGTTTTTGCCTTGGGTGCCACATGCACGCACTATAGCGGGCCACTTGCCGAAGGCTTGATTATCGGCGAGACGGTACGCTGCCCCTGGCACCACGCTTGCTTTCACCTACGCACCGGCAAAGCGGTTCGTCCGCCGGCATTGAACCCGATTCCGTGCTGGCGGGTCGAACACCAAGGCGAGATGGTTTATGTCCGCGAGAAATTGCCATCTTCGCCCCGGCCCGTGCGGGCGCTTTCTCCTGATCTGCCGCAATCGGTTGTCATTATCGGCGGCGGCGCAGCCGGCAATGCTGCTGCTGAAACTTTGCGCAACGAAGGCTATTCCGGCCCCATCACGTTGCTCTCCGCCGATGATGCAGCGCCCTATGACCGGCCCAATCTGTCCAAAGACTACCTTGCCGGTACCGCACCAGAAGAGTGGATTCCCTTGCGTGGGGAAAGTTTCTACGCCGAACAAAACATCACGTTGCGGCTTGGCACGCAAGCGGCTGCGATCGATCCCGCCCAGCGCGTCGTCCGGCTTGCCAGCGGTGAGACGCTCTCGTACGGAGCATTGTTGCTCGCCACCGGCGCAGAGCCGATCCGGCTGAACGTTCCCGGCGCCTCGCTTGCGCATGTCCATCTCTTGCGCAGCTTGGCCGATAGCCGCGCTCTGATTGCAGCAGCAAGCACCGCGCGACGCTGCCTGGTGGTGGGGGCCAGTTTCATCGGTCTCGAAGTCGCCGCCTCATTGCGCGCGAGAAACATCGAGGTGCACGTGGTCGCCCCCGAGGCACATCCGATGGAGCGGATCATGGGCCCGGAACTCGGCGCGATGATCCAAGCACTGCATACCGAGCATGGCGTTCGCTTCCACCTCGGCGCGACGGTGGCGATGATTGCTTCTGACCACGTGGTGTTATCCACCGGGGAGCGGATCGATGCCGATCTGGTGGTCGTCGGCATCGGCGTGCGGCCCGCAACCGCGCTTGCCGAGCAGGCCGGGCTTGCCATGGACCGTGGCGTTGTGGTCGACGCCTATCTTCAAACCAGCGCCCCGGGCGTTTACGCTGCCGGCGATATCGCCCGCTGGCCGGACCCTCGCAGTGGCCAAGCCATCCGGGTTGAACATTGGGTCGTCGCGGAGCGCCAAGGCCAGGTAGCGGCGCGGAATATGCTGGGGAGCAAAGAACGGTTCGACGCGGTGCCGTTCTTCTGGAGCCAGCATTACGACACCACGATCAGCTATGTCGGCCATGCCGAAGCGTGGGATCGGATCGAGTTGGACGGAAGCGTCAAGGCGCAGAGCTGTACCGCCCGCTTCTGGCGCGCCGGACGTCTGCTTGCGGTAGCGACCGTCGGGCGGGATCGCGAAAGCCTAAAAGCCGAAGCCGCGTTCGAAGCCGAAATCGCCGCTTGAGCGCGACCGGTCAGTCAGCCTTTCAGTCGACCTTAATGAAATCGTGGCGCCCGATGCCCTGGACCAATAAATAGCGGCTGGTTCCCTCTTCAGCGTTGCTCGAACGGTGCACCACCTGCGGGGGCACCGTGCAGCTCTCGCCCGGCCGCAACAGCCATTCCTGCCCGCCTTCTCGAAGCGCCACGCGAATCATCCCTTGCAGGCAATAAAAATGGTCGGTGACTTCCGAATGAAAATGCCAGGGTAAAGCCTCGCCTTTTCCCAGCACATATTCTGTTACCCGGAGCTCGGGGGTTTCTGCTACGACCCGGGTTCTTCCTTCTCTCGCAACCGCTATCGGTTCTGCCTGTGGCATGCGTTCCATCTCCCATATCCTTATCGCTGGATCACCCCGACAAGCTATGCTAGGAAGCTTGCGGACTCGGGCTCACCCACCTCTTCAATTATATATAAACTTGGTATTAGATTTAAACGCCTGCGGGTCCGGTGGCAGAGTGGTGATGCAGCGGATTGCAAATCCGTGTACGTCGGTTCAATTCCGGCCCGGACCTCCAATTCCCCCCGTGCGGCGCGCCGCCCAAGGCAGACTTCGGCAACAGACTGCCGTTCGTCAACAAAACGCTGCGGCGGAGCGGCATCCTTCGGATCGAGGATTTTAACCGAAAAGACGGGAAATCCAGCCGAAACCGCGCGCCAAGGGTTTAGTCGAGCAATGTCACCTTCCCGCTGCGGAGGTCGTAATACGCGGCGGTCACCTTCACTGCGCCCGCCTTCATCGCCTTGGCAATGACAGGCGAAGACTCTCGCAACAGCGCGGCTTGAATCCGGGCGTTTGCCCTAATCGCCGCCTCGAGATCAGATCCGGCCTGATCGACAGCCGGCCGAATGTAACGATAAAGTGCACTGATTTGGCCCGGTACCGCCTTAGCGTCGATCGAGGCTTTCACCGCGCCGCAATTCCCATGCCCCAGCACCAGAATTGCTCTCGTGCCAAGTACGGCAACACCGTATTCAAGACTCGCAATCGCTTCCGTGGAAGCAATATTGCCGGCAAGACGGGTGACGAAAATTCGCCCGATGCTTTGATCGAAGATCAACTCAACCGGCACCCGCGAATCCGCGCACGAGAGTACAGCAGCAAACGGCTCCTGCTTCTCGGCTGTCCTTTGCTTAAGCAACGTAACGTCCTCTTGAAATGACGTCATGTGGCCTTCGACAAACCGCTGATTGCCATCCATCAATTTTGCCAACGCTGCTTCGGGGCTCAGCACGGGCTTTGTTTTTGCAGTTGCCGCCGGTTCGGTTTCGGTAAGCACATCGAGCGGATCGCCGAGCGTGTTATCCGCCCTTGCGGTTCCTGCTAAGGCCCAACTCTTGTCTCGAGGGCCGAAAACGCCGGCCGCACCTGCTGCTGCGGCAATCTTGAGAAAGGTCCGGCGCGGTGGGGCCACCCCGGCTGAATGGTCACAGCATGAGCTTTCCGGCAGTGTCATGGACGTGATTTCCTCCCTCTTCCTCGAATGGTTAATAAGATTAACGGAAACAGACTATAACCGCAGGCGCCGGAGCCGCAACGCATTTGTTACGACGGAAACCGAACTTGCCGACATCGCCGCCGCGGCAATCACGGGGCTTAACAGAATGCCAAAAGCCGGATAGAGCACACCGGCAGCGATCGGCACACCCAGCGCATTATAGACAAACGCGAAGAAAAGGTTCTGGCGGATATTGCGCATCGTGGCCCGGCTCAGCCGCCGTGCGCGTGCAATCCCCGCGAGATCCCCCTTCACCAGAACAATGCCGGCACTTTGAATGGCCACGTCCGTGCCGGTTCCCATTGCGATGCCGACATCCGCTTCCGCCAGTGCCGGGGCATCGTTTACGCCATCGCCGGCCATGGCAACAATCCTGCCTTCGTTCCGCAGCCGGCGCACGATGCGGTACTTGTCTTCCGGCAAAACGTCGGCTTCGAACTCGGTGATGCCCAATTGCCGGGCGACGGCTTCTGCGGTGCGCCGATCATCACCGGTGAGCATGACAATGCGCACACCGTCCGCGCGCAGAGCTTCCAGCGCTACCGGTGTGGTCTCTTTGATCGGGTCCGCCACGGCGATCACCCCGGCCGGCCGGCCATCCACGGCCACAAACAAAGCGGTAGCACCGTTTTCGCGCAGCCGGTCGGCGGCGTTGGCCAGAGGGCCAAAATCAACCCTCTCGGCCTGCATCAGCAAAGCGTTGCCCAACGCCACAAGCTGCTCGCCGACGCGCCCCGTCACGCCCCGGCCGGTGACCGAGTGAAAATCATTCGGCGATTCAAGCGGAATGCCGCGTTCGTGGGCGGATGCAACAATGGCAGCCGCAAGCGGGTGTTCGCTTGCCTGCTCCAAAGCCCCCGCAAGCCGAAGCACGTCCTGCTCGGAGAACCCCTGGGCCGGCACGATCTCCGTTACGCGCGGCTTGCCCATGGTCAGCGTGCCAGTTTTGTCCACCACCAGCGTGTCCACGCGCTCCATGCGCTCCAATGCCTCGGCGGATCGAATCAACACGCCGACCGTCGCGCCCTTGCCGACGCCAACCTGTATCGACATGGGCGTGGCCAAGCCGAGCGCGCAGGGACAGGCGATAATCAGCACCGATACCGCCGCCAAGAGCCCGTGAGAGAGCTGCGGAGGCGGACCCCAGATGGCCCAGCCGATGAAGGCTGCGAAAGCGATTCCCACCACGGCAGGCACGAAATAGCCGGATACGACGTCGGCAAGGCGCTGGATCGGAGCACGCGAACGTTGCGCTTCAGCCACCATGGCAACGATGCCCGCAAGCATCGTCTCAGCACCGACTCTCTCGGCGCGCATGATCAGCGCACCTGTGCCGTTCACCGTGCCGCCGATCAGCGCCGAGCCTGGTTCTTTCACAACCGGCATGGACTCGCCGGTCACCATCGACTCATCGACGCTACTTTTTCCTTCCAGCACGATGCCATCCACTGGCACGCCTTCACCGGGGCGGATGCGCAGCCGGTCGCCCACTTGCACCCGATCGAGCGGGATCTCTTCCTCCGTGCCGTCGGAGCGAATGCGGCGTGTCGTCTTGGGAGCGAGATTCAAGAGCGCCCTGATCGCCCCGCCGGTCTGCTCGCGGGCCCGAATTTCCAGCACTTGACCCACCAACACCAGCACGGTGATCATCGCGGCCGCTTCGAAATACGTGGGCACGCTCCCGTCCGGGTTTCGGAAGCCCGGGGGGAAAGCATCGGGGAAAAGGGTCGCGATCAGGCTGTAGAGATAGGCCGTTCCGACGCCGAGAGCAATCAGGCTGAACATATTGAGGTGGCGGCGCAACAGCGAGTGCCAGCCCCGCACGAAGAACGGCCAGCCCGACCACAGCACCACCGGGCTCGCCAGGACGAATTGGAGCACGGCCGACCAACGCGGCGGAATAACGCGGGAGAGATGCACGCCGGGAATAGCGTCCGCCATGGCCAACACCACCACGGGCACCGCCAGCACCAACCCGATCCAGAACCGGCGGGACATATCGACAAGCTCGGGATTGGGGGCCGTCTCAAGTGAGGGGGCAACGGGCTCCAACGCCATGCCGCAAAGCGGGCAACTTCCCGGGTGATCCTGGCGAACCTCGGGGTGCATCGGGCAGGTGTAGATCATGCCCGGCACGGCGGGCGGCGGAACGGGAGCTTCCGCTTTGAGATAGCGGGTAGGATCAGCGGCGAATTTCTCCCGACAGCCGGCACAGCAAAAATAAAAATCCTGCCCGGCGTATTTCCAATGGTGCTGCGACTTTGCCGGATCCACGCTCATTCCACAAACCGGATCGCGCACCATCTCCGCTGTCTCCGCGGTTGGCGCGGAAGCAGTATGGTGGTGCTCGTGATGGTGGTGCATCGAGGGTTCATCCATGACGCATTCTCCTTAGGCAGCTCCCTGCGGATTCTGATCGCAGCCACTTGCCCTTCGACGTGATCCTGTTTTATATACCCTACCCAGGGTATTGTATCAATAGCATCAAACGGGCTATGCAGGACGCAACGAAAAAAACGGTTACGGCACGGCTCAAACGTATTGAAGGCCAAGTCGGCGGCTTGCTGCGGATGGTAGAAAACGACCGTTACTGTGTGGACATTCTGACCCAGATCAACGCCATCCGTTCGGCGCTGCATAAAGTGGAAGAACTCATCCTGAGAGATCACGTATCGCATTGCGTCGTGGATGCGTTCGCGTCTGGCGATCCGGCGGCACAGCGTGAAAAGGTGGAAGAATTGGTGGAGACCATCGGGCGCATGACACGCTGAGGAAACATTCCTTATGATACGATGCACCGACTCAAGCGGGTTGTCGGAAGCTACTCACCGTAAGGCCTTAAATATGCTGCTGTTGCCCCGGCCCACGCTTTACCCGCCCCGTCGGTTGATCTTTCGCTCAACAAACTCGCTTCCGATGACGCCTCAATTCACAACAAGGAGGGTTTCACATGTTTTTTCCCAATCGCACCGCGCTGACTGCAATCATTTTGGCAACATCGCTCACTGCCGCGCATGCCCAGATGCAAGGGCAGGAGCCGCAAGGCCAAAGAGGAGAAATGTCCATGATGGGTGACGGCATGGGTGAGATGATGCCGATGATGCCCATGATGCCCATGATGCCCATGATGATGGTACCCATGATGGGCGGGATGATGGGAATGCCGCCGCAAGGTGGCATGATGCCGCAAGGGGAAGGCGGAGGTATGCGCATGATGGGCTGCATGGGTCAGATGGCACCCATGATGGGCATGATGATGGAGCACGGCGCGGCAGCATCACCCATGGGTATGATGATGTTCGATCATATCGAAGGGCGCATCGCGTTTCTGAAAGCCGAACTCGGCATCACCCCAGCGCAAGAGCCGCAATGGAATGCCTTCGCTGATGCCCTGCGGGCGAACGCAAAGAAAATGCAAGAGCGACGGCAAGCAATGATGGGAAAGGAAATGCCGACAACTTGGCCTGACCGCATGATGCTGCATGAGCGAATGCTGCAAGCGCGGCTCGATGCTCTCAAGACGATCGAGGGACCGGCAAAGGCGCTTTACGAAGCGCTCTCTCCCGAGCAGCAAAAGAAAGCCGACGAACTCATGGGTCATCCCATGCGAGGGATGTAATCATGTTTTCGCGCCGCGGGGGAAGGCGCGTATAACCTTTTCGCAAATTCTCGCGCAAGCATTTTCATCAACCCTTCGCGGCGCGATCATCTCATCAGGAGAGAGCAATGGCGGGTGTTGGAATGTATCTCTCGCCCGATTGGCTCTCTGCAATGCGGCGCTATGTTCTTGCCGTGACCGTTGGAAACGCCGTGTGGGAGATAGCTCAACTGCCTTTCTATACGCTGTGGGAAAGCGGAACGTCGCAACAGATCGCTTTTGCTGTTTTGCACTGCACGGTTGGCGATGTGCTGATTGCATCGGCGGCATTGCTCGGTGCATTGCTTTTCGTCGGGGCGCCAGACTGGCCGAGAACGCATGCCAAGCGCACGGCGTTTGTCTCGATCGCGGTTGGTCTTGCCTATTCCATCTCTAGCGAGTTTTGGAACACGGCGGTTCAGAAAACCTGGGCCTATTCTCAGCTGATGCCCGTTTTGCCCTGGCTTCGCATCGGATTGACACCGTTCCTGCAATGGTTGGTGGTGCCGCCGCTTGCGTTGCTCTGGGCTCTGCGCCTGCCCCGAACACGCGCTTAGCACTATGCCACGCGCTGTGCTCTCCAATTTTTCCGACATTCCTTCTTCAGGTTACGACGATCGCGCTTAGAGAATTAAAATTCCTTCATCTACAGGACGAAAAGTGATGAAAATACTATGTCTGTGTCCATAGGGCATACTATAGGCGCACAGGAGCGTTCTATGAAGCAGGCAGGATTTTCGCCGTTTGCGTTCTTTGCCGGCATCTGTGCTTTGGTGCTGGTAGGCATTGGCCCTGATTTTGCGTTTGCCCGCGGTGGCGGACACGGATCCCACGCCGGTGGAATGGGAGCTGCCGGCGCCGCCTCCGCCGGGACGTCAAGCGGCTCTGCCACGGGTGCGGCTGGCTCCAGTGGCTCGGCTGCTGGGAGCCACGGAACGAATGCTGCTGCTGCAGCCAGTGCTGCCGGCCCAGGTGGTACGGCGGCAGCGGCGCACGGTGGAACCGCAGCGCAGGCCGCAGCTATGGGGGCGCATCCCGGCGGCCCGCCGATTGGAACGCAAGGCGTCAGCAACGTGCCGTTCGAAGCCGATACCCTGCAGAAGCCCGGTTGGCCGGATTACAATTACGGGTCCAACTACGACCCCTCCACACGGCCGCAAGGAAGAGATTGCGTCAACTGGCCGAACTTCCCGGCGTGCAAGTGAGCTCCTCCATCAACTCGGCGCGGGGCTTTCCCCAACGCACAAGCTCGCATTTCCGAACCAGTTCTGAAATCGGTCTTTCCGCGGCGATACGTGCAGAAACGCAAACCGCAAGACTCTGAGCGGCGGGGAAACGCAAGATTCTTACAAAAGCGCCTCTGCGATCCGTTCCGCAAGCCGTCGCGCCACCTCCGTCTTCGGAAGTCGCGGCCAGTGTTCGATGCCCTCCGCGGTGATAAGATGCACCAGATTCTCCTCCCCACCCATCACGCCGGAAGTGGGGGAGACATCGTTCGCAACGATCCAGTCGCAACCTTTGCGCATGCGTTTTTCTTGCGCGTGCTGAAGGACATTTTCGGTCTCTGCCGCAAAACCCACCACAAGCTTTGGGCGCAACGGCCCCGGTTCGGACAAAGCCGCGAGAATATCGGGGTTCGGCACCAAAGTGAGGGTCGGGGCTATTGCCTCTGATCCTTTTTTGATTTTCTGCATGGCAACATCCGCGACGCGCCAATCCGCCACTGCCGCGGCCATGACCGCGGCATCGGCCGGCAAAGCGGCCTTGCATGCGGCAAGCATTTGCTCGGCGGTTTCCACTTTGTGCACAGAAACCCCAATCGGGTCAGGCAGCACCACCGGCCCGCTCACGAGCGTCACCCGCGCGCCCAGGCCGGCAAGCGCAGCAGCAATCGCGTGGCCCTGCCTGCCGCTGCTGCGATTCGCAATATAGCGAACGGGATCGATCGGCTCATGCGTCGGGCCGCTCGTCACCAGGACGTGCTTTCCCGCAAGCTTGCCGTCTTTCGCGAGAAGCGCGCGAATTGCTTCGAGAATGGTGGGCGGCTCGGCAAGCCGGCCCGGACCGTATTCGTTGCAAGCCATCGGCCCCTCTTCCGGCCCGACTACGGCGATTCCGCGCGCGGCAAGCTTTGCCATATTCTCTTGCGTCGCCGGATGGAGCCACATGCGCACATTCATGGCGGGCGCAACGAGCACCTTCTTGTCGGTCGCCAAAAGCAGCGTGGCGGCGAGATCATCAGCCATGCCCGCGGCCATTCGCGCCAGGAGATCCGCCGAGGCCGGGGCAACCACCAAAAGGTCGGCTGCGCGGGAAAGCTGGATATGCCCCATCTCGCTTTCGTCAGTCAGCGAAAAGAGATCTGAATAAACCCGGTTCTCGGAAAGCGCTTGCAGGGAAAGCGGGGTGACAAACTGCGCGGCCGCCCGGCTCAACGCGCAGGTGACGGAAGCGCCCTCCACCCGCAACAGGCGGATCAATTCCAACGCCTTGTAGGCCGCGATTCCACCGCTCACAATGAGCAAAATGCGTTTGCCCGCAAGCATGGCCTAAACCCGCCAGCCCGCGTGCAACGCCACGATGCCGCCCGAGAGGTTCATGACGGAAATGTGTCGAAACCCGGCTGTTTGCATCATCGCGGCCAAGCGTTTCTGGTTCGGAAAACGGCGAATGCTTTCGGCAAGATAACGGTAACTCTCCGCGTCTTTCGCCACGATCTTTCCAAGCAGCGGAAGCACTTCGAAAGACCACGCCTCATAAAGCGGGGCGAGAGCGGCAACTTGGATTTCGGAAAATTCGAGACAAAAGAAACGCCCGCCGGGGCGAAGCACGCGATATGCTTCCGCCAGCACGGCCTGCTTATCCGTGCAATTCCGCAGCCCGAAGGCAATGGAGACCCGATCAAAGTTCCGATCCGGCAGCGGCAGCTTCTCGGCATCGGCCACAAGAAAATGGGCGTTTCCGATCAGCGCGCGATCGACCGCCCGCGTCTTCGCACGGGCAAGCATTGCGGCGTTAATATCGGAAAGCCACACCGGCCCCCCGCCCATCGCCGCCCAGCCGAGACCGATATCGCCCGTGCCCGCAGCGAGATCGAGCAGGCGTCGGCCCGGCCTCGGATCCAACGCGGAGAGGAGGATGCGCTTCCAAATCCGATGAAGTCCGAGCGACATCAAGTCGTTCATAATGTCGTAACGCGGGGCAACGCTCTCAAAAACGCGTCGTACCAAGGTCTTCTTGGCAGAGCGTGGCACCATGCGGAAACCGAAGTCGGTTTGAGGCTCGGACGAGGGGACGTTGTTTTGCATCTTAACTCGTGTATAGCCTGTCTTTCACCGATGCCGGAACTCCCAGAAGTGGAAACAGTAATGCGCGGGCTGGCCGCACGCATCACCGGGCGGCGGATCATCCGCGCGTATCTCGCACGGGCCGATTTGCGCTGGGCGCTGCCGCAACGGCTTTCCTCGCGGCTTACCGGCGCCGAAGTCCTGGGGTTTCGTCGGCGTGCCAAATATATCCTGATGCGCCTTGCCGGCGGCGAAAGCGTGCTGATGCATCTCGGCATGTCCGGGCGCTTGCTCGTGCAAAAAGACTCGGACGCAGCCGCGCTCAACGGGGCAGAAGCGCCTCGGCATCGGCACGAGCATCTGACGCTGCTCACCGACGACGGCTGGCGGATCAGCCTGATCGACCCGCGCCGCTTCGGTTGCCTGGATTTGCTGCCAACCGCAGCCGAGGATCAGCACCGCCTGCTCGCAGGGTTAGGCCCCGAGCCGCTCGAGGACGCGTTTTCAGCCGAATATCTCGAAAATGCGCTGAACGGACGGACCACAAACCTCAAAGCGGCGCTAATGGATCAGCGACTCGTCGCCGGGCTTGGTAACATTTATGCATGCGAAGCGCTCTATCGAGCCGAACTCAGCCCCAGAAGACGGGCGGGAACGGTGCGCGGGGCGCGTGCCGAACGGCTGGTTGCCGCCATCAAAGCAACGTTGAGCGAGGCGATCGCCGCCGGAGGGTCGAGCCTGCGCGATTATGTGCAACCGAACGGTGCGCTTGGTTACTTCCAACATGCCTGGAAGGTCTATGGCCATGCGGGCGAGCCCTGCCCACGTTGCCCGGGGCCTCCGGCTTGCCGAGGCATCCGCCGGCTGGTCCAATCCGCCCGAAGTTCCTTTTATTGCCCACAGATACAACGCTGAACGGAAGGAAAACATCATGGCCTCAACACCCGCGCAAACGCCGGCCGCTCCGCAGATGATTCTCACGGAAACCCGCGGGGCTGTCGGTTTGATCCGGCTGAACCGGCCGCAGGCATTGAACGCGCTCTGCGACCAATTGATGGAAGAGCTTGGAGATGCGCTTCGTGCGTTCGAGGCAGACCCCGCGATCGGCGCAATCGTGCTCACCGGCACCGAGAAGGCTTTCGCCGCCGGAGCCGACATCAAGGAAATGCAAGCGCGTACCTACCCCGATGTTGCTATGCACGATTTCATCGCCAAATGGGAGATTGTCAGCCAAATCAAAAAGCCGGTCATTGCGGCCGTTGCCGGCTATGCGCTGGGTGGCGGCTGTGAGCTTGCCATGATGTGCGACATTATCATCGCCGCGGAAAATGCCCGATTTGGCCAACCGGAAATCAATCTGGGCGTGATTCCGGGTGCCGGCGGCACCCAGCGACTGACCCGCGCGGTTGGTAAGGCAAAAGCAATGGAAATGATCCTGACCGGTCGGATGATGGATGCGGCCGAAGCCGAGCGCGCCAATCTCGTGGCCCGAGTCGTGCCGACGGACCGGTTGCTGGAGGAGGCTCTCGCTCTTGCCGATCGCATCGCCGCGCTCTCCCCGGTCGCGGTTGCGATGGCCAAGCAAGCGGTGAACCGCGCTTTTGAGACAACACTCAGCGAAGGCATCCGAGTCGAGCGTTCCCTTTTTCACCCGCTGTTCGGAACGCCAGACCAAAAAGAAGGCATGGCCGCCTTCATCGAAAAGCGCAAACCCAACTTCCGCCGCACGTGAAGGTCTCGGGGCTGTTCGGCTGCTTGACTTGGCCAGCCGAACCGCCTAGAAGCCCCCTCCTCAGCATCGCCGCTCCTCGGCTTGCTGGATCATGAAACCTTTATTGGATTGATGTCCTGATTGCCGGAACGCCATGGCCAATACCGATTCCGCGCGCAAGCGCATTCGCCAAACCGAGCGCCGTACGCTCCGCAACCGGGCTCGTAAATCTCGGGTCCGCACCTTCATCCGCAAGGTGGAAGCGGCGATCGCCACAGGCAATAAAACGGAAGCGCAATTAGCGCTTCGTGCCGCGCAGCCGGAGTTGCAACGGGCGGCAAGTAAAGGCGTGCTGCATCGCAATACAGTGGCGCGTAAGCTTTCGCGCCTTTCGGCGCGGGTGAAAGCCTTGCCCGGCACCTAAATTTTCCCCCGCGCAGCTTCAGAGAGAAGCGCCAAAAGTCTTCGGGGGGGAAGAGAAACGACCGCATAATAAACCGCATAATAAAGAGATATTTGTTGCATCAAGAATTGCGTGTGTACATTACTATTCACTACTCGTCAGTAGTATTGCGTTTTATTCGCAACGCAAAACTTAAGAAGAAAACTTAAAAGAGCAGGTTAACTCACCGTTATAAAAACCAAGTTTCTTTGCTTCGCGTAAAGTTTATCTTGGTCCCGTCGATATGCGGAGAAATTGTTATTGCGTCAGCATGGAAGTTTGCGATAGTTCTCTCCCGGGAGAATGACACCTTTTGGTGTGCCTACCTTGAGGGTGAAAGACAATACGGGCTGGGTTCAATCCTCTCTGCTGGGTTGGGGATACGCAGTGGCGGACAACAGAGTGAAGGACCAGGAACTGGTGGCTGTCTCCGAAAAGGCACCGTTTTTGCCGACAAAGCCTCGCGAGGTTACCGCCCCCGGGGGCTGGGAGACGCCGCCCGACGAAGCCGAACTCGCCCGGCAATGGACGCGCGTCCAGCACCGTCTCCAGCAGGAAGTGGGAGAGGTCGAATATCGGGCTTGGCTCCGGCAGATGTCGCTGGGCGGGCTTGATGGCGATGAGGTGACCGTGCATCTGCCCACACGCTTTTTGCGTGACTGGGTACGCTCGCAGTACGGAGGGCGCTTGACGGCGCTCTGGCAGGCGGAAAATCCGCGCATAAGGCGGGTCGATATTCGCGTGGGGGCTGCCGCGTCCGAAGATCTCGCCTTAGGTGAAACTTTGGCCGTCCCCGCTGCGCCTTCTCCGGTTGGGGCGCTCCGCGTGCCGGAGCGAATTGATTCGCGTGCAGAGGCTGCGGGGCTTGATCCGCGTTTTGACTTTGAGAGTTTTGTCGTCGGCAAGCCAAACGAATTCGCTCATGTGTGTGCGCGCCGCGTTGCCGAGCGGCCAGCGACGCCTGGGTTTAATCCGTTGTTTTTATACGGCGGCGTCGGTTTGGGCAAAACCCACTTGATGCACGCCATCGCCTGGGAGCTGATACGCCGGCCAGGGCCTCCGGTGTTTTCCGTCGCCTATATGTCAGCGGAAAAGTTCATGTATCGGTTCATCGCCGCCATTCGCAGTCAATCGACAATTGAATTCAAAGAACAATTGCGCAGTGTCGATGTCTTGATGGTCGATGATTTGCAGTTTCTCATCGGCAAAGAGAATACCCAAGAAGAATTTTTCCATACATTCAACGCGCTGGTAGATGCCGGCAAGCAAATCGTGGTTTCGGCTGACAAATCCCCATCCGATCTTTCCGGCCTGGAGTATCGGCTCCGCACCCGGCTCGGTTGCGGCATGGTGGCCGATTTGCATGCCACCACTTACGAGCTTCGGTTTTCCATTCTGCAAGCGAAAGCTACCCGAGCAGGGGTTTCCATCCCGCCGAAAGTCATGGAGTTTTTGGCACATAAAATCACCTCCAACGTCCGTGAATTGGAAGGGGCGCTGAACCGGCTTATCGCGCATGCCAATCTGTTCGGCCGGCCCATTACTTTGGAAACGACTCAAGAAGTCCTGCACGATATTTTGCGTGCCCATGACCGCCGCATCACGATTGAGGAAATTCAACGGAAGGTCGCCGAACATTGGAACATTCGGCTGACCGATATGTCTTCGGCCCGACGTGCGCGCGCCGTCGCGCGGCCCCGTCAAGTGGCGATGTACTTGGCAAAGCAGCTGACCAGCCGGAGCCTACCCGAGATCGGGCGGAAATTTGGCAATCGCGATCATACCACCGTGATGCATGCTGTTGCCCGGGTGTCCGAACTGATGGAGCGGGATGCCGCTTTTGCCGAAGATGTCGAGCTTTTGCGCCGGATGTTGGAAGCGTCTTAAAACGGACAAACATGGGAGAGAGATGCGCCCGTTTGCCCGCTTTCCCGGCCCAACTTCGGTTGATAGAATATGGTCGTGAATAGACCTGTAAGCATAAATTTGCCCGTGGTTTCGAGCGGAAAAGAGCCGCGAGTGAGTTTGCCGCTGGTTCGCAGGGGGCAAGCGTTGCTCTGCCTCGCCGCCAGGAGCTTGCCCCGCGCGAAAGCCGGGGAATGGCTGGCTGATAAGGATTGGAAGAATGAAGTGTGAGATTGATCGCGCGGCGCTGCTCAAAGCGCTGGCGCATGTTCAAAGCGTCGTTGAGAAGCGCAACACCATCCCCATTCTGGCCAACGTCTTATTACAGGCGAAGGACGGGCGCCTTTCGCTGACCGCGACCGATATGGAAATTGCGGTGGTCGAGGAGGTGCCTGCGGAAGTCTCGCGTAACGGGGCCGCAACCGCGCCCGCCGCAACCCTTTATGAGATTGTCCGCAGGCTCCCCGAAGGGGCGCGGATCACCCTCGAACACGGGGGTGGTTCCCGTGAGGGCGAAGGGACGCTTTCGTTGCGGTCGGGGCGTTATGCGACCAACCTTGTCGCGCTCCCGGTCGGGGATTTCCCTGCCATGACGGCGGGCAACCTGCCGCATCATTTTGCGCTCTCGGCAAAAGCGCTGCGGGGGCTGATCGATCGCACGCGCTTTGCCATCAGCACGGAGGAAACGCGCTACTACCTGAACGGCATTTTCCTGCATGCCGCCGAAAGCGAGGGAACCCCGGTGTTGCGGGCAGTCGCCACCGACGGGCACCGGCTGGCACGGATCGAAGAGCCTTTGCCGGAGGGCGCCGCCGGCATCCCAGGCGTGATTTTGCCGCGCAAAAGCGTGTTGGAATTGCGCAAACTTCTGGACGATTTCAACGACGAAGTGGAAATCGCACTGTCCGAGACGCGGATGCAGTTCCGCATCGGCCCGGTGATGCTCACCACCAAGCTGATCGACGGCACCTTCCCGGAATATGAACGCGTCATCCCGCGCGACAACGATAAAATATTGCGGGTGATGCGAAAGGATTTTGCCGAGGCGGTGGCGCGTGTCGCCGCCATTTCCACCGAGCGTTCGCGGCCGGTGAAAATGTCGCTTTCACGCGATTTGCTCGTGCTTTCCGCGTCCAGCCCTGAGCAAGGCACGGCGACCGAAGAGCTGGAACGCGGACAAGTGCAATACGATGCCTCACCGCTCGAGATCGGCTTTCAAGCGCGGTATCTGAACGACGTAACCGAACATATCGCAGGGGATGTGGAGTTTCGTTTCGCTGACGGTACGGCTCCCACCGTCGTGCGCGATATTGCCGATCTCAGCGCGCTTTATGTGCTCATGCCGATGCGGGTGTAACCCTGTCGTTCTTGGGCTCTGCTTCCGTTCGCCCGCCCGCCTTGCATCTTACGCGGCTGACACTGTTTGATTTTCGCAACTTCGCGCAAGTGTCATGGCACGTGCCGGGGCGCTTGATCGTCATTTATGGGCCGAATGGCAGCGGCAAAACCAATCTTCTCGAGGCGATTTCGTTGCTCACCCCTGGCCGCGGCTTGCGCGGCGCCCGCTTTGCCGACTTGGCACGCGTAGGCTCCGGCGCGAGCGGGCGCTGGGCAGTGGCCGGGCGCTTTCTCACCCCTGCCGGGGAGATTGAAATCGGCACCGGCTCGGCGCCGGAACGCACGGCGGAGAAGCGCGTCTTTCGCCTGAACGGGGCTTCGGTCCGGAGCCAGCTGCAGATTACAGAGCATGTCTCCGCCGCATGGTTAACCCCGCAAATGGATCGGCTTTTCCAAGAAGGTGCCGCAAGCCGACGGCGGTTCCTGGATCGGCTGGTGCTCGCGTTTGACCCCGCGCACGCGCGGGAGATCGCGGCGCACGAAACGGCCGCGACCGAACGGTTGCGGCTCTTGGCGCAGGGGGACGCGCAACCCGCATGGCTTGCCGGAATTGAAGAAGCGATGGCACGCCACGCCGTTGCGGTCACCCATGCCCGCCTTTCGCTGATCGCGCGGCTCAACGCCGTCTTGGCCGCAGGGCTTGCAGGCTTTCCCACTGCGCGACTTTCGCTGCGCTGCGCGATTGCGGAACATCTTTGCGCGGAACCTGCACTCGCCACGGAAAACTGGCTTCGGGCGGAACTCGCCGCGCTCCGCTCGCGCGATGGCGCGCACGGAACCACGGCACTCGGCGCCCACCGCGCCGACCTTTTGATGACGGATGCCGATACCGGTCTGCTCGCGTCTTTACTCAGCACCGGTCAGCAAAAAGCCCTATTGGTTGCGGTGGTGCTGGCGCATGCTGTGGCGCTTACCGAAATCCGCGGCCATGCACCGATATTGCTTCTGGACGAGGCGCTCACCCATTTGGACGCGGCCCGGCGAAGCGCCCTTTTTGCGGCCTTAATGCGCCTTCCGACGCAGGTTTTTCTGACCGGGGTGGATCGGGAGATGTTCCTGCCGCTTCGCGCCATCGCGCAGGGGTTGCGCATCACGGCAGGCAACATCGAAGAAGACGCAGATTTCGCATGTCTGCATCACGGAAGCGAACATGCAACGTGAAACAGCACCGGCTTGATCGCAATTTGCGCAAGGCCCTGATTTATCACAACATTATCGCTTGGGAACCCGACCTGCAGCCGCGTGATAACGTGGCCGAACAATCAACGTATCAACGATTTCTGGTCAGGGGACTAGGGTTTGCCGAAGAGAATCGCTATATAGTATTTTCGTACAGAATGCTGATTCTCTCTAAAATTGGAGCGTAATGGCGGCATGAGTGGTAACGCTGCACCGCGGCTTGACGCCGATGCTTACGATGCGGCCTCGATTTCCGTGCTCAAAGGTCTGGACGCAGTGCGGAGGCGGCCGGGGATGTACATCGGCGATACCGATGACGGCTCGGGCCTGCACCATATGGCCTTTGAGATTATCGACAACGCCATCGATGAAGCACAAGCCGGGTTTGCGCGCAACGTCTGGGTCACGTTGAATGGCGATGGCAGCCTCACCGTGCGTGATGATGGCCGCGGAATCCCCACCGATATTCACCCGGAAGAGGGGATTTCCGCCGTCGAGCTGGTGCTGACGCGCTTGCATGCCGGCGGCAAGTTCGATCAAACTTCCTATAAGATTTCCGGCGGCCTGCACGGCGTGGGCGCCGCGGTCGTGAACGCGCTCTCGGAATGGATGGAGGTGCGCATCTGGCGCCACGGGCACGAGCATTTCATTCGCTTTCGCAACGGCGAGGCGGAAGCCCCCCTTCGCGTCGTCGGCGATACCGATGAAGCGACCGGAACCGAGGTAACCTTCAAACCCAGCTCGGCAACATTTTCACGCACCGAATTCGATTTCGCAATTCTCGAGCGACGCTTAAGGGAACTTGCTTTTCTCAATTCCGGCCTTGCGATAACCCTGCGCGATGAACGCCATGCCCCGCCGCGTGAGCAGACATTCCGCTACGATGGCGGGCTTGTTCGGTTTGTGGAATGGCTTGATCGCGGCAAGACGCCGGTCTTCACGCCGCCGATCAGCGCCAGCAAACTTGATCCGCAAAGCGGCATCAAAGTGGAATTCGCCCTCGATTGGACGGATAGTTATCATGAAACCATGCTGTGTTTCACGAACAACATTCCCCAACGGGACGGCGGCACGCATCTTGCCGGCTTTCGCCAGGCCCTAACCCGCGTGGTAACCAAATACGCCGAAAGCATGGGCAAGAAAGAAGGGCTTTCCCTTGTCGGCGAGGACATGCGCGAAGGGCTTACCGCGGTGTTGAAAGTCTTGGTTCCGGATCCGAAATTTTCATCCCAAACCAAAGACAAATTGGTAAGCTCCGAAGTGCAGCCGGTGGTGCAGGCCATTGTCGCGGATGTGATCGGACACTGGTTTGAAACGCACCCGAAGGAAGCGCGGAGCATCATTCAAAAAGTGATGGATGCGGCAGCAGCACGCGAAGCGGCGCGCAAAGCGCGGGAACTGACGCGACGTAAAGGCGTGTTGGATGTCTCGACGCTTCCCGGCAAACTGGCCGATTGTCAGGAACGGGATCCGGGCGCAGCCGAATTGTTCATCGTGGAGGGCGATTCGGCCGGCGGCTCCGCCAAGCAGGGGCGGGACCGCAGGTTTCAAGCCATTTTGCCGCTGAAAGGAAAAATTCTCAACGTCGAGCGTGCACGCTTTGACCGCATGTTGAGCAGCGCGGAGATCGGAACGTTGATTACCGCGCTTGGCACCGGCATCGGGCGGGCAGATCCCGAGCAGGGCGGCTTTGATATCAACAAACTTCGCTACCATCGGATCGTCATCATGACGGATGCCGATGTCGACGGCTCGCATATCCGCACGCTGCTGCTCACTTTTTTCTTCCGCCAAATGCCGGAGCTGATCGAGCGCGGGCATCTGTTTATTGCCCAGCCCCCGCTCTATCGGGCCAAGCGCGGCAATGAAGAGCGCTATTTGAAGGACGATCGTGCGTTGGAAGATTATCTGCTTGACAAAGCACTTGCCGGGGCGCGGTTGATCTTTGCGGACGGCACCGAAGTCAGCGGGGCGATGCTGGCGCCGGAAGTTTCGTTCTTGCGTCAAGCGTATGAACGGCTTTCGCGCTTGACCTCTGCCGCACCGGAAACGGTGTTGGAACAAGCCGCCATTGCCGGAGCTCTGACGGTTGAAGCGGCACGCATGCCGGATGTGGCGCAAACACTTGCCGCGCGGTTGGATGCGATTTCGCTTCCTGCGGAGCGCGGCTGGGTTGTTGCGGGAGATGCGACAGGGCTCGTGCTGGCGCGCACTGTGCGCGGTGTCGCCGAGCGCTATGTCTTGGATGCTGCCGTCCTGCGCAGCGCGGAAGCCCGATGGCTTGCCGAACGCGCCGCGATCTTGCAGGCCAAGTTTCAAGAACCGGCAAGGCTTGTTCTGGAAGGTGAAGAAACCGCCCTTCCCGGCCCGGCAAGCGCCTACCGGCAGCTCTTAAACCACGGCAGGCGCGGGCTTTCCATCCAGCGCTTCAAGGGCCTCGGTGAAATGAACCCCGAGCAGCTCTGGAAAACCACACTAGATCCTGCCAGCCGCACCCTGCTGCAAGTCAAGATCAGCGATGTTGAAGATGCCGCTTTGGTCTTCAGCACGCTGATGGGCGATGTGGTGGAACCGAGGCGCGAATTCATCATGGAAAATGCGCTCAGCGTGGCAAATCTTGATGTTTAAACCGGCGTAGCAAAAGCCATCGATGAACGTCCCGATTGTTTGATTCCGTTATTCAATCATGACATAGCCTAGGGCTGGCCGCGAACTGCGTCTCTGCGGGGCAGGCAGCGTCTTTGCCAGCGTCCTTGGCTTTATGGTGCGGGTTCTGCAAGGGCGGTGCGTGTCCCACCCCTCGTTGTTCATGAAAATGTGATGAGTGAACGGGGCGCAGAGTTATTCATGATCTCCTAACAAAAATAACGTAATTTTTGTTTTTGCCCCGACGGCGGCTGCTGCGGAAGGCGCCAGCGGAACGTCGGAGGGGCGTCTTGGCAGTGCGCCGGCGGAGTCTCGCATTCTGGCGCATTCGGCCTACCCATCGCCGGCGGCGCGCCCGACCCAGGAAGGGCCGCACGGCATCCGGTTTGATTTCAACCTCGGCGCGCGCGTGCTGGTGCCGGC
>Ga0080006_1202988_pt1 | contig 98127 bp, 64 predicted proteins | sample RS3BMetagenome_FD_69209 | JGI IMG/M metagenome (GOLD analysis project Ga0080006, IMG submission 69209) | Ferric oxide microbial mat and aquatic microbial communities from Rainbow Spring, Yellowstone National Park, USA - RS3B (SPADES... ... | reverse complement strand
CGTTCGTGCTCGTCGCGATATTCGATGGTGAGCGTCGGCATCGGCAATCCTCTCAAGATAACCCAGATCTCCAGGTCATCTCTCATACCACCGGACAATGCCAAAATCGAGAGGGGCACCCGATCGGGTCTGATCCCGAGGAGACCCCGGGCGCAGCCTTCTCGCGATTGCACGACGCGGCGGCTCTTGCCTAGAATAGGCGGCCACCGACCCCGGCCTCGCAAAGCGGGGTTTTTTCGAGGAGCCAGCCGCACCATGGACCCGGTGAAAAAACGCGATCAGGCCCGGGGCAAAAAACCCGATCCTTCGAGCTCGACCCGATCCGGTCGTGAGGTCCGGATCAACCGGGGTCCGCTCGTGGTGGTCATTCTGCTGAGCCTGCTGGCCGTTCCCGCCGTGCTCGGGCTCAAGACCTGGCAGGACCGATCGGGCCGCTCGGCGTTGCTCCGGGAGGCGAAAAAGCAACGCGATGAGGCCAAAAAGCCTGAGCTGGCGCTGAGCTACCTGAACCGCTATCTCGAACTGGCTCCCGACGATCTCGACGCGATCGATCAGAGAGCCGCGCTCCTGGCCGAGGCCGCCCGGGATCGAAGCTCAATCGAGTCGGCCATCAAGGCCCATGTCTTGTTGCTAGGCAAAACAGGAGAGTTGCGAGATCGAGGGGCGACCCGCAAGCGGCTCGCCGGTCTCTACCTCCGATCCGAGCAGTTCCGCGCCGCCGAGTCGGTCACCCGCGAGCAACTCCGGTCTGAGCCCAAAGATGTCGAGGCCCGGCGGCTCCTGGCCCGGTCGCTCGAAGGGGCCGGACGGTTGGGGGACGCCCAGGCCCTCGATGCGGCCATGGTCGAGTACGAGGCGGCCGAGGCCCTCGAACCCGGCGACACCGCGACGGCCGAACGGCTGGCAACCCTGGCGATCGACCGGTTCAATGACCAGCCGAGGGCGACCCGGATCATGGACGCGCTGCTCAAGCTTCAGCCGCAGTCCACCCCGGCCCGACTCGCCCGGGCTCGCGTCCTGTCGAGAATGGGCGACCCGTCGTCGGCCGCGGTCGAGATCGAGGAAGCCCTCAAGATGAGTCCCGGCGACCTCGACGCGCGACTGGCCGCCGCCGAATCCGCGACCGGTCGAAATGATGCGGGACAGGCCCGAAAGCATCTCGACGCCATCGACCCGCCCCGACCCGACGACCTCCGGGTCAAGGTTCTTCGAGGTCAGATCGAGCTGGCCGAACGCCATCTCGATCAGGCCATCCGCGACTGGCAGGACGGCCTGGCCCTGGCCAACGGCAGCGACGCCGAGCTGACCTGGCGGCTGGCTCACGTCCTGCTCCAGCTCGGTCGGCCTCGCGAGGCCGCCCCCTTGATCACCCAGTATCGCCGACTCTCGGGAGGCGACGAGCCCTCGCCCGCCTGCCGGTACCTGATGGGCCTGGCCTCGCTCAAATTCGGCAAGACGGCCGAGGCCATTAGCGAATTCGAGGCGATCCGCTACAAGCTCGGCAAGAACCTCGAAGGACTCCTCTACCTGGCGCTCGGCCAGGCTTACGAGGCCTCGCCCGATCTCTCGAAGGCCATCGACGCCTATCAGCGAGCGACCGGATCGAACGCCGCGGGTGCGTCGTCGTGGCTGGCCCTGGCGAGGGTCCAGGCGATCGATCGGCCCGGCGATCAGATCACGACTCTCGAACACGGTATTGCCGCCGTCGGCCCCGATGAGCGACTGATGATCGAACTCGCCCGGACTCTCTGGCGCAAGCAAATGGCGATGCCGGCCGACAAGCGGGACTGGTCCGAACTCGATCGGTTCCTGAAAACGGCTCCTCCCACGATCGAGACGACCCTGATCCGGGCGGAGCTGGCCGCCAGCCAGGGCAAGGCGGAAGCGGGACTGGCCCTCCTCAAGGAAGCGACGCTCCAGCAACCCGATTCCGCCCCGCTCCGGATTGCCCTGGCCGAGAGCCTGGCCCGATCCGGCCACCTGGATCAAGCCGTCGCCCAGCTCGACGACGCGGTCGCCAGGATCGGCGACCAGACCGGTTTCCGGCTCGCCCGGGCCCGACTGGCCCTCATCCGGGGTGATCAGGCGGCGGCCCGAGCGGCGCTCGCTCTGGCTCCCGAACAGGTTCCCAGCGATCAGAGACCGGCCCTGGCGAAAGGTCTGGGAGAGTTTTGCCTGTCGCGGAACGACCGAGAGGCCGCCAGGAAAGCTTTTCAGGACTGGGCCATGCTCGAACCCGAGTCGATCGACCCTCATCTGATATTGCTCAACCTGGCCATCGAGGCCGGCGACGATCGGGCGATCGAGGTCGAGGTCGAGGCCCTCAAGCGGATCGGCGGACCATCAAGCCTCTACTGGAAGGTCGCCCAGGCTGAGGCCCTGCTCCGCGACTCGCCCGGCTCGACCCTGACTCCCGCTCGGATCGACGAGGCGGCGCGACTCATCTCCGAGATCAAGACGTCGACGCCCCGGCAACCGTCTGGCGTTCTCCTCGAAGCCCGACTGCTGGAGCATCAAGCGCGTTTCGATGCCGCCATCGCGGCCTACCAGAAAGCCATCGACCTCAAGGGTGGACCGCTGGCGATCAAGGCGCTCGCCTCGCTCCTGATCCGCCAGGGGCGGCTCGACGACCTGGCGGCGCTCCGGACTCGGCTCGGCGGCTTCCCGCCCGAGGTCGAGAAGTCGCTGGCCGAGTCGAATCCGCAACGAAAGGCCGACGAGATCCAGGCCCGACAGGTCTTGACCCGGGCCCTGGTCGACCCCGTCGAGCGAACCCGGGCCCGCGAGCAGGCTTCCAAGGCCGCCGATGCCGCCGACGCCCCGACCGACGCGATCCGGCTGGCCGCCGCGCTCGATCTGGCCGACGGCGACCTCAACGCCGCCGCCAGGCGGATCGCCCGGCTCGAAGCGATCGGCCTCGACGACCCGGCAACCCTCGAATTGAAGGCCAGGCTGCTCAAGGCTCAGGGGAAGCCCGCCGAGGCGGTTGACCGCCTGGAAAAGGCCTTCGACGCCGCCGGCTCCTCCCCAGGCTCGGTCGATTTCGGCCGGGGCGTGGTCCGACTCCTCAACGCCCTCGACGAGCCCGAGGCCGCCGAACGACTGGCCCGCAAGGTGGCCCGACTCGGCCCCCTGGGACAGGTCACCCTGGCCGAATTCCTGGGATCGAAGGGGCGATTCGACGAGGCCGCGAGCCTCTACGACGCGGCGACCAGCGATCGCCAGGGAGCCCGGGAAGCCTCCCGGTCGGCCCTGGCCCGAGCCTCCGAGACCCGCGAGCGTCGCTGGATCAACCTGGCCGATCGCCTTCTGGATCGAGCCACTGGCTCCGGCCCGGTTGACGACGAGCTGACCTATGCTCGGGCCTCGCTCCGCCACCTTCAGGGGCGGTTGGAAGAGGCCGTCAAGCTCTACGACGAACTGGCCGCGCGATCGGCCGGCAACCTCATCTATTTGAACAATGGCGCCTGGATTCTTTCCGAGGATCTGAATCGACCTCGCGAAGCTCTGGATCGGATCGAACCGCTGGCCTCAAAACCGGAAGCTTTACCCCGGACGCTCGACACCCGGGGGGTGATTTTCCTCCGGCTCGGCCAGACCGATCGGGCGATCAAGGATCTCGAAGCCGCCGCCCGGGGTCTTCCCTCGGGTCCGATCTGTTTCCACCTGGCCCGAGCCTACCTCGCGGCGGACCGTCGCGACGAGGCTTCCCGGGCCCTCGCCCAGGCGACGACCGCCGGTCTCAAGCTCGAATCGCTCCAACCCTCGGAACGCGACGAATATACGCGGGTCCTCGCCGCTGTCCGATAATCTCGAGTGGCTGGTGACTCCAGGAGGTCGAACCCGGATGGCAGTCGACAAGGAGGATCGAGGCCAGTACTGGGTCGATGGCCAGTTCACGGTGAGACTTCGCGGTCTGGGGTCGGAGCCGTCGCGAATCCTCCGGGTTCGTCGGCCGTTTGCCCTGATCGGCCGGGCTCCGACCGCGGAGATCCGGATCGATGACCCGACGGTGGACGATCGCCACGCCGTCCTGATCCTCGACCGGAGGGGGATCTTCGGCGTCGACCTCCTCAGTCGCTCGGGCACCCGGTTCGCGGGGGCCGAGGCCGCGTCGGCCTGGCTGGGAGCCGGCGATATCCTCGAAGTCGCCGGTCGTCGGGTCGAGATCCTCCAGCTTCGAATCGACGGATCAGCCCGAGAAACGACCCTCTCCAATGATGATCCCCTGAGCGACTCACCAGGTCTTGTCGATCTGTCGCTCCAGCCGATGGACGCGCCGGCCCCTCCCTGGCAGATTGCCTCGGCCCTCGCCTTTGTCGGCCGGGGCGACGCCTGCGCGATCCGGGTTGATGATCCCTCGGTGGAGACCACGCATTGCGCAATGCTCCGCAACCCGTCGAGCGTCCACGTGCTTGATCTGGTCGGTGACCGAGTCCGGATCAATGATCAGCCTGTTCATGGATCATCACCGCTCCTGGATGGAGACATCCTGACTATTGGCGAAGTTCGCTTCGCGGTAACGACGCGGTCCAAAGAGCTTCTTCCGGAGGATGACAATATATTTATTTATAATAATAATAACAATGAACTAATTTATGCATCCAGAGAAAACCGTATTCAAGAACTGGCGATCCATGATTCCGACCGGGTTGTCGGCCTGAACTCGCAAGGAGCCTTGGTCGCGATGCTCCTGGAAGCGCTGGGACGCGGCCGGGAGTCGACCGGTTCGGAGGTTCTCGAAGTCCTCCGTCAGTTCCAGGCGGATACGGCCACGCTCTTCGAGGCGCAGATTGGTCGGATCGAAACGATGAATCAGGAGATCTCTCGACTTCGCGAGGAGATCCGGGGTCACCTGGGACCGCCCCCCGAACCCGCCGTACCGCTTCAGCTCGACCTCGTCCCACCTCCCGTCGCGACCTCGGCCGCTCCGGCGGACTGGCTCCTCGACCGACTCAACACCCTGGAAACCGAAACCCGGTCTTCCTGGAAAGACCTCCTCGGTCGGATCACCGCGACGATATCACCCAAACAATCTGCGCAGACCTCCAAATCGCTCCGATTGACCGACCCCTACCCCGGTCCGGCTTCCCGATCCTGAGATCGCTTAGAATCGTTTTTAAGCCCTCACCGAAGTCGGTTGGGCCGATCACCCGTCCTCCGGGTCCCGGTCGCTCCTGGGGCAACCCACGGGCCTTCCTGGCCCATCTCGACGGGTCTTGCCGGTCGTTCCGGTCCCAAAAACCCCTTGATTTCCCACACCTGGCTGGTTCTGGCCACCTTCGAATGCTCAAAGCTGGCTATGTTCAGCCACCTGGGAAAAGAGCCCGCCCCAACAGAAAAACTGTTCGTCTGAACACGTCATTGGGGACATACTTGGGCCGGGGCACGATCGGGACCGGAATCGATCCCACCGCCGGTCGGAGCGTCGAACCCGCCGGGTCCGGGTCGGGATCGAACCAGTACCGATGTACCGGACATACTTGGGCGACCGAGGGCCCCGGGAAGACCTCCCAGAAGATCCGGCTGGCCGGCTCGATCCTGTACCGATGAACCGGACATACCAGGGCTCAGGAGCCCGTTGACCGCAACGCCTGGAAGCTTTTGTCCATCACGATGAACCGGACATACCTGGCTCGACCGTCTGCACCTGGTGTACGGTCGACACTCGCGATAGTTGAGACATACGAGGCGTGTGTCCATCACGATGAACCGGACATGGTTGGAGCGTGCACTCACGATGAACCGGACATACTTTTCACGATGAACCGGACATACTTAGGTCGTGCACTCACGATGAACCGGACATACCACTACCGATGAACCGGACATACTTGCGCTCCACAAGTTCTGTTAGATTGGGAACTTGCGGCGCCTAGAATTTGTTTTAGACTTTTGTTTAGACTAAAAGACAACACCGGCCTCCGGCCGTTTTGTTGTTGTTTTTCTCCGGATGATCCTCAAAATCAGCCCAATTGGACTTAATCTATGCTGTTTGAGCAAGATGAACCGGAAGAGATGATTTTGACGATTGAGGAGTCTGGGGGATTTGAGCAGAATGAAGAGAGTTTGACTGCATCCGATCATGGATGGAAGGATGAACTCAATCTCGCCGAATTTCCGATCGCCGCGCTGACCGATCGGATCCCGAATGGTCAGACGACGCTCGTTTTCGAAGACAAATTGGAGCGTCGCGACCACCCGCCGATCGTCCGCCGACTGACCATCATGGGGACGGTCAAGCACGGCTTGCCGACCGCGACCGACGACGAGGTCCTCGTCGGCCTGATCCAGTTGACCAAACGTCGCAACTTCAGCAACGCCAAGGTCCCATTCTCACGTTATGAGCTGATCGAGCTTCTGGGCTGGCCGCAGAGCGGCGCGAGCTACCGGCGGATTGAAGAGGCGCTCAATCGCTGGGTGGGCGTGGTGCTCATGTATGAGAATGCCTGGTGGGACAACACCGCCAAGAGCTGGGTCGATGAGAACTTTCACGTCCTCGACAACGTCACGCTCTACGATCGCGAGCGTCGCAAGCGAGCCGGTGGCAAGCCCGGCAAGCCCACGACCAAGCCCGCCACCGGCCGACGCCCCAAAAAAACCGGCGCCGAGGGCGACCCCCTGCCCCTCTCCAGCTTCCGATGGAACGAGGTCATCTTCGAGAGTTTCCAGAGCGGCAACCTCAAGCAGCTCGACCTCGAGTTCTACCTCCGGCTTCGGCTCCCGACGACCAAGCGAATGTTTCGCTTTCTCGACAAACGGTTCTACCGAAGGGCCCGGCTCGATTTTGATCTGAGAACTCTGGCATGCGAGCATATCGGCATGAGCCGATCTTACGCACCGACCGAGCTGAAGCGACGGCTCAAGCCCGCACTCGAGGAGCTGGAACAGCTCGGTTTTCTCGAACCGCTCGACCCCGAAGAGCGCTACTCGTGGGTCTCGCGAGGGTGCTGGCGGATCATCCTGATTCGAAGCCAGGCGAGCGACCCGGAGATCCCCCCGGCCCCTTCCGAGAAATCGGCGCTGGTCGATGCCTTGATCGCCCGGGGGGTCACCGCCAAGGTGGCCGCCGAGCTGGTCGACGCCCACCCGACCAGCCGACTCCGGACCAAGCTCGAAGTTTTCGACTGGCTCGTGAAGAATGAGGACAAGCGGGTCGGCAAGAATCCAGCCGGCTACCTGGTCGCCTCGATCCGGTCGGATTACCAGCCCCCCGAGGAATTCGCCGAGGCCGCCCGGACCGAGGAGACCCGGAAGAAGACCGAGGACGCCGACGTCAAGGCGAAGAAGAAGGCCATTGACGAGGCCGACAAGCTCAAGGCCCGCGAGACCGACCTTCGGGCCCGCTGGGAAAAGCTCCCGGAAGCCGAACAGGAAGCGATCCGCGCGAGCGTCCGCGCCGCGAATCCGGGGCTCGGCCGCTGGAAGAACATGCTCGAACCGCTCTGCCTCGCCGCGCTCGAAGCCCGTGAAGCCCGGCCGATCGTCCAGCAAAAGGAGCTGTTCTCGGGACCGGAGTAGATGACGCCCAGGATCGAGCGCGGGCAGATCTGACGACCTCCTCCACTTCGTGGACTCAGTGATTTTTGCATATCAAGAATCAGGCCCATCGGGTTTAATGGGCGCGGGGAGAGTCGGGATGGGCCGCGCGTGCGGCCCGAAGACGCCCCGGGAGGACGCAGCGATGAAGGACAAGCGTCGTCGACCGGAAATTGACAGTCTGGAAGGCCGGATCGCGCCCTCGGCGATCGGCCCGATTGTGGGGGCGGGGCCGCATCAGGCCGCGATCATCCACCCGCATGGGACGCAGCACCACGTCAGCTCGGGCCAGCAGGGATCCGCGGCCTGGGCGAGCTGGGACCTGAAGGTCTACAAGCAAGTCTGACGCGAGCGACCCCGGGGAGTCGGCGACGTCGCCGGGCCGATCCCGGCCGATGGGGCGAGGAGCGCCGCCCGGTTTCCCGGGGAAATCAGACCTTCAGATAGATCTTCCGCCGGTCCATCCAGAGCAGGATGAGCCAGTAAGTCAGCAGGACCGCGCCCCCGGCGAGCAGGGGCTCGTAGGGACCCCCCCACCGTTCGAAGACGTCCTGGCCGAGGTGGGTCCGGAACGATTTCTCGATGAAGTCCTCGATCAGGTGGGCCATCAGATAGGCCGCGATCGAGTTCCGGCCGATCACCCGGAGCGGGTACGTCCACGCCGTGAACCCGGTCAGGTCAATCAGGCCGTAGAGGACCCCGAGGGTCCCTAGGGCGATCCCGCCGCTGAAGAGGACCCAGCTCGGGGTCCAGATCCGCTTGACGACCGGGCAGATCCCGAAGTAACCCAGCGACCAGCCCAGCGCCCCGCAGACCAGCCCCGCCCCGAGCAGCCGGAGGATCTTGCCGACCGGCCTCCCCTGCCCTTGCAGCCAGCCCCCGGCGATCAGGCCGAGGATCATCGTGCCCAGGGTCGGGATGAAGCTGAGCGTTGCGTAGCCGCCGCCGTTGTGGGTGAACGGCTTTTCCCGGGGAAACCGGTTGAGGAACCAGGTGTCGAACGACCAGGCCAGGTTGCTGTTCTTGTTCCAGTGCGCGGCGAGTCCGGTCGCGTGGTGTTCCCAGTCCGATGGGACGCCGACACTCGCATAGTCGAAGTCCGCTTTCGGCAGCGGGTAGGCCGCGAACGCCACCCAGTAGCCGACCAGGATCACCCCCAGCGCGATCCATCGATAAACCGGCTTCGCCAGCCCGAGCAGGAACAGAGGCAAGTAGCCCAGGCCGATCTGGGTCAGGGTGTCCTCGAACGTGAAGTTGGTCATCTTCGCGTTGCGGCCCATCGACCGGAGGAAGATCCCGAGCCCAACCAGGATCAAGGCCCGCCAGACGGCGTGGAGGGTGGCCCGGCCCGTCGACTCGCCCCGACGGAGACGACTCGCCAGCGAGAACGGCAAGGCCACGCCGACCAGGAACGAGAACGAGGGCTGAATCATGTCGTGGACCGAGCAGCCGGTCCAGGGCACATGCGACTGGTGGAACGCGAACGACTTCCAGACTTCACTCGTCGGGAATCGCTTCGAAACCTCTCCCAGTCGCAAGACCTCGGCCATCATCAGCAACATGACGGCCCCCCGGTACGTGTCGACCGAGGCGATCCGGGACGGAGGGACGGCCGGAACTCCGGCCAGGTCGGCGGTCGAGGAGGGCGTGGCGGTGCTCATGGTTCGTCGAAGGGCTCGCCTTTGAGGACTCGAAGATCGAGATCCGAGCATCATCCGACGAAGGACCCGGCCGGGCAAGTCGGTGGGTCGCTTTTCCCGGGAAACCATTCCAGGACAATCGCTGAAAAAACCCGGTTAGCGAGGGGCTCCGCGCAACGATCTTATTGAGAAGGGCGGCACGTTTCTGGTCAGGTGGGGCTCGCTTGATGCTCGACCCACCCTACGCGGAATACCCCTCTTTCTCAATCTTTGCAGAGTGCCATGGGTTTGTTTTTCCGAGAGGCCAGTTGGATCATGCTTTTGTTTGGGGAATTGACGTAGGGTGGGTCGAGCCTCGGGCGAGCCCCACCACATAAATCACGCGTTAATGCTCGCAAAAGGCTCGAACCAGCCGACCAGGAAGACCCAGTTTTCTCAATATTCCCAGACTACCGTGGGTTTGAATTTTCGGAAATCGCGTTGGCTTCGATGGGGAAGCCAGGCGTCGACCTGTCGGGCCGGTTTCCCGGGGAAACCGTGGCGGGCTCGTCGAGTTTCCCCGGGAAAGTGTCGATCCTCCCTCGGAGAGGAATCATCTCGCGGGACCGCGACGGTTTCCCGGGGAAATCGATGGGGAGGGATGACCAGATGACCGGGCCGATCACGGTCGCGATGCTCAACCGCAAGGGGGGCTGCGGCAAGACCTCGACGTGCCATCACCTGGCGGGCTCATTTGCCAGGGACGGCCGACGCGTCCTGCTGGTGGACATGGACCCGCAGGCGTCGTTGACCCAGGGGCTTTTCGGGCCGCAGGCGACCGAGGCTCTGCCCGATCGCTCGACGATCGTCGGCCTCTTCGACGATTCGTTCGACCCCGATCCTGACGCGTTGATCCAGGCGACGCCGTTCGAGCGGATCTCGATCGTCCCGGGCTCGAACGCGCTCGACGATTACAACGTTCCCCGACCCCAGGAAACCGGCGAGATTCAGCTCACCCTCCGGCGGTTTCTCAAGGAAGCGCGCGACCTCTACGACATCGCCCTGATCGACTGCCCGCCGAACCTCAGCCTCTGTAGCTGGGCGGCTCTGCTGGCGGCCGATTCGGTCGTCGTCCCGGTCCAGGCCGAGGACTACGGGGCTCAGGGGATCGTCTACATCCAGCGGGCCTTTGACCTCGCGCTGGCGCATCACAACCCGAGGCTCCGGCTGGCCGGGTACCTGGTGACGATGTTCAACAAGTCGCTGGGGATTCACTCGGCCTACGACCACCAGTTGCGGACCCTCTACGGCGATCAGGTCTTCGCCGCGACGGTGCCGCTGGCCAAGGACTTCAAGGAAGCGGTCGCCGCCCGGCAGCCGGTGGCCTCGTACAAGCCGAGGTCGGCGGCGGCGAAGTCGATCAAGGCGGTCGCCGACGAGTTGCTCGACCGCGCCGAGGCGGCCAGGAACCGGCCTTCGGAGTTCCTCTACCTGGGCCACCGGGTCGGACCGAAAGATCTGGCGATCGAGAGCGGCGTCGATCTCGAAGCGCCCGCCATCGTCGAGGAGGTGGCCCGATGAGCAAGGCCGCCGAAAGCCTGCAACGCCGGTTCGGGCAAAATCTCAGCGAGAGCCTGGGAGTGCGAGCCCCGGGGGGGATCGGGATCGGACCCACGATCGGCCCGTCCTCGACAGTTGGATTTCCCCGGGAAACCAGCAGCCCCGACGACGGCCGGACCCGCGCCCGACAGGCGGGCCACATGGAAATCGACCGGATCGTTCCCGACCCCGACCAGCCCCGCAAGGAGTTCAGCGACGACGCCATCGAGCGACTGGCCGCAAGCCTGCTCAAGCACGGGCAGCTCATGCCGATCCGGGTCCGATGGAATCCGACGATCGGCAAGTGGGTCGTCATCTCGGGCGAGCGTCGCTACCGGGCGGCGACCCGCGCTGGTTTGAAAACGGTTGCCTGCGTCTTCGCCGACGACGGCTTGAGCCCGTCCGAGATCCTGCAAGAACAGATTGTCGAGAATCTCCTCCGCGAGGACCTCAAGCCGATCGAGCAGGCCCGAGCCTATCGACAGCTCATGGATCTTCACGGCTGGACCGCCAAGGAACTCGCGGGCGAACTGCAAGTCAGTCAAGGGGCCGTGAGCAAGTCGCTCTCGCTCCTGACTCTGCCGGTCGAGCTGCAAGAGCAGGTCGATCAGGGGGCCATCCCGGCGACGGCCGCTTACGAGGTCGCCAAGGTCGAGGATCAAGGCGTTCAGCGCGAGATCGCCCGGCGGATCGTCGACGAGGATCTGACCCGGGACGCCGCCGCCGACGCCGTCCGGATTGCCTCGGGCAAGCCGACCCGGAATGGCGGATCGTCAACGAAGTCGAAGGGCAGGGGAGGGGCATCGGGCCGGGGATCGGTCCGGATCTTCAAGGCCGGTGGAGCGAAGGTCGCGATCACCTTCCCTCGCAAGACCGTCCGCGCAGATGAGGTCATCGCCGCGCTGGAAGAGGCGCTCGAACAGGCTCGAAGCTCGATGTCGAGGCCCGGGGCGTCGGGCTGATTTCCCGGGGAAATCGACCCGACGTGAACAGCAACGGCCACCTCGGGGTGGCCGTTCAACCATTCGGGAGTTGCGCCGGGCGGAATCGAACCACCTACCTCCAGGTTATGAGCCTGGCGAGCTACCGGTGCTCTACAGCGCACCTCCGAATCTATCAGGAACCGACATCGAGGTAAACCCCAGTTTTCTGGGTATGGGTCGATCGGTGATTTTTTCGAAGCGGTTCGACGATCGGTCGGTAACCTATCCAAGTCGTCGGGGCGCCGTTAAACTCGTGGGGGACCTCGGCGAAGAGGCGGCGAATCGATTAAAAGAGGTGCATGTGATGGCGGGCGATCCGATGGGTCGAGTGTTGGTCACCGGGGGCGCCGGGTTCATCGGCTCGCATCTGGTGGAGGCACTCGTACGCGAGGGGCGGTCGGTCCGGGTGGTCGACAACCTGGCCACCGGCCATCGATCGAACCTGGCCCACCTTGAAGGACAGTTCGAGTGGATCGAAGCGGATCTCGCCGACTTCGCGACCTGCCAGAGGGCCGTCGAAGGAGTGACCGGGATCTTGCATCAGGCGGCGATCCCGAGCGTCCCCCGGTCGGTCCTCGAACCGCTCCAGTCGCACAGCACCGGGCCGACCGCGACCCTGAACCTCCTGGAAGCCGCCCGGCAAGCCGGCGTCCGTCGGGTCGTCTTCGCCGCTTCGAGCAGCGCCTACGGCGACACCGACGATCTGCCCAAGCATGAAGACATGGTCCCCAACCCGCTCAGTCCCTATGCCGCGGGCAAGCTCGCCGGAGAGCATTACGTCCGGGTCTATGCCCGGACGATGGGCCTGGACGGGGTCAGCCTGCGATACTTCAACGTCTTCGGGCCGAGGCAGGACCCTTCGAGCCCTTATAGCGGGGTGATCTCGCTCTTTGCCCGGCTGATGACCGAGGGGCGTCGGCCGAAGATCTATGGCGATGGGTCGCAGACCCGGGACTTTACTTATGTGGAGAACGTCGTTCAAGCCAATCTGATGGCCCTGAAGTCCGATCGGCCTTTAGAGGGTCAGGCGTTGAATGTCGGGACGGGTCGCCGGATCAGCCTCCTGGATCTGATCGCCGCCATCAACCGATCGCTCGGGACGAACCTCGAGCCCGAGTTCCTGCCCACCCGCGCGGGCGACGTCCGCGACTCGCAGGCGAGCCTCGACCGGATCAGGGCGGTCCTCGGCTTCGAGCCGGCGGTCGACTTTGAAGAGGGACTGAGGCGGACGCTCGGGGTGGCTCGATGACGGTCGGGGCAGGGGAGGGGACCCCACTGGCGACCCTCCGGACCTCGATCGAGGAGCGTCGGGCCCGGGTCGGGATCATCGGCCTGGGCTATGTCGGCCTGCCCCTGGCCAAGGCGTTCGCCGACGCCGGTTTTCGGGTCCTGGGCTTCGACACCGATCCGGCCAAGGTCGCCAGTCTCTCGGAAGGTCGGAGCTACATCGGCCACATCACCGATGAGTCGATCGCGAGCATGGCCGCGGTCGGGTTCGAGGCCACGGCGCAATTCGACCGGCTGGCCGAGGCCGATGCTGTCATCATCTGCGTGCCGACCCCGTTGACCGAGGCTCGCGAGCCGGACCTCGGCTATGTCGTCGCCTCGGCCCGGGCGATCGCCGAGACGCTCCGACCGGGTCAGATCGTCGTCCTCGAAAGCACGACCTACCCGGGGACGACCCGGGACGTCGTCTTGCCGATCCTCGAGGCCGGTGGCCTGCTGGCGGGCCGGGATTTCTTCCTCGCGTTCAGTCCCGAGCGCGAGGACCCGGGTAATCCGACCTTCTCGGCCCCGACGATCCCCAAGGTCGTCGGCGGGCTCGATCCGCCGAGCCTGGAACTGGCCGTGGCCCTCTACGACCGGGTGGTCGTCCGGGTGGTTCCGGTCTCGACTCCGGAGATCGCCGAGGCTTGCAAGATCCTCGAGAACACGTATCGGGCCGTGAACATTGCACTGGTCAATGAGTTAAAGCTTCTCTTCGATCGGATGGGAATCGACGTCTGGGAGGTGATCGAGGCGGCGAAGACCAAGCCGTTCGGTTTCCAGGCGTTTTATCCCGGGCCGGGTCTCGGAGGGCACTGCATCCCGATCGACCCGTTCTATCTGTCGTGGGTCGCGAGGAAGCACGGTTTCACCACTCGATTCATCGAGCTGGCCGGCGAGATCAACACGTCGATGCCGGGTCACGTCGTCCGGAAGGTGGCCGACGCGCTCAACGACCAGGGGAAGGCGATCAAGGGGAGCCAGATCCTCTTGCTGGGGATGGCGTACAAGAAGGACGTCGACGACCCTCGCGAGTCGCCCGGCTTTGAGCTGATGGACCTCCTGCTCGAGAAGGGGGCCGTGGTCGATTACAACGACCCGCACATTCCGATCCTTCCTTCGATGCGGAAATATCCTCATCTCAAGAAGGAGAGTCACCCCCTTTCGTCTGAGTATCTGGCCACCCGGGATTGCGTCCTGATCGTGACCGACCACTCGGCTTATGACTGGCCCTGGATTGTCGAGCAGGCCCGGCTGGTCGTGGATACGAGGAACGCGACCCGGGGCCTCACGACCGGCCCGGAGGTGATCGTCCGGGCCTGACGACCGGTTTCTTCAACCGGATCTTCGTCATTCTTTACGACAGACCGAATCATCGGGCATAATGTCTCGGAGGCCCGACAGCCGAGAGGTTTCGGGTAGTCGAGCCATGGAGGCTCTGTCTCGACGTCATCCACGGACTGACGGCGGTGATCCCCCGATCGCCGCGAACCGGTCCGGCATGCTCGCCTCACATGCCAGGAATGCCACTCAGGATTGCAACCAGGGACCAAGGACCGATTCGCCACCGACCTTGACCGATCGCGGTCGGGACGACGCCCTCTCGCGTCCGTCCCCCGTGCCCCGGTCGGATTGTCGGGGCCATTTCTTAATCCCCGCCCCGGGATGACCGCCATGTCATGGGCGTTGATCTGGGGGCTTTGAAAAAATTTAGCGGATATGCGATGTGAACGATTGACTGGGAAAGTTGTGATCGCTAGCATCGTTGCATGATATCAGAAATTTGATGGTAGGGCCGTGGCGTGTGAGCCGCGTCTCGACCGTCGGTCGCTGTCGAAATCGATCTCGGGTTGACATGTCGTGTTGAATTCACCGCTGGTCTCTTGACGGGTGTCATCAAAACACTCAATCTTTTATCTGTCTTCGTATCCCGATCGATCGAGCTCGACGAAGCGCCTTCCCCCCAATCGATCGCCCAGAGCGGCGTCGCTCAGACATAGCCTTTGCGGAGAACCAGACATGCGCCAGGTTGATGCCGAGGGTGATTCGCGGGGCTTCCAGGGCCAGAAGCGGACGGAGGCCGGAAGCAGATCGAGGCTCCGGAAGGCCGCGATCGAGTGGCTCGAGCGTCGCGAGCTGTTGTCCACGTCGACCTCGACCCTGCCGTCCCCGACGGTCCTGGTCCCGCCGACATCGCTGGCGTTGTCGTCTCCGCCCACCGTCTCCCAGCCCACGATCAACAACACGGCTCTCACCGCATTCGCGAGCGCCAATACGCCCAGCGTCTCGGTCGATCCGATCAATCCGCTGAAGATGGTCGCCGTCTGGGTCGATCACGACGCGGCCGGTTATAACCCGGGCTTCTTCACCGCGCCTATCACCAACTACCTCGCCGGGTCGTACTCGCTCGACGGCGGCCAGACCTGGAAAGCGCTGAGCCTCAACTCGGTCAACGTCCAGCAGGATTTCTCGGTCGTCCCGCCGACGACCACCGTGACCGTCTTCACCCAGACGACCGACGCGACGGTCCGCTTCGACCGCAACGAGAACTTCTACGTCCTGTCGTCCACCCACAAGGATGACAATACGGCCGGCGTCCTGGACCTCCAGCGCTTCACCTTCAACACCGCCAACCCCGCCCCGGCAGCGACCAACCCGATCACTCGGGTCTATTCGTGGGACGAGGCCGACAGCAAGGGCAAGAACGGGACCGTCGATGCCGTCGTGACGCCCACGCTGGCCGTCGACACCAACGTGCCGACGTTCACCGATCCCACGACCGGCAAGACCCAGACTGACCAGTACAGCGGCAACGTTTACGCCGTCTGGGCCGAGATCGACTCGAACACATACGGCGGCATTCCCGGCTTCACCCCGAATGCCATCCGGATGTCGGCGTCCTCGAATCAAGGCGTGAGCTTCACTCATGCGGCGTACGTCGACAACACGTCCAACGCCAACAACTTCAACGCTACCGGCAATCCGCTCCACGGGGCCCCGTCGAGATACGCAGCTCCGCAGGTCACGGTCAGCCAGGGCAACGTCTCCGGCACGGTCATTCCCGGTCAGGTGACTGTCGTCTATGACGACTACGGCACCCAGGCGCCGCGCGATCGAATCCTTGCCCAGAGCGATACCTTGGGGGGAACGTCGGATCAGTTCAGCCCGGCTGCCAATCTGCTTGGGGCGGGGACATTCGCGACGGGCACCGTCAACGGCACGACGGTGATCACCCAGCAGAATCTCAATCAAAACATCCCGGTCAACGTCAATATCACCGACCCGAAGTTCACGACGCTTCAGGCGCTGGATATCACGACGACGATCGACTACGCCACGATGCAGGATCTGACGGTCCGGCTCTATCCTCCAGCCGCGGTCAACACGTACCTGGCGTCCAAGGTTGCGAATTACCCGGGTTACATCACTCTCTACAGTCAGAGCCTGACCGGAGCGAACCTCGGGGCCACCTCGGGCACCCTCTTTGGAAACGGATCGGGAACCGTCTTCGATCCCGAGGCGGTCCGTCGGATCAACGACGGCAATGTCGCCGCCGACGCGGTCGGTCACTTCAAGCCGGCCGGTGGCGGCGAGGCGGCACTCCTGGCGCTCCAAGGCCTTGGCGCTATGGCCAACGGAGCGCTGCCTGGGCTGAACGGGACCTGGAATTTCCTGGCCAGTTACGACCCCACCGTCGACACCAGCACGACCCTGAGATACGTCAACGGCGTGACCCTCAACTTCTCGTCGGGGAACGATCCGGGCTTCAACTCGGCGACGGGCAAGACGACGCCCGAAGTCACCGTCGCCGACCAGTATTCGCTCTTCTACTCACCTGGCCAGAGCATCAACCCGACCAACCCGGCCGCCGCCGCCTCCGGAGCCGAGCACGCCCGGGCTCTGGATGGCGTGACCGGAACGAACGTCAGCGGTTCCGGCAACGTGGTCGCCCCGACTCAGGGCGCGATCCCGATCTTGCCGGCGCCGGTGATCGCCTCGGACAACACCCTGGGCTCGTTCAGCCAGTACGAAGGTCGGCTCTACGTCGCCTTCGTCGGGGCCTACAGCAACAGCCAGTCGGCCAACACGGACATCTTCCTGGCTTGGTCGGACGACGGCGGCCAGACCTGGACCTCCGATGCCGGAACCGGGAGCCTCCAGCAGATCAACGACGACCTCGCGGCCACCGACGGCCTCAGCGCCTCGACGGTCGGCGGCCCTCTCGGCCGGACCCAGTACGAGCCCCAGATCGCGGTCGACCCGTCGACCGGCAAGCTTGTCGTCTCGTTCCTGGACGCTCGGAACGACCCGTCCGACGCCCGGGTCGTCACCTACATCGCCGCGAGCAACGACGGCGGCCAGACCTTCGCCCCTGAAGTCTATGCCAACCCGACCGCGACCGCTCTCAACGCCGTCACCGACACCACGGTCAACCTCGGGCCGGTCCCCGACAATCAATCGAGCGCGAGCGGTGTGCAGGACACCTCAGGCTATGGCACGCACCAGGCCCTGGTCGTCACCAATGGCCAGATCACCGCGTTCTGGGCCTCTAACCAGAACCTGAACACCAAGCTGGCGATCGTTGATTCGATCCTCTCGCTGTCCGCCGGACCTCGGATCATCTCGAGCACCCAGGGACCCGTCGGCCTGGCCGGCGACGTCCTCAACGTATCGAAGTCGGCCGACGGCACGACCCTGGCCAACACGATCCAGGTGACCTTCGACGCGCCGATCGATCCGGGCACGTTCGGCCCGACCAACGTCGCCGTCTATTATCAGAGCCCCGCCGGCGGCGCGTCGGTCTCGCTGCCCATCGTCTCGGTCCTGCCCCTCGACGCCAACGCATTCGGGGCCGTCAACTTCCTGATCACCTTCAACCCGGCCAGCCTGGCGAACACGACCTACGGCTACGTCGGAACCTATAGCTACGTCGTCTATCCGACCGGCAATCCCAACGGGAGCCCGACCGGAATCAGCGACCGGATTCGCCACGTGGTCAGCGGCGGCGCGATCGCCAACGGCAACGTGATGGATCAGAACGCCAGCGGCGTCCCCGGCCAGCCCCACGACGACGACTACGTCGTCGGCAAGCCCGTCACCGTCCCGGTGACCTACAGCGGTTCGGCCGCGACGATCTCGGCCGGGTCGACCCTGATGGCGCCGATCGTCATCACCGACAATTACCTGTTCCAGAACGCGGTCCTGTCCTTCAACATCACGTATGCCAACGACAGCGACCTGACCGCCTTCCTGCTGGCACCCGACGGGATGACCAAGATCCCGCTCTTCACCAAGGTCGGCGGCAGCGGAGCGAACTTCACCAACACCGTTCTGACCGACTCGGCCGCGACCTCGATCGACGCGGGAACCGCTCCGTTCACGGGGTCGTTCCAGTCCGAGACCCCGTTCGCCACGCTGGTCGCCGATCAGCTCACCAAGGGCTTCACCTCGCTCGGAACGTGGACCCTGGTCATCCAGAACGCCGGGACTTCGACGGGCACGCTCAATAACTGGTCGCTGACTTTCCAGCCGCCGCAGACCAATTTCATTTCCGGCACGCTCCCCTTGATCGTGCCCGGCCCGCATCTCACCTCGACGGTGGTGGTGGATTCGACCGGCAAGACGATCTCCTCGGGCACCAACAACCTGGTGCTGAACAACACGGTCAGCTCGCTCCAGGTCACCTGGGACCGCAACATCCAGGTCAGCAGCTTCACCCCCGACCAGATCCTCAGCATCATCGGGCCGGCGGGATCGATCCCCTTGACCGGCTTGACGATCAGGCCTCTCTCGGTCTACTCGTCGGGCGGCCAGATGGCCTACACGAACGGGGCCTTCGCCAACGTCTTCCTCATCACGTTCCCGACCCAGCAGCTCAGCGGGACCTACTCGGTGACGCTCGGCACGGGGATCTCGGCCCTGAGCGGGGGAGGGACCGCCCTGGGGGTCGACGCCAACGAGAACGCGGGCCTCGACGCTCTGAAGGGGACCGCGACCAACGGCCAGACCGCGCCGGTGACCTACACGGCCGCCTCGCCCGCCGTTCCCGCCACGATCCAGCCGGCGACCTTCACGGCCAACGGATCGACGCCCAGTATCCTGATGTCGCCGATCAACATTCCCGACAATTTCCTGGTTCAGGGCGACGTCAATGGCATCCCCGGGATCACCCTGACCCTGAATATCAGCTACCCGGTCGACCCCAACCTGATCGTCTACCTGGAAGCTCCCAACGGCACCCAGGTCCGGCTCTTTACCAATGTCGGGGCGGGCACCAATACCGCCAACTTCAGCACCACCACGTTCAGCGACTACGCGACCACCCCGATCAAGAACGCTGGGGCGCCGTTCTTCGGCACCTTCAACCCCGAGCAACCGCTGGCCACCTTCAATACGGATGGCGAAAGCTCGTTCGGGACCTGGAACCTGGTCATCGTGAACGGCGGGAACTTCACGGGGACCCTCAATAGCTGGTCCATGATACTTCAGAAGCCGATTTCGGGCACGGGTCTGGCGGAGTTCCCCGAAGACCAGACCCACACCTCGTTCCAGATCTTCAACCTCGCCGCCAGCAACGCCCTGGCCAACTCGACCTGGACGGCTGTCGGCCCGGCCGGGATCACGACCGTCGGCTCGGTCACGCCGGTCAGCTTCACCACGGCCTCGACGGTCGCCCCGGCGCCGATCCTGGCCGGTACGGCGATCGTTCCCAGCGTCTTCACCTCGCCGATCAATATCCCGGCCAACCTCGGCTTCCCGATCCAGGGGGATACCACCACGGTTCCCGGCGTCTCGCTGTCGCTGAACCTCGCCTATCTCGACACCAGTCAACTGGCCGTCTATCTCCTCGCACCCGATGGCAAGACGCGGATCAACCTGATCAACTCCGGTCTCCTCGCCTCACCCGCCACCGCTGCCGAGACCGCCGGTAGAAACTTCATCAACACCACACTCAGCGATGTCGGCGGCACAAATCTCAGCAACGGAGCGGCTCCCTACGCCGGCACCTTCACGCCCGATCAGTCGCTCAACGCGCTTTCCACGGCGGGGCTTTACACGAGCGGCACCTGGACCCTCGTGATCGAGAACTTCGGGACCCAGACCGGCACGTTCGATAACTGGTCGCTCACCTTCGAGAAGCCGGCGGCGACCTTCTCCGGAGCGGCCAGCACGATCGCGGTCGACCCCTCCGACAAGACCGGCAACACGGTCTTCCTCGGCTCGGCCAGCGGCGGAATCTGGAAGACGACCAACTTCCTGACCACCAACCCGACCGGACCGACCTACGTCCCCTTGACCCAGTTCGGGCCGAATTTCAGCCTGAATATCGGCAGCATCGCCACCTTCGGGGTCAACAACGACCCGACGCAGACGGTGATCTTCGCCGGGACCGGCTTCGGACAGGAAGCCACGACCAACAACAACGGCACCCCGAACGTCAACCTCAACTCCGGTCGAGGCGTCGGGATCATCCGGTCGATCGACGGCGGCGTGACCTGGAAGTTGCTCGACAGCCTGATCAACACCAACCCCGACGGTACCGAGATCACCGAGTCGTTGCGTGATCATGCCTTCGTGGGCGACACGACCTACAAGATCGTGGTCGATCCCAGGCCGCAGCTGAACGGTCAGATCATCGTCTACGCGGCACTCGGCGGACCGACCGGCGGCCTCTACCAGAGCCTCGATTCGGGCAACACCTGGAAACTTCTCCAGGCCGGCACCTGCACCGATGTCGTGCTCGACCCCAACAGCAAGAGCCCGACGACGGGCAACCTCGACACGATCTACGCCGCATTCTCGACCGCTGGCGTCTACATCAGCACCAACCAGGGCCAGACCCTGCAACTGATGACCGGCGAGCTGGGCAAGAATCCGTTGATCACCGGCCCGGGATTCCCGGCCAACCCGATCCCGGTCAACAGCGGGGGCATCACCCCCAACTTCATCAACAACAGCTACATCGTCCTGGGCAAGCCTTCCTTGACCTCCGACGCCGGCCAGAACATCGCCTATCAGGGATGGCTCTACGCGGCGGTCGAGAACGGCAACGGCACTTTCAACGGTCTTTACGTCACCAAGGATGCCGGCCAGAACTGGACCCTGGTCCAGCTTCCCAACATCCCCGGCGCGGGCTCGGTCAAGGCCGCCGTTCCGACCAACGACACGACCGGCGCCAACAGCCTGGACCCGACCTCCTCTCAGTTCAACCAGGAGGGGGCCTACAACCTGACCCTGACGGTCGACCCGACCAACCCGAACATCGTCTACCTCGGCGGGTCGGCGAATTTCCAGAGTACGGGGATGATCCGGGTCAACCTGACCGATCTCTACGACGCCCACAACTTCACGAGCTTCTCGAACAGTCGAACCGACGGTGGCCTGCTCAACGTGAACGCGCAAGGCGGCGTCACGGTGACCAACCCGGGCGGTGGGCCGGCCACCTACAACATGATCCCCAACATCCTCAACCTCCGGTACGCCCCCGGCAACCCCTTCGACATCAACGCCACGCTGGTCGTCCAGAACACACAGGTCTTCCTGAACGACGGCACCGGAGTGACCTGGACCCCCTTCGACGAGCCGCTCAAGGCCAACGCGGGCGATCCGACGGGCTCGACGAACATCCACGACGTGATCAACTACGTCGATCCGATCACCGGGGATGTCCGGTTCCTGATCGCCAACGACATGGGGATCTTCACCGCCCTGGTGAACCCCGACGGCACGATGTTCAACGGGATCGGCACCGACGGGGCGGCCAACTACAGCCGGAACGGCAACCTCCAGGATGAGCAGATCCTCGCCTCCGCCGCCCAGCCGTCCTACGTGGCGACCCAGGCCGCCGGCGCCCTCTTCTACGCCTCGGGTCTGACCAATCTCGCGGCCCAGTCCGCCGCCAACATCCTGACCACCGGCAACCTGACCTGGGATAACAGCGCGGTTCTCACCCCGTCGCAGAATTCGCCCAGAAATACGACGGCCAACGGGTCGATCAGCACGTCCGATCGGAGCGGCGTCGGAATCGCCACCGACTCGACCGGAGGGTCGGCGGTCTATGAGTACGACATCCCGATCCTCGGCGGTAACCTGACCGACTTCTTCCGGGTCAACCAGAACGGTCGGGCCAACGGCCTGGCCGACACCGTCAACCAGTCTTTCCCGAGGCAGGGTTACAACGGCGACGCCCAGGTCAGCGGCTACACCCAGACGGTCAACACCGCGGTCAGCAACGGCCAGCTTCCTCTGGGTAACTTCGAGGTCAACCCGCTCAACGGCAATCAGATCCTGATCGGGTCGGCCACCGGGAACCTCTACGAGACCTTCAACCAGGGTATCGCCTGGTCGCAGATCGGCAACGCCGCCGAGTTCCAGGTCAACAACACCGGAAGCTTCACCCCGATCCAGTTCTCGGCGATCGCTTATGGAGCCCCCGACCCCAACGCCCAGGGCGGTGTCGGCAACCTGGATAACTTCATCTATGTCGGGACCTCCGGCTCGGCCTTGCCGACCGGGACCGCCGGGGCGATCCAGACCGACGGCCTCGCCCAGAACGACGGTCGAATCTTCATCACCCAGGCGGGCGGCCAGGGCTGGACGAACATCTCGTCGGGCCTCGATGGCAGCAGCATCGTCGGCATCTACCCCGATCCCGACCGGGGGAGCCACGCGGCCTACGCCGTCACCCTGACCGGTGTCTTCTTCAGCCCCGATACCGTGGCCCTCTCGAATGCGGGTCAGACCGTCTGGACCAACATCACCAGCAATCTGACGTCGATCCAGTACAACCCGTTCGGCAACGCCGTCTATCAGCAGTCGGTCCTGGCTCCCTTCGTGGGGCAGACCGGCCAAGGAAGCAATCGGAGCGTCTTCACCTCGCAGTACGGCGGCTTCACGTCGGTCGTGGCCGACTATCGCTACGAGATTCCGGCCCCGACCAACGCGACCCAGGGGACGAACATCTTCTACCCGGCCCTCTACGTCTCGGGTTACGGCGGCGTCTTCCGATCGATCGACAACGGCGCGACCTGGAGCGTCTTCCCGAACACCTCGTTCGACGCCGCTCCGGTCGACGGCGGCTACCTGCCCAGCGTGGACGTGACCAACCTTCAGCTGGTCCTCGGGAACATCGACCCCAACACCGGCCACGCCACCCAGGCCAGCAACAGCACGATCCCCGGGGCCACGCCCGACCCGGAAATCCTCCTGGCCTCGACCTTCGGAGCCGGCGACTACGTCATCCGGCTGGCTCCCGACGTCATCCCCAACTCGGTTGGCTTCGACCCCAACCAGCCGAGCCCCTACGGAAGCGATTCCTCGGGGGGCGCCCTGATCACCAACGTCCTCGAGCCCTTCATCGATGGCGTGAGCGAGATCACCAAGTATGGCAACGTCGTCACGATCAACCTGATCGACGAGTCGCGGAACCCCGACGGGACTCCGACGGCGGGCTTCGGCACGATCCTGGGCACGGGCCAGACCGACGCCCTGGGCCAGTTCGTCCACTTCGACCCGGCGACCGGCCTCTACGACCTGCCCGGCATCCAGATCGTCGATAGCGGCCAGGACCCGACCTTCTTCACCAGCAGCACGGCCTCGAACGACAAGACCGTGGGCATCCGGGCCACCGACAGCGCGGGGGCCAGCGGCAACCTGACGCTCTTCTCCTACACGCTCGACACGATCATCCCCAACACGCCCCAGCCTCCGGTTCTGGAGCAGGTTTTCGACACCGGCCGGTTCAATAACGACAACCTCACGAACCTCTCGGTCCCGGCCCAGGCCGGTCCGGGAGCTCCGCTGACGATTGTCACGCCGACCTTCGATGTCACGACCCCGCTGCCCGAGGCCAACCCGCTCACCCCGAACCCGATCTCGCTGACGGTCGAGCTGCTTCGAGCCACCAGCCCGCTCGGACCGTTCTTCGTGATCGACCAGACCCAGACGGGTTTCATCAACGGAACGAACACGGCCGAGACGTACATGCTGACCGATCCGACCATCGCCGCGATGGCCTTGAACGGGATCGATCAGACCTTCTATTACGAGGCCCTGCAGATCGACGAGGCGGGGAATGTCAGCACCCCGGCCTCCGACCTCCTGACGATCACCGTCAACACGATCGCGCCGGCCACCCCCACCGGGATCAGCCTGGTTTCCAACGGCCTGACCACCACGCCGCCGATGCCGGTCTTCAGCGTCACCGGCGTCTTGCCCAACGATCAGGTCTTGCTTTACCGATCGCTCAACGGCGCCGCGCCGATCCTGGTCAGCAGCTTGACCGACCCGACGACGATCAACACGACCAACGCCCCGGCCACCCTCCAGGTGACCGACACCGCCGGGGCCACTCCGGACGGAGTCTATACCTATTACGCGGCCCAGCTCGACGTCTACGGCAACTTCAGCCCGCTGATGACGAGCTCCAGCATCGTGGTGACGATCAACACACAGACGCCGCCGGCCGCTCCGATCCTCGAAGCGGGCTACGACACGGGCCGGTCCAACAGCGATAACTTGACCGATATCGCCGTGCCGGCCCCGACGCCTGGAGTGGCGCCGACCTTTGTCTCGCCGGTCTTCGACGTCAACACCGTCGCCCCGGCGACCGGTCAGCCCCCGATCACCACGATCGAGCTTTACCGGTCCGCCAGCGGCCTGGTGGGCTCCTACGTTCTGGTCGGGACCGCTCCCTTCAGCGGCAACCCGGGCATGGTGACCGACACCACCATCCAGGCTCTGGTCGCCAACGCCTACGCCAACGGGACCCCGATCAACCAGAACTTCTATTACGAGGCCGACCAGATCAACCAGGCGGGGATCACCAGCGCCAAGTCGCCCGCTCTGAAGATCCTGATCGACACGATCACGCCGGCGACAATGCCCGCGCCGACGCTCGACGCCTCCAGCAACACGGGCTTGAACAAGTCCTCGTTGATCACCAACCAGACCAAGCCCTCGATCGACTTCACCAACCTCCTGCCCGGCAATCAGGCCTTCCTGTACCGGAGTTCGGGCGGTAAGCCGGCGATCGTGGTCGGTCAGAGTGCCATCAACACCTCGGGCGCCCTGGTCAGCGGCGTGATCCAGGACTCGGTCGGGGCCGTTCCCGACGGCGTCTATCAGTACTACGTCGTTCAGCAGGACGTCGAAGGTAACATCAGCAACTACAGCCAGGCGGTCCCGGTGACGGTCAACACGACCTTCGCCAACCCGCCGACCATCGCCCTGCTGGCCTCGGATGATACGGGACTGCCCTCGCATCCCAACGTCACCAGCGTGGTCACGCCGCACTTTGTCGGCACCGCTCAGTACAACAGCGTGACCAACTTCCCGGTCGATATCATCAATGTCGCCACCGGCGCCGTCCTGACGTCGATGCACTTCTATCCGGCCGCCAACGGGACGTATCAGGCCCAGATTACGAACCCGCTGCCCGCGGGGACCTACACGGTCGAGGCCCGGAGCACCAATCTGGCCGGCAACTTCAGTTACAGTGCCCCGCTGACCATCACGATCATTCCCAACACCCTGAGCACCGGCCCGAGCCTGATGCTCTCTCCGGCGACCGACACCGGAATCAAGGGAGACGGCGTCACCTCGAACCACGCCCCGGTGTTCATCGGGACGACCGCCAAGGGGGACACGGTCGCCATCTATGTCCTGGTCAACGGCGTCCTGCAAGGGCCGGTGGCCTCGGGGACCTCGTCCACGATCAACGGATCGTTCAGCATCCAGTTGCCGTTCAACCTGACCGACGGGACCACCCAGCTCTTCGCCCAGACGAGCGACATCGCCAACAACCTCAGCCCGATCGGGCCGGCCTACACGATCCAGATCGTCACCACCGCCGGCGACTACCTCGGAACCGGCAAGGCCCAGCTCAGCGTCTTCGATCCCTACAACGAGACCTACTACGTTCGAGGGTACGGAGCCGTCAGCCTGCCCAACCCCGCCGGCGAAGACGTGCCGATCCAGTACGACTTCAACGGCGACGGCAAGGTCGACCCGGTCGGTTACAAGTACGACCTCGCCACTTACTTCGGGTTCCTCTCGAATAACTCGGCGATCAACTACGCTTACGGTCCCGCCAACCAGTCGCTCCCGGTGTCGGGGTACTACGGCAATAGCGGGACCTTCCTCTACGGCAGCTACGCCCCGGCCTCCGGCACCTGGTACGTCTCGCTGCCCACGCCGGGCGGCCTGGTCCTGAACTTCGGCGTGCCCCGGGTCGATATCCCGGTCCCGGCGGCCTACAACGGCTTCAACTCGACCGAGCTGGCCGTCTTCCGGAACACACCTGTCTTCGGAGGCGACGGCGACTCCTTCAGCGTGATCGGGCCGCAGGGCTTCTACCAGATCAGCTTCACCAGCCCGGCGGTCCAGAAGCTCGGCTTCGTCTACAAGCCCGGCGACGTCGCCGCCCCGGCCGACTACGACGGCCTCGGTCGCGACGAGTTCGCCATCTACCGACCGAGCACCGGCCAGTTCTTCATCCTCAACACCCCGAGCGACACCAACACGGCGACCTGGACCCTCCGGACGGTCACGATGAACCTTCCGGGCGGACCGAGCGTCAACGACGTGCCGGTCTCGGAGGACTACGAGGGCAACGGCAAGGCCGACCCGACCGTCTATCGCCCGTCGAACTCGACCTTCTACATGCTTTCGAGCACGACCGGGATTCAGACCAACATCCCCTTCGGACCCGCGAATCAGTCGATCGCGTCGGCCGGGCCGATCCTCTACCGGCTCAACGCTCTCCTCGGCCCGTACGCCAGCAACGGCGGCTACTACGGGATCATCACCACCGCCGGTGGAGCCAACGGATCCCTGGGCGGCGGTTCCGGCGGCCTGGTCCCCGGCGCCCAGGGTGGCGGCGGCGGAAGCTCCAACGGCTACCATGCCGAGTCGATCGCCTCGGCCTCGGCAAGCACCCTGAAGCCCTCGGCTTCCTCGACGACGGCCAGCTCGCCGCTCTCGACGATGATCGCCATCACCGCCCCCGTCCCGATCGCCAGCACGACACCGGTCTCGACCGTCGTGCCGGTCTCGGTGACGATCCCGCAAACCCCGGTCACGGTCGGGGCCTCGACCCCGAAGACCATCGCGACGGTCACCACCGGCTCGAAGCGGTCGACCTCGACAATCCACCACGCCCACAAGGCCAACAAGCCTCTCGTCGTCGATACCAAGTCGCACCAGACCGAGAGCAAGACCCGGGCGAACCTGGCCAAGACCCACTCTCAGGCCCCGGCCAGGGTCGAGGCTCACGCCCCGGCCTCGACCAGCCCGAAGACCGCCACGACCAGAACCGGATCGACAGCCGCTCTGTCCACCGCCGCAATGCAACATCTGGTCATGGCCGTCAAGGGCGGAAAGAACCGGAAGAAATGACCTTCATCCGATCGAAAGAGCCAGGCCATCACGCCTGGCCCTTCGATCAACGCGATGACACCCTTTGAAGAAAAACCGCGATCCTTCGAGAGTCATCTCGAAGGATCGCGGTTTTCTGTATGAATCAAATCATCGGCAATTGAAAACAAGTCAGGGTTTGCTCGACATCATGTTCAGGATCTTTTGCCAGCGGGTCTGGCGTTCGTTCTGCATCGTCGAGAGTCGCAGCAAGAGCTGCGAATGGATATCGGTCTGCGGGTCCGGTTCGGGGATGTTGGCTCGCTTGATGGTCGGGTCGGGCGGTCGAAGCGCGGGCGGACGTTCCTCGCCGGTCGAGCGACCCGAGCTGAAATGGCCAGGGCCCGCCGAGGACCGGGGTCGTGGCGAGTTGGATCGGGCGGCCTCGTCGGCCAGTCGCGCCGTCTCTCGGCGAAGCGACTCGATCTCCTCGCTCAGCTGACGGACCTGCTCGAATTCCTCGCGGATGCTGTTGGCCTGTTCGCGATGGATTGCCGCGAACCCTTCGAACATCATCATCATCGTTTGATGAAACTGGTCAAACATCTGCTGCTGCATCATCCCGAATTGATGAACCAGCAGGTTGACCGAAGGGTCGATCGGACCGCCCGAACCCTGAATCGCTGCCAGATCGTGACTGGTCGGCGATCCCAACCGAGCCGGTAAAGCCGGATCGAGCGGCCGGGGGAACCTCGCCAGGAACGTCGGCTCGACCCTGGCCAGCGAGCCGGGATGGTCCGAGGTCTCGGGCATGGTCGGTCGAGGTCGAGGCAAGGGCAGGGGGGGGGAGTTATACCGGGCCCGGAGTAAATGCCGGCCGATCCGGAGTTCAGCGCCGTCTTCCATCCGGGCATATCGGACCGGCTGGCCATTGACGAGAATGCCGTTCTGGCCCAGCAGGTCGACCACCCAGACTCCCATCGGGGTCAAAACGATGCTGGCATGGAACTTCGAGACATCCGGCTCGACGATCCGGATCTTGCAGGCGGGGGATCGGCCGATCAGGGCCATGTGCCGATCCATCCGCCAGAGCGATTGCCCGAGCGCCCGGCCGGGCAGTTCCCAGGTCACGGAAGGACTGAAGTCCGACGTCTTCGGCCCGACCGAAGGCATTTCAGGGAGAACCGTGAACGGGCCAATCTGGATCGGTCGGTCTGGTTCGAGCCAGCCTGATCGCTCGGCCGAATCGCCGCCGTGGGTCCCGGTTCGGCTTCCCAGGTCAACGCAAAAATAGCGGCCCTCGATGAGCTGGAGATAGGCGTGCCGCTTGCTGACTTGCCAGTGGTCGAGGACCAGGTCGGACTCGGGACGTCGGCCGATCACCAGGAACGGCTGGCGGAACGACCGGGCTTCCGGAGACAACTGGTCGCGTTGCCCCACGCCGAGCCGGAGCGGCTCGGATGAGCCACAGGCTGCCAGGAAAAGTTCCAGCGTTTCGGCGTTCACGACGGGAAGGCCCCAGGCGTGAGGATGGGGTGGTTGAGGCGAGCCACCCGAGCTCTTCGACCGGGCGGAGATTGGTGGATCATGCGATTCAAGGTAAACCCCAGGAAGATCGTCCGTCAATCCTTCGGAACCAGTCGGGCAAGAACGCACCGGGTTTGATGCGGAAAGAGCACGTTCCTGAAGAGATGGAACCATCGACACGATTGCTGTCAACGTTTGGTCCGTCCATCTCGGGGCATCCGTCAGAAACCTTGGGGTCCAACCCTCCCGACGGTCGATACGCAAGATGAGGACCCGTCGCTCTTGGCGGCGGTCCGGTCGTTGGTGAGGCCCAGGATGACAGCTCATTCCCGAACCGTTTCGAGGCTGGTCGCGGCGGTCTTGATCTCGATCGTCGGGGCGGACCTGTCCTCCGCTCAGGACACGCCGCTTTATCGCGACCCCAGCCCGACCGAAGGCCCTCGGATCGAAGGCCCGCTTCTGGCCCCCTTGCCACCCCGGCCCACCTCGACCCCCCCACCACCGAGCAGCCTCGGACCCTTTCAGCCGCGGAGCCAGGAGACCGCCCCGGCTCTTGAGCCGATTCGAGATCCCTTGCTGATCGTCCAGCCGATCCCGCCACCTCAACCGGCGATGCCGCTGGCGGGGATGCCCCCGCTGGGCGACGTTCAGATCCGCCGGAAAACCACCATCCGACCACCCAACGGCCCCTGCGGTCGCTGCCACGAGTGGATTCGCGAGGCCCTTTTCGGACCACCCAAGCCACCGGTCGAGACGACTTATAACGGCTCGAAACAAGGCTTTTTCTTCAGCCTCTTTCACCTAACCTCCTCGGAAGCCGGCGCCCCGGCGAAACCCTTCTCATGGCCTACCTGGCCGCTTTGACGGATCGATGCGGCCCGTCGAAGCCTCGATTTCAACCAGCCTCGAACCAGGATCAGAACGACCAACCAGTTCGCCGAGAGCAGGCCGATCGCCAGACCCAGGGTCAGGGGAGCCCGTGATGGTCGCTTCCTTGCCAGCCACAACCCCAGCAAACCCAGCGGGCCGCCCCCAAGACGAACCCATTCGGGCAAGCCGAATCGGGCCCAGTCGATCGCCGTCGGGCGAACGAGGAACGTGATCAGAGAAAGCGCCAGAATGACCAGGGTTCCCCATCCTGCGCTAGCCGCCAGATCACCCAGTCTTCTCCAATTGGCGTAAAACCCGAATGCCAGCAATATCGACAGGATGATTCGGCACCACTCATCGAGATCATCGCGACTCTTTCGAGACGCTTCGACCGGGCCGAGGGTTACTTGCGAGACCATCCGGCGGGCCAGGTCGTTGAGGTAATCACCCAGGTTTGGACCATAAAAGTTCATCCACCGGGTTTCATAGCAACTGACATCCCGAAAGATCCGCGACGAGACGAGATAGCCTCGAAAGTCGCCATCGAAGCTCGTCGCCACCAGACTGAGGCCATAGGCCCGGGTCGGCGAGGCCAGGCGGTCGGCCAGGTCGCCCGAGTAGTCGCCCGGGAAACCGACCAGGACCGCCGGGCCGATCCGGACGGCGTGGAGATGCGTCTCTCGATCGGCAATCCACCAGGTGGCCAGCGGGCTAAAACGAAGCCATCGCGTCAAGAAGGGCAGACGCACCGGCGGCAGGTCGACCGGGAGCCGGAGGTTGGCCAGCTCGACCTCACGAAAAAACGAAGCCAAGGGGAGCGCTGTCATCAGGTCGTCGGCGAGGCCAGCTCCCAGGATCGCCGCGCTTTGGGCCTGAGACACCGCTCTGGGTCGACTCGGCGAGGCGTCTCCCACCGCTCCGGCCGCGAAGAGGACCATTCGGGCGCCGGTTCTTCGCTTCAGCTCCGCCACCAGGTTCGACGGATAATCCGCGCCGAGGCGAGGCGGGATCGGGTGGCTGACCGTCGCGTGAGCCCCGAAGACGGTCAAGATCGCGATCGGGTTCGTTCCGTTCGACGGGTCGATCGGCCGGAAGATCAAGGCCGAGAGCGGGTCGTGCGTCGAGCCACCCCGTTCGACCCGGTTCGACTGCCGATTCTTCGTCGTGACCTGAACGAACCCAAACTCAGCCGGCTCGAGCTTCGCTCTCGACGCTCGGACAACCTCGGCGAGCTTGTCCGCGAGTTCGTCAAAGAATCGCGGGTCGTAGGCACCCGCCACGAGCATTTCGAGCGGGTGATCTCCCCAGCCGCCAGGACCGCCGTGGGTGTGGCTGCTCGTGAAATAGACCTCATCCAGCCCGACCCCCGCGCGGTCCGAGACCGCTTTCGCCAGCTTGGCGTTGATCAGAAGGAGGTCAGCGGTCAGGATCGTCACGGTCCGGGACCCCGTCGCGACCGTCAATGCCCGAGCCAGGCAAGGCGTATCAACCCCGACATAAGGCGTCCGGACCTGACCGATGAATCCGGCCAGGGGTCGGGGCGAACCGGGAGTGAGATCGACCTCGGCCAGACCCACGCGGATCGAACCCGCCGGGCCGACCTTCGGAGCCCGATCAAGCCGGTCGAGTGTCCGGGCCTGATAGGCTGACCCTTCAAAGGTCGAGTCGTCGACCGGCCAGGGCCCAAGAACCAACAAGACCGCCAGGACCGACAGCCCCAGTCGCCAGGGCCAGAGCCGAGCCCTGCGGATCTCGGGATGGTGAAGATTCATGAGACAACCTGAGATCGGTGGGAGTTCGGAGACCGGTGGCGGAATATCGTCGGGTCCCCGATCGGCGTCAACCCGCGAAGACTTCGATACTCTCGATCAGGACTCGACCCGTCTCAAAATTCACGACAATCTGGGGATAATGGGAGATTTGGAATCAGAGATTTTGCCAATAAGCCGTGACAATCGATTTCCCAAACGAACCTAAACCGATATCTGGACTATTTGGGTTGTCTGGGCGATTCCGCTCTGGAATGCACTCTCCCGAACCGTTCCCTCTCATGGTCGGTCCTGTTAATTTCGCTCGATTGTCGAGGTCGTAAACCGTCTTTTTCTCGAAGTCGTCTCGATTTAAGAGGTGGGTCGGCGGTCTCGAGCCGGGCGATCGGTCCCATTATTCGACCTTGCTGTGTAGAATAGAGGCCAAAGAGTCGCGCGAGGTGCCGGCGATTCGGACTCAGACCATCGACCCGGGGGATTATCCATGTCAATGCTCGACTCGCTCAAGAAATACACGACGGTCGTCGCCGATACCGGTGATATCGAGGCCATCGCCAAGTACAAGCCGCAGGACGCCACGACCAACCCTTCGCTCTTGCTCCAGGCCGCGCAGAAGCCGGCTTATGCCCACCTGGTCGAGAAGGCCCTCCAGGATGCCGCCGAGATCGGCGGGGATTCCCACGCACAGACCGAGGAGTTCATGGACGGCCTGTTCGTGGCCTTCGGCCGCGAGATCCTCAAGATCGTGCCGGGACGGGTCTCGACCGAGGTCGACTCGTCGCTCAGCTTCGATACCGAAGCCACCATCGCCAAGGCTCGCAAGCTGATCGGGCTCTACGAGAAGCACGACATTGGCCGCGATCGGATCCTGATCAAAGTGGCCAGTACCTGGGAAGGGATCAAGGCGGCCGAGCGGCTCGAACAGGAGGGGATTCACTGCAACCTGACGCTCCTGTTCAGCTTCGCCCAGGCCGTGGCCTGCGCCGAGGCCAAGGTGACCTTGATCTCGCCGTTCGTCGGCCGGATCTACGACTGGTACAAGAAGGACAAGGGTGGGGCGGAGATCCCCGTCGACCAGGACCCCGGGGTCGAATCGGTCACGAAGATCTACAACTACTTCAAAAAGTTCGGCTACAAGACCCAGGTCATGGGCGCCAGCTTCCGCAAGGTTGAGCAGATTACCCAGCTTGCCGGTTGCGACCTCTTGACGATCAGCACCGACCTTCTGGAAAAGCTCGGCCAGTCATCGGGCGAGCTGACCCCCCGCCTGACCCCCGAGATCGCCAAGGAATCGGACCTCGAGAAGATCCACCTCGACGAGAAGGGATTCCGCTGGCTGCACAACACCGACGCCATGGCGGTGGAGAAGCTCAGCGAGGGGATCCGGAAGTTCTACGCCGACGCCCGGAAGCTCGAAGAGTTCTCCAAGACCCTGGTCGCCGAGAAAGTCGGCGCCTGAGGTCATTCGACCGATCCAGAACGGCTCCCGGCGATGAACCGGGGGCCGTTCAAGGACGAAAAATCAGGACCTGAGTCGGTCGAACCGCATAACTTTCATTATCGGACCCTGGGTGACGAACCAGGGAAGGGCTTTTTCGCCGACCCATTTCGACCGACTCTTGACCAACCCACGACGAGGCCCTGGCCGCTCGCGATGAGCGACCGGGGCAATTCATGCCGACGAGGCCCGCCGCTGTCGGCAGGCTCAGACTTCCATCGGGCACAAGGCGGCCAGCTTTCTCAAGAACGAGGACATTTCGAACGGCTTGTGGAGATAGCCCACCACACGCCGGTTCGGCATTTCCGGTGGGCGGACTTCTTCGGCGTCCGTCATCACCACCATGGGTCCCGTATCGAGGGGACGCATCCCGAGCCAGGCCAGGACCCCGGCCGCGCCACCCCAAAGCAGACCCCGGTCCAGCACCAGGACCGCAGGGGAAAACCGCCTCAACTTCTCGATGCAGCTCACCCCGTCCGTCGCCACTTCGACTTCGTAACCGCAAGTGTCGAGAAACTTCCGGATCGTCTCGGACACCTCGCGGTCAGCGTCAGCGATCAGGATCCGCATCGTCATGACGCCCACCACCCTGACCTATCCGCCCGGTCACGCCACTCCGCCATGGTTTCCTCGATCCCGAGAGACACGGCCGACATCAGTCGTTCGTCCGCGAACGGGCCGAAGCTCTCCGACTCCACCTCCCGTCGGAACCAGGCGATCACTTTATTGCGGGTCGATTTCTCGTCCGATCCCCGGGCCAGCGCCGCCCTGGTGGCAATCGCCGCACCATTTCTCGCCGCATCGATCAAATCCGTCGAGGTTGCTTTAATCATATCACATCGTCGATTAAACATTATGTGTCCCTTTCACGTTCCGAGTGGGGAGCGCAAAAAAGCCCCCCGGCAGAGACAAATCCCACCGCTGGGGGGCCAGCTTAGTCGATTCCCGAGCCCACCTTGAGTTGAGGAATCGGTCTTCCAAACTAAGTCCGGTTTATCCATCTGTCAAAAGAATTCCAGTCAATTCAAGGATTGTTCGTCCATCAATTCGAAACTGATCGGGCCAGCGTGCCGTCCGTCTTTATAATAAGGCGAGCTTGTGCGATTTAAGGTCTATTTCTTCGTTATTAGGCATTAAAAGATTCTAATTTAGCATGTGTAATGGAATATAAAGACTGCTCGATTTCGAGACGTTTCTTTTCAGCAACGAATCGAACTGTCACGGAGTGGTCGTCGAGACGATTTCTTCTGGGGAGGGGTGGGGCATCGTGGGCGTCTCGGGTCGTCCGGGCGAGCCAGGATCCGCAGCATGGGCATCCCGATCGACGGTGACTCGGGTTAGGACCTCGGCCAGAGCCCGGGCTTGAATCGGCTTGGCCAGGTAATCGTCGAACCCGGCGCCGAGGCATCGCTCGCGGTCGCCCGCCAGCGCGTGGGCCGTCACGGCGATGATTGGGAGTCGAGGTCCTCCGGGCCGCTCGCCCGACCGGATCGCCTGGGTGGCCTCGAACCCATCCATCACGGGCATCTGGACATCCATCAGGATCAGGTCGAAGGGACCGGACGAGGCGAGAGCGTCGAGAGCCTGGCGGCCGTTGGAAACGACCGACACCTGATGCCCCTGCCCTTCCATCATCCGGGTGGCCACCTTCTGATTGATGGGATGGTCCTCGGCCAGAAGGATCCGGAGCCGTCGCCCCGGGAGAGCGGTTGGCTCGGTCGGTTGGGGCTCGACGGGCGGTCTCGGAGCTTTTTCGGTCCCGATCAGGTCGAGCATGGAGTCGAGCAACTCGGACTGACGGACCGGCTTGTCGAGCCAGGCGCCGATGCCCAGCTCGCGGGACCTCGCCGGCTCATCGGGGGTGCCGGAGGTCAGCATCAACATCCGGGTCGAGGCGTGTCGAGGGTCGGCCATGACGCGACGGGCCAGCTCGCAGCCGTCCATCTCGGGCATCATCAGATCGAGGAGAATCAAGGCATAACGCTGATCCTGATCCGCGGCTTGATCGATGGCCGTCAGGGCTTCCTGACCTCCCTCGACGGCAAAGGGGCGGCATCCCCATTGCGAGAGGATCTCTTCGAGGATCATCCGGTTGGTCCGGTTGTCGTCGACGATCAGGACCCGGAGACCGTCGAGAGCCAAGTCTCCGGCTCCGAGTGGTGGGATCTCGGACCTGGGGTCGCGTTCGAGCCGCGCGGTAAAGCGGAAGAGGCTCCCGCCTCCGGGATTTTCCTCGATCCAGATCCGGCCATGCATCAGCCTGACCAGCCGGCTGGAGATCGTCAGTCCGAGCCCGGTCCCGCCGTACTTGCGGGTGGTCGAGCCGTCGGCCTGTTCGAAGGCGTTGAAGATCGAGGTTCGTTTCTCGGCGGGGATTCCGATCCCGGTGTCGGCCACGGTGAAGCGGAGCCTGTCGGGGCCGTCCTCCTCGGTCCCGGGCTCGACGGTCACGACCACCTCGCCTCGTTCGGTGAACTTGATGGCGTTGCCGATCAGGTTGAGCAGGACCTGGCGAAGCCGGCCGGGGTCGCCGACGACGGATTTGGGGACCCTCGGGTCGATCCGACAGGCCAGCTCGAGCCCCTGGTCGTGGGCCTTCCGGGCGAGGACCCGGAGGGTATGAGTGACGACGTCATGGATCGCGAAGGGAATCGGGTCGAGATCGAGCTTGCCGGCCTCGATCTTGGAGAAGTCGAGGATATCGTCGATGACGGTCAGAAGAGAGTCCGCCGAGGATTTGACGAAGTCGAGGTACTCCCGCTGTCGAGGCGTGAGGTCGGTCGCCAGGGCCAGCTCGGTCATCCCCAGGACGCCGTTCATGGGGGTCCGGATCTCGTGGCTCATGTTGGCCACGAACTCGCTCTTAGCTCGGTTGGCGGCCTCGGCGGCATCCCTGGCGGCGGCCTCGGCGGCGACTGCCTGTTCCAGCTCGGCGGTTCGCTCCTCGACGCGCCACTCCAGGGTGGCGTTGAGCTGTCGGACCTCGGCCTCCCCTCTGAGCTGTTGAGCCATATGAGCCTGGATCGCGGTGGCCATGGCCTCCATGCTCCGGGCGAGATCGCCCAGCTCGTCGTCGGAGTGGACAGCGATGCTCTCGACCCACTCGCGGTTGGCGATCCTCGCCGCGGCGCCCTTCAGGACGTCGATGTTCCGGACGATTCCTCGAGTGATCACGTAGCCGGAAATTCCCACGACCAGGGTCGTCAGGATCAGCACGACGGCCGAGACCTGAAGGACGATCCGATACTGGGCGTTGGCTCCCTGATAGATCTTCTCGGCCAGGTTGATCTTGGCCCGCATCCAGATCGCCAGTTGGTCGTTGACCCGCTGGAACTGCTCTCGTTCGGCGCCGTTGACGTTGATGAAGGCTTCCTCCCTGGAACCGGCCAGGGCCTTCGCGATGGTCAGTTCCTTGAGGTCCTTGAAATGGTCCCACTCGGTCTTGAGCCTCTTGAACGCCTGGTTTTCGGCGGCATCGCCGGCGTCTACGCTCCAGGAACTCAAGGTCGCGTCGAGCTGGGCGGTCAGCGCGGCCTGCTTCGTGATGAGTTCTTGGCGGAGCCTGGCATTGGGCGCCAGGACAATCGAGAGCGAGAGTTGGCGGAGGTCGTTCATCGGGCCGCTGATTCGTTGCGAGCCTTCGCGAAAATCCTCCGCCGTCCGGTAGACCTGCTTCACCCAGAAGAACGTCGAACTGGTGTTGGAGATCCCGTAGATTCCCAGGCCGACGAACGCAACGACGGAGATCCCGACCAGCAACAGGAGTTTGATCAGAACGCGACGATGATTCATGACCCTGTTCTCGTCACCGGGCCAGGGCCTGAGAGATCCGCACGGCCCGTTTCCGCTCTTCGGGATACGGACCGTTCCGGACCGACCAGTGTTGATCGGTGACCTGAATTTTCCAGAGGGGTAGACAGGTTATCTTGTCGGGTTGGAAGAGAACTTCCTTGTTCACCGCGAAAACCTTGTTCGGCGAGGGCACGAACAGAATATTCGAAGCCGCGACTTCTCCACCACGGCTGGCTGGCGAGGATCGCCAATAAAATCAAACAGGCCACCGCTCCCCAGATCCCCAGCGAACCGGATCCGCCGACCTCGCCGGGTTCCTTCGGAGCGGAGAGGGGAGATTCAGGTGGGATGGCTGGATCCGGGATCGTGGTCGACGGAGACATCGATCCGTGCCTGGGCTTCGTTGCCATGATCCTAATTTCTAAAGTGTGGCTAATTTCATCAATCTACCACGCGGCTCGATCGTAGTAGAACGATTCTCATCGGTCGAGTCGCTCCGGCCACCCTGAGGCGATCTGATGGAAAAGCGAAGCGTGCTTGTGGGCATGCACTCTTGCGGACAGCTCGTCGAGAGTGAACTATAAATCGATCAGGGGACGAGCGAAACGCCCCGAAATCGCGGCGGTGATGGCGTCGCCAAGAATGCCGATCCGTTGGCGAGAGGATTCTTGTTGGTGTGAGATCGATCATCGTTTCTCTGAGATGCTCCGATGGAAGCATCCCGGATTGTTGCGGCATGGTCGGAGAATGACGATTTTGCTTTCCGATGGAACTCTGATTGCGAGTGCGATCGAGGAGGCGCGCGACTTCATGATGAGTCGGAAGACGATGGGCGCGACGGCTGGATTCGAGCCTCGCCCGCGTGACCGGGAATGATCAGGGAGCGGACCTCCGGCCTCATGACGGAGCGAGACCAAGAGCAACGAGGATCCTTGTCCATGTCTCCTCACCTGATGACTCTGCGATCTGACAACGCGGCCCCTTCGGACGCAACCCAAAGAGCGAACGAACTTTCGCCGACCTTCGACCGGTTTGCCAAGCGGACTCTCGACGTGGTGGGCTCAGCCCTGGGCCTGGTCGCGCTGTTGCCTATCTTGCTCATCATTGCGGTTTTGATCCGGATCGACTCGCGAGGGCCGATCCTGTTCCGCCAGCCTCGGGTGGGTCGGGGGGGTCAAGCGTTTCGCTGCCTCAAGTTCCGGACGATGGTCCCGGACGCCGAGGCGCGGCTGGCCGCGCTCGAGTCGCGGAACGAGTCGGCCGGCGGAGTCCTCTTCAAGATCAAGGACGACCCCCGGATCACGCCCCTCGGTCGGTTCCTGAGGCGGTCGAGCCTGGATGAACTTCCGCAACTCTGGAACGTCCTAAGGGGTGAGATGAGCCTGGTCGGACCTCGTCCCCTCCAGTTTCGCGACGCTGAGAAGCTCGAAGCGATCGCGCCCCAGGAAGCGGCTCGACGGCTCACGGTGACGCCGGGCCTCACCGGACCCTGGCAGGTCGGTGGTCGGAGCGACCTCGACGGCCTGGGGATGCTCCAGCTCGACCTGAGCTATGTCGAAGAACAATCGATGCTCCTCGATCTTCAGATCATCCTTCAAACCCTGGTCGTGGTGCTCCGAGGCCGGGGCGCTTGCTGATCAACTCTACCCGCTACCCGCGACCCGGTTTCCCCGGCTACGATGGGCTCGCCGAAATTCCGAGCCCTTCCGGGAGCCGCACCGATGAGATTGAGGAAAGCCGTCGCGTCGATCGTCTGGGTCATCCTTCTGGTCGGCCCGGCGACGGGACAGGAGCCGACCCGGGACCTCGACGATAATCTCTCGATGGTTTCGCCCCAGCAGCGGGGCGGTCCGGGCGGTCCGGGCGGTCGAGGCGGCGGGCTCGTCTTCAAGGATCGGATCACGCCCCACTGGTTCGCCGACAACGTCCGGTTCTGGTATCGCAATGACCTGGCGGACCGCCGCAAGGAATTCATCCTAGTCGATGCCGAGAAGCGGACCCGCGAACCGGCCTTTGACCATGCCCGGCTGGCGGCCTCTCTGGCGAAGGCGACCGGGACCGAGATCCAGGCCGACCGCTTGCCGTTCGACGAGATCGCCTTCCTCGACGACGTGGCGGGGATCCAGTTCCGGGGCCAGGGGATCAAGTTCCGCGTCGGCGGCTCGACCTGGAAATGTGCCTTCGCCACTTACGAATGCTCGAAGATCGAGGAAGCGATGCCGACGCCGCCTCCCGTCGCCGAGGCCGGACCCGCTCGACGACCGGGTCGAGGCGAGGGAAGCGAGGGTCGCGACCGGGTGACATCGCCCGACGGCAAGTGGGTCGCCTTCCTCAAGGACCACGACGTCTATGCTCGATCCGAGCCCGACGGGAAGGAAGTCCGACTCAGCGAGGACGGCAAGGCGGGGCTGTCTTACAGTCGGCTCGCGTGGTCGCCCGACTCGCAGAGTCTGGTCGCGTTCCGGGTCGAGCCGGGCGACGACAAGGAAGTTTACCTCGTCCAGTCCTCGCCACCCGGAGGTGGTCGGGCCAAACTCCAGACCCGCCCCTACCCGCTTCCCGGCGACAAGTTCGCCAGCTATGAGCTGAACCTCTTCGAGATCGCCACCGCGAAAAGAACCCGCCCCGAAGTCGAAAAGATCGACTTCGGCACCCCTCGCCTTCGATGGCGGGCCGATGGTCGCCACTTCACCTATCTGAAGGTGGACCGGGGCCATCAGCGGTTGCGACTAGTCGAGGTCGACGCCCTGACCGGTACATCCCGGAACCTGATCGATGAGAAGTCCGACACCTTCATCTGGACCGCTCACGCCGAGAACCTCAACCTCAACCCGATCAACTGGCTGGGCCAGGGAGATGAGATTCTCTATGTCTCCGAGCGCGACGGCTGGCGGCATCTCTACCTGATCGACGCAGTCAAAGGTGAGGTGAAAAATCAGATCACCAAAGGGGAATTTGTCGTCCGGGGGATCGAGCAGATCGACGAGACAAAGCGGCAATTCTGGTTCACCGCCTCGGGGAAGGAAGCCGGGCAAGATCCCTATTTCCTGCACCACTACCGGGTCAACTTCGATGGGACCGGGCTGGTCGTCCTGACCGAGGGAGACGGCAACCACTCGGTCCAGTATTCGCCCGACCGGAAATACCTGATCGACTCGTACAGCCGGGTGGATCAGTCCCCGATCCACGTGCTCCGCGAGGTCCCTCGCGACGACTATCTGACCTTCGGGGAACGCCCTCTGGCCCTGAAGCTCGAAGAGGCTGATAGCTCGTCGCTGACGGCGACCGGCTGGAAGCCTCCCGAGGTTTTTGTCGCCAAGGGACGCGACGGCAAGACCGACATCTGGGGGATCATCTGCCGACCCAAGGATTTTGATCCGAAGAAGAAGTATCCGGTGATCGAGTCGATCTACGCGGGACCGCAAGGTTCGTACACGCCCAAGACCTTCAGCCCGACCCGTCGCTTCTCGACGCTCACCGATCTGGGCTTCATTGTCGTTCAGATGGACGGGATGGGCACGGCGAACCGTTCCAAGGCGTTCCACGACGTCTGCTGGAAGAACCTGAAGGACGCCGGTTTTCCCGACCGGATCCTCTGGCATCAGGCCGCCGCGAAGGTTCATCCCGAGATGGACCTGACCCGGGTCGGGATCTTCGGGACCTCGGCCGGCGGCCAGAACTCGACGGGCGGCGTGCTCTTTCACCCCGAGTTTTACAAGGTTGCCGTCTCCGCTTGCGGGTGCCACGACAACCGGATGGACAAGGCCTCCTGGAACGAACAATGGATGGGTTATCCGGTCGGCCCCCAGTACGCCGCGTCCTCGAACATCGACAACGCTCACCGGCTTCAGGGCAAGCTGATGCTGATCGTCGGCGAGATGGATACGAACGTCCCGCCCGAGTCGACCTACCGGCTCTGCGACGCCCTGATCAAGGCGGACAAGGATTTTGATTTCGTCCTCGTCCCGGGCGCCAATCACGGCAACGGCGGAGCTTATGGCCAGCGGCGGATGAATGACTTCTTCGTCCGCCACCTGCTGAGCCCGACCCCCTCGACCGGGAAGGTGGATGTCGCTCTCGCCCGGACCGCGTCCCAGGAAGAAAAGCCCAGGGACGTCACGAAGGCTCCGGTCGACGCGGTCCCGCTCGATCTGGAAGACCTAAATCTCGACAAGAGCGAGATCCGGGGGGTCATCGGCCGGTACACGATCGACCTCCGGAGTTTTCAGAGAACCTTGCCGCCGGCCAGCTCGTCGAAGCGTGACGAGATGGTTCGCGACTTCGCGAGCAACTGGCTCGCCCAGCTTGGCAAGCTCGATTTTTATGCGCTCAGCCAGGATGGTCAGGTCGATTACCTCCTGTTCAAGAACTACCTCAAGCATGAGCTGGAATCGATCCATCTTCGGATCAAGGATCGGGCCGAGGCTGCGCCGTTCGTGCCGTTCGGAGAGGTGATCATGGACCTCGATCAGTCTCGACGCGAGCAGAAGCCGCCGGCCTGGTCGAAGGTCGCCGGAACCTTGACCAGCCTGACCAGGGAAATCGCCGAGGCCCGAAAAAATCTCGAAGCCAGGCCCCGGTCGGAGTTGAAGGTCAAGAAAGCGGTGGCCAACCGGGCGCTCGCCAACGTCGAGGCGCTTCGGTCGACGCTCAACGACTGGAACGGCTTTTACGACGGCTATGACCCGCTCTATTCCTGGTGGAACGCCGAGCCCTACAAGGCGGTCGACTCCGCTCTCCAGGGCTATTCGACGCTCCTCCGCGACCGGCTGGGCGCCGGTGGTGGCGGTCCCGACCCGAGCGTGGGGGAAGGCCGAGGCGGCCGAGGCGGCCGAGGCGGCGGTGGGCCGGCTCCGGATCGCGACGGCGAGATCGTCGGCACGCCGATCGGCCGCGAAGCTCTCCTCAACGAGCTGGCTTTTGAAATGATCCCGTACTCGCCCGAGGAACTGGTCGAGATCGCCGAGCGTGAATTCGCCTGGTGCGAGGCCGAGATGAGGAAGGCATCCAACGCCATGGGTCTCGGCGACGACTGGAAAGCCGCGCTGGAGAAGGTCAAAAGTCTCCACGTCGAGCCTGGCCAGCAACCGGCCATGATTCGCGACCTGGCCATCGAGGCCATCGAATATATCGAAAAAAAAAACCTCGTCACGATTCCCCCGCTATGCCGGGATTCGTGGCGGATGGAGATGATGTCGCCGCAGGCTCAGCTCGTGAACCCGTTCTTCACCGGCGGCCAGACAATCAGCGTGTCCTATCCGGTGGGCTCGATGACGCACGAGCAGAAGATGATGACGATGCGGGGGAACAACATCCACTTTTCGAGAGCCACCGTCCACCATGAGCTGATCCCTGGCCACCACCTCGAAGGTTACATGGCCTCGCGGTACAAGACGTATCGATCCCCGTTCTCGACGGCCTTCGTCCTGGAAGGGTGGCCGCTCTACTGGGAGCTTTTGCTCTGGGACCGGAACTTTGCCCGATCACCCGAGGACAAGGTCGGGATGCTCTTCTGGCGGATGCACCGATGTGCACGGATCATCTTTTCACTCGGTTTCCACCTCGAGAAGATGACACCCAAGGAGTGCATCGACTTCCTCGTGGACCGGGTCGGCCACGAGCGAGACAACGCCACCGGCGAAGTCCGTCGCTCGTTCAGCGGCGGCTACGGTCCGCTTTATCAGGCCGCTTATTTGCTGGGAGGGATGCAGCTTTACAACCTGCACAAGGAACTGGTCGAAACGGGACAGATGACCGACAAGGCATTTCACGACGCGATCCTTCGAGAGAATCGAATTCCGGTCGAGATGATCCGCGCCATCCTGACCAAGCAGAAGCTCGGTAGCGACTTCGTATCCAGCTGGAAGTTCAAAGGAGAACTTCCGCCCAAAGAATGACCGGCCTGTCTCGATCCGGCATGATGTTCGGACAAGGGCGGGACTCTCACGGCACCGTCCGTGCGCGAGTTGATTCCTCGCGCTCGTGACCGTGCGGTGCCGTGTTCCATCGGTCGGGAATTCCTCACCTGCCTGGACGAGGTTTATCCAACGCAGCAGTCAGCCTGGGTCGTCTTCCCGAGAGAGGGCGACCCGGATCGTGGCTCGCCAAGGCGTGTTTTTTTGATGAAATTAAGCATCCCGGCCTTGTTGACGGGATGCATAGAGGTCTCGATCGCTTGCAAATTGGCTGTCAATTTTCTAAGATAGCGTCTCTGCAGGCTGTATCAGATCACATTCCTTGCGACATTTTTTCCTTCCCCGTGCTGGTTTGATGACTACAACCAACTCTCTGAACGCAGCCCTTCCGACCGAACCGACGAGATACGGATCAAATTCACCCGGCCTGCATTCCGAGTCAACCGCGATGGAGACGGTGATCCGTGCGAGAACCGGCTGGATCGCAATCAACTGGGCCGAGCTGATCCATTCGCATGAGCTATTCTATACGCTCGTACAACGCGACCTGATGGTCCGCTACAAGCAATCGGTTCTTGGCGTGGCCTGGGCGGTGATTCAGCCTCTTTTCCAGATGATCGTCTTCTCTTTGATCTTTGGAAGAATGGCAGGTATCAAGCTGCCGATCGACATGCCGTTCTCCCTGTTCTGCTATATCGGCCTGGTCCCCTGGACCTTTTTCGCCAACTCGATAAACGGCTCGGCCCTGAGTTTAGTCTCCAATCAAAATCTCCTGACCAAGATCTATTTCCCCCGGCTTTACGTCCCGGCCGCCACTATCGGCAGTTTCCTGGTCGACATGGGGATCGGCCTTGGTCTGCTCGTGATCCTGATGCCGATCTACCAGATCTGGCCGAGCTGGCAGATCATCTTCTTGCCCCTGCTCATTGTTTTTACCTTCCTGGCGACGATCGGAATCGGCCTGTTCCTGGCGGCCTTGACGTTGCTTTATCGCGACATCCGTTTTGTCATCCCTTTCGTCCTTCAACTGATGATCTTCGTCAGCGGCGTGATCGTGCCGATGGACAAGTACCGATGGGAGATCCGTTACCTGGCGGGCTTGAATCCGATGTACGGAGTCGTCGGCGCCTTCCGCTCCTGCATCCTGGGCGTTCCCTGGGACCTCGGCCCATTCATCATCTCTGTCCTTTCGACGCTGTTCTTTCTGGTCTTCGGACTTTTCTTCTTCCGGAAAACCGAACGGCTGATCGCTGATATTGTTTGAACTCCACCTCTTGCCCTGCCTCGGTGTCATCGGGTGGCCTGATCGGTCACTTGCTTGATTGACCGTGTTTAAACCCTCCAAAACGCGAGCCAGCCATGAGTCGCCCGGCCGTCACCGCCGAGAACATCAGCAAGCGCTACAAACTGGGCTTGAACAATAGGCCGACCTCTTTTCGAGAGTCGATCGTTCAGGCGTTCGGGTCCACTTTCCGAAAGCTTCGCGGCTTCGGCGAGGATGAGTCCCAGAGCGAGGATTTCTGGGCCTTGAAGGGGGTTTCGTTCGAGATCAATCAGGGCGAGGCGATCGGCATCCTCGGCCGCAACGGAGCCGGCAAGTCGACCCTGCTCAAGATCTTGAGCCGGATCACCGAGCCGACCGAGGGAATCGCCAGGCTTCGGGGAAAGGTGGGATCGCTTCTCGAAGTCGGTACAGGGTTTCATCCGGAGTTGACCGGCCGTGAAAACATTTATCTGAATGGGTCGATCCTGGGGATGAAGCGGGCGGACATTAATCGTAAATTCGACGAGATCGTCGCTTTCTCCGAGGTCGAACGGTTCCTTGATACACCCGTCAAGCGGTATTCATCGGGCATGTATATCCGGCTGGCGTTTGCCGTCGCGGCCCATCTTGAGCCGGAAATCCTGGTGGTGGATGAAGTTCTCGCCGTCGGCGACCTCGAATTTCAGAAGCGATGTCTGGGTAAGATGAACGAAGTGGTCGGCCATGGCCGGACGGTTTTCTTCGTCAGCCACAACACGCAGTCGATCGCGGCTTTGACCAGTCGATGCCTGGTGATGAAGCAAGGTCAACTGGTCATGGACGCACCCACTAGCGAAGCAATCAAGTATTATGTTGAGATGTCGTTGAAGGGTACGACCCTGGGCAAACCGTTCCTCCGAGACGGAGGCGACCCGGACTCCAATTATATTGCCGAGGCTCATGTCATTACCTCGGATCCTTATGGCCAGCAGGTCTGGGGTCAGCCGATTTCCTTCGAGTTTGTCCTTCACGTTGGCACTCCGATGACCAATCTTTGCTTCCTGTTCTGGATCGCGGACACGCAAGGCGTGAATATCACTCATTGCTGGCAATTCGACGACGATCAGCCCTACCACTCGCGGGCGGGAGATTACCGAATCCGCTGTGAAATCCCCAAGCTCCGTCTCTACAGGGGGACATACAGTGTCACTGCCTGGATCTCGGACACGCGAGGGCAGATGCCGATCGACCGGCAAACGCAAATCTGTCAGTTCGAGGTGAATATGGGAGACTACCACCGCAAAGGATTTGTGTGGCTATCCGAGCACGCGACTTACCTGGAAGAGACTCGCTGGCTCCCCGTCGAGACGCTCTGATCCGGGCGGGCTTGCTGGTCGGCTGTCCGGGCGATCTGGAAAACAGGAGAAGCGAATCCGATGAATTTCATTGCGTCGGGAATGCTGATTATCTGGTTCCCGATCATCGTGCTGGTCTTCACAGCTTTCCCACCGCGAAAGGCCATTCCCCCTCTTTTCGTAACGGCCTGGCTTCTCTTACCAAACGGCGGTTTTTCGCTACCTGGCATCCCTGATTATACCAAGATGACGGCCACGGTCTTTGGAGTGGTCTTCTGTAGCATTTTCTTCGATTCCGGAAGACTCTTCTCCCTCCGCTTTCGATGGTATGACTTGCCGATCGTGATCTGGGGCTTCGAGGTCTTTGTCACTGCGGTTGTGAACGGTCTTGGTCCGTACGAGGGACTTGCGGCAACGATTGACTTTCTTTTCTGGTGGGGCTTTCCCTACATCATCGGCCGGCTTTACCTGAATGACCCGGAATCACTGAAAGACTATAGCCGTGCAATTATAGTCGGCGGATTATGTTATATCCCATTGTGTTTACTGGAACTCCGCATCAGTCCGATGCTTCATCTTTTTATCTATGGATTTTATGCCAACCCGACAACTTTTTTACTGCGCTATAATGGTTACCGTCCGGCTGTTTTTCTGGCGACCGGGCTTGAACTCGGCATGTGGATGACCAATGCATCCCTGATGGCTTTTGCACTCTGGTCTTCCGGTACGATCAAGAACATTCGCGGAATTTCCATGGGCAGGGTGACCCTGGCGTTGGTGGCGATGTCGATCCTTTGCAAGTCCACCGGTGCCCTTGTTTTACTGATGGTGGGAATCGGCGTTCTCTGGATCACTCGGCGGTTTGGAAAGACCTGGCTCATCTGGTCGCTCATTGCCATTCCTCCGACTTATTGCTTCACGAGAGCCCTGAATCTCTGGCAAGGTCAGGAACTTCTCGATCTCACCACGAGCACTGTCGGCAGTGATCGTGCCCAATCCCTCGAGTTCCGTTTTCAGATGGAACGATTACTCGCGGACCATGCGATGGAACGTCCAATTTTCGGTTGGGGACGGATGGGACGTAATTTGATTTTTGGATCGGGTGGTCGTCCGATCACCGTCCCTGATGGTTTCTGGGTCATTCAGCTGGGTGTTTACGGAGTGCTGGGTCTGTCGTGCCTTCTGGCGATGTTTTTGCTGCCGATGATCTTGACCTTGCGAAGATATCCGATCTCCACCTGGCGAAACCCGACGGCCGGGTCGGTTATTGGCTTGTCAATGATTATTTTGCTGTCGATGATCGACTTTCTCAGCAATTCCATGATGACGCCACTTTTTCCTCTGGCAATTGGGGGGCTCCTCACGCAACCTCCGTATCGCCGAGAAGGAGGACATGACGAAGCGGTCGAGGCGCTCGCAAGCGCTTCCGAATACACCATGGCGGGGCTGGCGGTCGAGGCAACCGACAAGTTTCATCAGGCGATCGAACTCGCTTCGGAAGTGGACGACATCACGGCCCGGCAAGTCCAGGCCGAGGCGCTGGATGGACTCGGCCAGAACTACATGGCATTGGGCGACCTCGAGAGATCATCGGCGGCTTTTCGAGAAGCGGTGATCATCCGGGACGAACTGGCCTCTCAATCTCCCGACGATGAGAACTTCCGCGATCTAGCCATCGCCAGGGATGGCCTGAGCCGTGCCCTGGCCGAGGCAGGCCAGTTCATTGAAGCCATCGAGGAACGTCAACACGCGCTCCAGATCTGGAAAATCCTCGCGGATAACCACCGCAAGAATCTCGAGTACCGCGAACAGCACGTCAATACGCTGAATGACCTGGCATGGCTCCTCGTGACCAATCCCGACCTTGCCATTCAAGGGCCAGGTCGGGCTCTGGCCTTGATCGAGGAGGCGGTCTCAATCGCACCCGATCACGACGCGCTCTGGAACACCCTGGGCGTGGTCCGGTACCGGATCGGCGACTGGGCGGGTTCGATCGAGGCTCTGGAAAAATCCGCTCAATCGACCCCCGATGGAGCCGGGACTGCTTTTGACCATTACTTCCTGGCCATGGCCTGGTCTCAGCTCCACCGCGATGATCTGGCGGAAGAATGGTTCGAGCGAGCTGTAGCCTGGACCGCCAGACATCGGCCAGACCACCTCGCACTCCGGCGGTTCCGGGATGAGGCGTGGTCGATCCTCCATCAGGATGCCTGACCGCATCGCCGATCAGGTCGATCGCCGGGAATTCATGCTTCTCTGGATCAACTTGTGCAAAATCGCGAGACGAGCGAAAAAACACGGCTAGAGGTGCGTCTTTTTTAAGGAATATAAGTTCGACGATCATGGTCAGGATACCGAGCGTTCGAAGAAAAAATTTCCGAGGAGCGCCAGGCACAGGCTCAGTTCCTCGAGGTTTTTCTTCTCATGTCTCTCCGATGCGCGGGTCTCCAACTTCTCCAGACCGCTCCCAGCACTTTGCTCGACTCGGCCTCGACGGTCTCGGTCTCGTTCTGGGTTGAAGTGAATGCCGCCAACAACGTGTCTGACCCGAATGGTGTCGAGATTTTCGGCGATACCGGCGGCAAATTTTCCGCGACACTCTCGGGGACCGGCTCGATGCTGCTCCGATGGTCCTCGTGGAACGGCCAGGCCAACAGCGTCTCCAGCTGCGCGATGACCTTGCTTCCCGGCTCGAGCTACCATATTGCGGCGACCTGGCAGTCGGGATGGCAACAATATTATCTCAATGGAGTTCGGGTCGGAACCGACATCAAGACCGGGTCGTTGGGAGTCTCGGGAGATACCTTGCCGCACGCCTACCGGCTCGGGTCGGACCAATCAGGGACAGACGTCACGATCGACCAGCCAACCATCTGGGTCGGTTATGCTCTGACCGAATCGGACGTGACTCAGCTTCGCGACCGCGGGGTGACACCCTCAAACATATCTCCATCGTCGCTGGCCCTGGCCTGGTCCCTGAGTGGTCAGGACGGAGTAGCCGCGCAGATCGGCGATCCGGGACTCATTGATAGCTCGATCAATCTCTTGAACCTGACGACCATCGTGGGCAATGCACCCATCTATCAGGCGAAAGACTTGACCTATCTCTCCCGACCCACGGTATCCGCCGTGGCTTCTCCTTCCGGTCAAACGCTCGTCTTGATGCCCAGTGACGGCTCCGGAGTCAAGACAAACTTCTTGTCCTATGCGCCAGCGAACGAGATCCAGCAGATCCAGATCCTCCGGACACCAGCCGGTGATGCCTTCACGCTTTCGTTTGGCGGTAGTACGTCGGCCTCGATCCCAGTCACTGTCACGCCGCCCATCGTTTACGCGCTCTGGACCTTCCCCACGATCGTCGGCAACTCCTACGATCTGGCCGTGACCTATCCCACGGCGACCGGCGCGTCCTCGCAGTATGGTTTCGAGACGATCAACGGCGGGTCGGTCGTGTCGCTCGAAGTCTTCTCGAATACCGGAGCGGGCATAACGCCCGGCTACCTGCCCTTCTCGGGCGGCTTCAATGATCCCGGCCAGTATTACCCCGACGGGACGACTCCCGTCCCCTGGGAATACGTCGCACAGTCCGTCGTCGCGACCGCGACCACGATGCAGGTCCGCGTCACCGGCACGGCGGATGCCCTCAATGTCCTGGTGGATGGCCTCCGGGTCAAGAACACCACGACGGGCACGATCACTTACTACGACGACGGCGGCCCGGAATTCTCGATCGTGGACCTGGGCAACCAGCGGGTGAATACGGGCCTGCCCTATGGCCTGGACGGCACGGTCACGATCCTCGAATATCCGCAGGGGATCGGCCCGATCACGACGATCACGCCTTCGGGAGGCAATTCGGCGGCCCAGACCCTTCAGGCGATCCTTGAAGCCATGCCAACGATCGGTGTCGGCAACATCCTGGTCACGGATCAAACCCCAGGCGGTCAATCGGGGATTTACCAGTACACCCTGGTCGGTGCCCTGGGTAACTCGGCCCAGTCGCTTTTCACAGTCACCGATCCCGGCCTCGTGATCACCGAGATCAATCACGGCGGCAACGTCCCGATCCTCACGCTCAACGGCTCGACGATGCCGGTGGCTGACTGGCTCTTTCCTTCCGGGATCGGCGTACTCCCCCAGGCCGCACCCGCCAGCGAGACTTGCCCGGTCTACAACCAGACTCGCTATTCGCACTCGGATTACTGGGACGGCGAACAGCGGTACTTCGACCCCAATTCCGTTTCGGGCGCTCCTCTGTACGGTTGGTCCTCGCGAACGGCGAGCTTCACGTTCCCGCAATTGCCACCCGGCACTTATCAGTTCGCGGCGACCTATCCGACCGCCACGTTCACCAGCGTCGATCATCTCTCGTTCTCGCCCTCGACGGCCACCCAGTTCTTGCTTTTTCTTGATGGCGTCCAGGTGGCGACCGCCACGGTCGATCAGACTCAACCACTGACCGACTATTCGACCACGGAAGATTCGCCGAATCAGCTCGTCCCCGGCATCATCACGGTCGGCTGGAAGATCCTCTTCTCAGCCACGACGACCGCATCCCGTTCGACCCTCGTTTGCCAGATCACCACGGTCGGTCAGTCGGCGGCGGCATCGGGTCAACCTCAGTACGTGGCGACCCTGGACGCGATCCAGATCCGGCGAACCTCGTCCGACACGTCCATCGTGATTCATCCGGGCGACACCGCGACCCTCTCGATTCCGGCAAACTGGGCCACGACCGCAGCGGGTCCGCTCCCGGCCCTGGCGAATCTGCCCATCGCCTCGCCATCAACCACGGCGATCCTGCCCGCGTTCGTCGATGGCCCCAAGACGATGGAAGTCGGCACCAATCTCACTCAGTTGAGTTATGGGACTACGACTTATTCGCATTCGAATCTGTTTTACGGCAACAATGTTTTCTGGAAAATTCGGAATAGCGACGATTATCCGTCGCGACTGGTGGCCCATGTTTTCAACGGGGTTCCCGATACCTTCGCTTCCGAAAACGTGCTGATCATCGGCCCTCCCTCTTACGCGGGCAACGGCGATCCCTGGCAAGGTACCAGGGTCGTCGCCAATGGTCTGTTCGTCCTGACCTGGGATGGCGACCCGACCATCACCCTGACCCCTCACGACGCTTTCACGATCATCACGGACGTGACGAGTTCCTATCCGACCCCCTCGGGATGCCGGGCGAACTGGCGCGTTTACAATCTCCAGGCCCCTCCCCACGTGGCGGCTTGCCCGACCTTTTATCTGACGGCGAACAGCAACACGCCCGACCCGGCCGACACGACCGGAACGCTCTACCTGATCAACCTGTCCAATGTCGAGATTTACCCGCCCGACCCGGCCGATCCGACCGGGATGACGGTCTGGGGCCTGGATAACACCACTCACGTCTGGACCCGACCGCCCTTGTTCCCGCCGCACGAGACCGACCACCTCCAGGGTTATCGGTCGATCCGAATGATGGACGTGCTCAACAGCAACGCGAATCCGTTCACCAGCCTGGCGGGTTTCAAGCCGGTCACGAACTCGAATCGCGCGGTGCCGACCCGCCAGAACTACACACTCCCGGTCCAGTCGATCCAGGCGTCCACTTATAATTACTTCCGCCCCCAGCCGACAGGCGAAAGCGAAATCGCGATCACCTTTGCCCAGCCGCATGGCCTCTGGGACGCGCTGGGAATCAGTTTCAACCAGTGTGGCACGGCCCAGTTTGGCAACGGCTTCACCAGCGTCATGGACTTCGCCACGCACGGATCGTATGGCTTGATCCACGTCATTGACGCCACCACGATTGTCTGTCTCTACGCGGACGGCAACGGCACGCCGATGACCAATGTTCTCACGGGTGGCGAGATCGTCGCCTCGAACTATGGTGCTTTCTGGCCTCTCGAAGAGATCGTCGAGCGAGTCAACACGCTGCCCGATGCGACTTCGCTCCACTTTTGCATGCCATTGGCCGCCGACACGACTCCGGGCGGAGGGGTCTACCAGATCGGAGCCAAGATCGGCACGCTCCTGAATCCCGGTCTCCAAGTCCACCTGGAACCGGGCAATGAAGCCTGGAATCCCGGCCAAGGTGTCAATGCCTGGGCGAAGGCTCAGAATCGGCGACTCGGCAACTCGGGGGGATACAACCAATATTACATCCAGGTCGCCAAGGCGATCCATGACCAGTTTGTCGCCGGGATGGCGTCGGTCGGTCGTGGTGGCGACGTGGTTCGAATGATCGGTTGCCAGGCGGAAAATCAAGGCGACCTGTCCTCCTCGTTGCAGCTTGCCCGTCAGATCGGAATGCAGATCGACGAGGTTGTTGTTGCGAATTATTACGACGCCTATCCGATCACGGGCTACACGACCGAGCAACTGTTGATCACCAACGGAATGACGGTCGATCAGTTGCTCGACTGGTTGGAGTTGACGGTGGCCCAGGGGAGTTATACCCAGGCGGCGATTACCGCCAATCTGGCCGTGATGCAAGAGTACGGCTACGGCAACGCCAAGATTTCCTGCTACGAAGCGGCCTTCGACATGGCCCTCCCGTCCGATCCGGTCGGTTCCGCCCCGCGCCCGCCCGCCAATACGCCGAATTACTTCGCGCGACAACAGGGGGTCTTGCGCCATCCCCGGATGTACAACATCACGCTTCAGATGCTCCAGACAGCGCAAAACGCGGGCCTGGCGAGGTGGCGACAATACACGAGCGAGAACGGCACCGGCCCGGATGGCTGGGACACCTGGGAAGGCACTTTTCAGCAACCCGGCACGGGCGACCCCACCGTCGACACGATCAATCTCACCCGGCCGCTGGCCAAGAATCGCATCCTCAGCGAAGTGGGCGGGGCCTTGCAGCACTGGGCTAGCCTGGTCCAGCCGACAACGAGCAACACCACCAGTAAGATCAAAATGGTTCCGGGTCGCAACGGGATGATTCGCTCATACGGCTTTGCGAGAGGGACTTTCCGATTGAGTCACGGACGCTGATCCGGGTCGGTCGTTGCTTTCTTGCCGGAGCCCGGTGTGTGGTCTGTCTCGCTCTCTCGGCGGTTCGATGGTTCTCGCTTTCTCCAGACGGCGAGAACCGACTTCCCCGCCTGATAGGCCACGACCGGGTCGACGACTCTCGACATTCGGACCAGCACGCGGTCCCAGAAGGCAATCTGCGAAGCCGTGGGCATCGCGCTCTTGAGAATCAGCTTGTTGGCCAGTGAAGCAAAAAAACCAATCGAGTCGAGGTAAATCAGTCGGACCGCTTCGAGATCGAGGCCCGCCAATGACGCCATGGTCTGTCGGGAATAACGGCGATGATGGCCGATTGCCTGGTCGAACGGAGTGAAAAGCCACTGATGAGCCGGAGAAAGAGCGATCAGATGACCCCCAGGTCGCAACCGCCGCGACGCCCGGAGCACTTCGCACCGGTCATCTTCGATATGTTCCAGAACGTCGATATACAGGAGTGTGTCGAACATCTCGGCCGAGTCGAGTTGCTCGATGGTGCCGACACGAGCCTCGCAACAGCCAGGCAGGCGGCCTGATTGAATCTCGATCTCGAGCCGGGCAGCCAGCGCTGCATCCGGCTCGAGACCCAACCATCGCCGTTGGGTTCCCCGGCAGAGAACCCGGGTCGTTCCACCCAGACCAGCGCCGACTTCGAGAACATCCTCGCCCAGATAGGGTGCAATCTGATCGCGAACATAGCGCTTCCAGTGCGTTGCCCGGGCGAAGAGATCAAGTTCGGAGCCGACATACGCGTATTCGTCGGACATCAAACTTTCGACCCGGTTGCGTAACCATCGGGGTGCGACTGATGCCATCGCCAGGCGGTGTCGACGATCGACTCGATATCGGGATACTTCGGCGACCAGCCCAGTTCCTTGATGATCTTCTCGGGTGTCGCGATCAAGGTACCGGGGTCGCCCGGTCGTCGACCGACAATCTCGTGAGGGATCGGCTGGCCGACGGCTTTCTCGCAGGCTCGAAGCAGTTCGAGGATGGTCGTCCCGGTGCCGGAACCCAGGTTGTAGTCGGTGGCGACGCCGGGCTTGAGCGACTCGACGGCGAGTTGATGAGCCTGGGCCAGATCATCGGTATGCACATAGTCGCGGACGCAGGTCCCATCCCGGGTGTCCCAGTCGCCCCCGAAGATCTTGAGCTTGTCGCGGCGACCGACGGCCACCAGAAGAGTCAGGGGGATGATGTGCCCCTCGACGTGCCGGCTCTCCCCGAACTGGCCGTCGGGATCGGCCCCCGAGGCATTGAAATAGCGGAAGATCGTGTAGGACATCCCGTAAGCCCGGGCGTACTCCTTGATCATCCACTCGGCGGCCAGCTTGGTCGTGCCGTAGGGCGTCTCGGGAACCTGCGGGGTCGTCTCGCGTATCGGCATCTCGGCGGCGAAGGAATAAGTCGCCGCCGTGCTGCTAAAAACGATCTTGGTGATTCCCGAAGCTCGCATCGAGTCGAGCACGCTCTTGGTGCCCACGACGTTGGCCTTCCAGTAACTCTCGGGGTCGGCAATCGAGAGCGGCACCGACGCCAGCGCGGCGAAATGCATCACCGCCTCAATCCGGTGCTCCTGAAGAGTCCGGGTCAGCAGATCGGTATCGACGATGTCGCCGACAACCAACCGTCCCTCAGGGACTGCCGCCTTGTTGCCCTCGTACATGTTATCAAAGGCAATCGGGTCGTGCCCCTGCTTGAGCAGCCAGCGGAGGCAAGCGCTGCCGATGTAGCCGGCACCGCCGGTCAAAAGAATCTTCACGAGTTCGCGTCTCCCAGGATCGTTTCAGAGTGTTCCAACTGCCGCTCATGTCTTGGAAAGAGTGATTGATCGGACAGTTTAAAGAAGAAAAATCAATCAGCAAGCGCCGCTCCGATCAGACTCGCGGGCTGTCGATAAAATGGATCGAACCGGGCGATCCCCAGGCCATTGTCGCTCGCTGGCTGGAATCAAGCAGCGGCGGGTCGAGCAATCGCTGGAGCTTCCGGCGGAATTCGGGATAGTGTCCCGCCGTTTCGGGACCCGGGCAAGTGACCCCGGCCTTCGAATTGGTCAGACCGACGGCCAGCTCATCTTTGATGGGGGCGTCATAGGCATCAATCAGCAGGCGGATCAGGATAACCTTGTCGAGCCAACTCAGCATCGTCATCCTCCGAATAGATCATCGAGATTCATGGCAAGGATCACGACCTGGGCAAGTCCCTCAAGATCAGTCAGGGCGGAATTCAAGGGCCTTGACCAATCGGATCGACTCCAAGGTTTTCCGACTCGGGTGATCGTCGGATAATCCGGGCAGGGTTACCAACAGCGGTGGCTCCTGCGGGAACATCGATGAGAACCACGCTCATTGCCCCAATTTTCGCGCCTCGACCTATTCGGATACCGCCAAGCAACTGTGCATAAGCCCCCAGCTCAACATCATCTTCCAGAACCGGGGCGAGACCGTCATCGGTCCGATTACCGATCGTCACCCCCTGTCGCAGGGTGCAGTTCGCTCCGATCACCGCCGCGTGATGGATGAAAATATTGCCGAAATGCCAGATCTTCAGGCCAGGTCCCACCCGGACCGACTTGGGGATGCTGATCCCGGTCACCGTCTCGCTGATCCGAAACAAGACCCAGTAAACCTGTTGCAAGATCTTCCGCCAGAGACCCGGTCGCCGGGCGTCGACGCGACGACCAAACCGATAAACGGCGATCGCCCAGATCGCTTGATCCTTGAACCAGGGCCGCGGCGGGTACCGGGCCAGATCAGCCCGCAAATCAAGGTCGATCATGACCGCAACTCCGCCCGATTCACGAGCGGAGCGGCCTCGCTCGACTCCTCAACACGCTTGTACTCGATCAATCGAGCCGTTTTCCCTCGTCGGCGGTCCCGCAGATATCCGATCTGCCCGGCTACGTCGGCCGCCTTGGACAGCATCGTGAAATAGCCATAAGCCAGGGCGGTCGATCCGGAGTCCACCCGATCCCGGACCTTGCTCCCGAGCCGGGCGATTTGCAGAACCATCAGTGACAGAGTCAGGAGGGTCAGGAACACGCCCGCTTTCGGTCCCCCGATCAGCCATCCCATTAGGCCGGCGACCACAACCATCAAAGGCCAGCCGAAGACCCAGATCCGAGACCGGAGCAGCCCCTTCGCGAAGATATTCCCCCGGTCGGGAAACCGGGTCGCGATATCCAGGCCGTTATAGCCCGATCGATACTGTCGGCGCCACCACTGGCGAAACCGGGTCATGGCCAGGTCGTGTCGGGTCATCTCGGCGTCGATCCGCCAGACTTCCCAACCCAACTTTCGGAGCCGTTGACAGAGCTCGGGTTCCTCACCGGCGGGGGCCGTCGGGTCGAATCCGCCGACCGCCTCGAAAGCGTCGACCCGGATCATCGAATCGCCGCCGCAGGCCATCGCCTGACCGATCGGCGTATCCCATTCCAGGTCGGCCAGCCGGTTATAGATCGATCGTCCCGGGTCGATCTCGCGGCGCCGACCGCAAACCACGGCGGCTTTGGGCCTGGCTTCCAGCTCCGCGACGCCTCGGGCGAGCCAGCCCTCGACCACCTCGCAATCACCATCGACGAACATGACGTAGGCGATCCCCGGCGCGACCTCCTTGAGCCGCTCGTAACCGGCGTTTCGCGCCCGGGCCGCCGAGAATGGCCGGGTCATATCCAGCTCGACGACTTCGACGTTCATCGATCGGGCCAGCTCGACGCTGCCGTCGGTCGACCCCGAATCGACATAAACCGCGGCCAGCCCTTGATTCACCCGAGCGAGTGAGGCCAGACAGCGGCGAAGCCGCTCCCCTTCGTTGCGACCGATCGCCACGACCCCGACGTCCTTCAAGACCTGGCCTCCCGATCGCGTTGACGGACCACTCGAGCCGGGATGCCCACGGCGGTCGATCCCGCCGGGATGTCCTGGATCACCACGGCGTTCGCGCCGATCTTGCAGTCATCGCCCACCGTCACATCGCCGAGAATACACGCCCCGCATCCGATATCGACGCGGTTGCCGATGGTGGGAATGTCGCCGATCCGGTCCATCGAGGCGATGCCCATCGTCGTGTTCTGACGGATCTGAACATCATCACCGATCGATCGAGCGCTGAGGATGATCCCGCCGTGATGCCAGATCCGGACCCGACGACCAAGACGGATCGTGTATGGCATCGAGATCCCGGCCGCGCAATCGACGAAGAAAAACATCATTCGATACAGAATCGTCAACGGAGCACGGGCGATTTTCCAGCGAAATCTCATCCGCCAGTTGCCGAACCGGTGAACGGCGACGGCCCAGAATCCTTGCTCGAAGATCGTTCCACCATGATTCCGATAATCTTCCCGAAGTAATTCGAGGAAGCTGATCCCCGAGGGATTGCCATTGTGCTCGCCGCGATGATTGGGCCAATCGTGGTCCGTCGATGTCCAGGCCAGATCCTCGTCGATGGGTGTCATCGTTTCACCGAGAGGAAGTTGTAGCGGAGAAAGTCGCGGAACATCTGCTCGGGGTCGGTATTGGGCTTGCGCTGGATCAAGCCTCGGAGCCGCGCCGAAGCATAGGCGGTCGCGAAAGCCAGATTTGCCACGATCGTCTTGAGTCGGCCGTGATTTTTGAGGAAAAATCGATGTCGAGCTTCGAACCAATAGCGAGGTCGGCGCTTTCGGTAGGTGTTCGAAGCGGTGACGCCCGAACTCTGCCCGACCAGATGAACGACCCGGGAACTGGGCACATACCAGGAAGGCCACCCCGCCTGGTTCGCCTTCAGGCAGAAGTCGACTTCTTCGAAGTACATGAAATAGCCTTCGTCGAGCAGTCCGATCGCTTCGAAAACCGCTCGGCGGATCAGCAAACTGGCACCCGCCATCCAGTCGACCCGGCATTCTTTCTCGGGAATTGGCAGCGGGACCTTGTAACGCTGGAGGAGGCGAGTGGCCGGGCCAAACCGTAAGCCGCCTTCGAGTTCGCTGAGGATGCCCGGAAACCGAAAGGCCGACTGCTGGGGTCTTGTATCAGGATGCTCGAGCCGACTTCCCACGAGTCCGACATCCGGCCGGCGCTCGAGAAAATTCACAAGTTCAACCAGGGCGCCGGGTCGGACGATCGTGTCCGGGTTGAGCAGCCAGGCGTAATCCGGCGGTGATGTCGAGGAAAAAGCGGGGCGGAGCGCCACGTTGTTGCCAGCGGCAAAGCCGCCGTTGCTCGGGGCATTGACCAGCTTCACCCAGGAGGACCAGCCGTTCTCTTCGATCGCCGACGCGAGAACCGCCGCCGAATCGTCGCCTGAGGCGTTTTCGACCAGGACCACCCGGCTACCCGGCACGATCGCCACCTCAGGTTCCAGCGATCGCAAACAGTCAATGGCGAGGCCGCTTGATCGGTAATTCACAATGACGATTAACAAATTCATCGAATCGATCTCAAATTTGAGCCATCAATCGAGTCAGCTCCTCGGGCCACCAGCAGGCTCCATGGTGGAGGGGCTCGACGGGCGATCGGTCGGATCGGTCACCGGGTTGGTGCCCCTTCCGGTCAGATCCCGGAGCACCTGACGCAACAAGAACCGCGCATTTTTGGCGTAACGGGGTGCGAGCCTGGCCGGGTCGGTGTAAATCCGAAACGCCCATTCGAGGCCAAGCTTTTGCCAGATCCGAGGAGCCCGCTGAACTCGACCAGTCACAAAATCGAGCGTAGCCCCGAGCTGAAGACACACCGGCACGCTCAGATCATCCAGATTCTTGTCGACCCAGATCTCTCCTTTAGGCTGGCTTAACGCGACGATGAGCAGGTCCGGCCTGGCCGACCGGATGGATTCGATGATCTGCTGACATCCTGGTCCGGTCAGCGAGCCTGGCTCCGGGCAGGCGGTGCCGACGATCCGGAGGCCCGGATAGAGCGATTCCAGCTTGCGACCCGCCTCGATCGCGATGCCTTCCGCCCCCCCCAGCAAGTAGAGGGACCGGCCAAGCCTGGCCGCTCGCTCGCAGAGGTCGTAGATCAGGTCCGATCCCGCGACTCGTTCCGGAAGCGGGACCGGTCCTCGCCTGGAAGCCCAGACCAACGGCGAGCCGTCGGCGAGGATAAATGCCGCACGATTGTTGATCGAGCGGAGTTCCGGCTGCTCCGCGGTCAACATCGCATAGTGAAGATTTGCCGTGATTAAAAACGAAGGCCGACCCGCCTCGATCAGATTCATGACGGCGTCAGCCGCCTGAATTCTCGTCAAAGGAGCGAGTGGAACCCCCCAGACCCATGCCGGCTCTCTCACGATCGTCCACCCAGGTTTGCAATGGGACTCGAAGTCGGGTTGGGCCGAGGACCAAGCTGTCCCAGGCCGAGCCGATCCCTGGAATCCACCGTGTCATCGGTCTCGACAACCAACCAGGACAGCATCGCCAGTTCCAGACCGACCAGAACCATGGCCGTGGGCATCATCAACCAACCGGCCGCGTCGTGGGCGTACTTGCTTCCCACCTCGGCGCCGAACTTGTAATAGCACCAAGCGGTCGCGGTGATCCGCAAGACATTGCTTCCCAGGGCGATCGGGATGATGCTCGGCAAGAGCACGATCCGCTTCCAGTTCGACATCGGCACCAGACTCGCCGTGGCCGAAACCGTGGCGGCCAGGCTCATGAGCATCGATAGTCCGTTGCAAGCGGCGGCGACTTCGAGGCGTTCGTTGCCGATGACAATCACATTTCCCTCGGGCATCACCCAGAGCCCGGTCAGTCTCAGAAGAAAACAGGCACAGGCCGTGGCCAGGGATTGAAGCGGCTGCGCCAGAGTATTGTTGAGCTGCGGAGGGAGCGGGTAAAGAAAAATCAGGAAGGCGAAGGCCGGCCAGAGCTTCAACATCATCCGAGGACCAAGACGGGCCAGAGCCAGGCCGACGACGACGATCATTAACGTCGCCGATTCGAGCCAAGTTTGACCTCTTTCCAGGAACCAGCTCCGAAGTAAGAGTCCTGCGACGACCACGAACCAGCCGGGCCACCACGCTTTCGCTTGCATCAGATCAGCGGCCGGCCACCGTTTCCAGAGGATGAAAACCGCGATCGGCACAACGAGAAAGCCATGGGTATAATCCGGTTCGTTGTACCAGACATTAAAGAAACTGACGAAATTGGGGGCATAAGCCCAGGCCAGACCCGCGACAACCGCGACGATGGCCGCGGCCTCGACGGTCGCCAGGTCCGCCAGTCTCCAGGGGGGCCGAGAGGGGCCTTTCGGCTCCGTGTTCTTTCCCGGTGTCTCGGTGATACTGGGTTGAGCGTTCATGGTATGACTGTCGTCCGCGAAGGAGAGGGAGAGGAGCGAGGCCACCAACCGCAGGCGTTCATCGGGATTGCTCTGGATCGCTGTCTCCGACATTGCCAAAGTTCAGCGCCCGGGATCAGAGCCGATCCCGGGCCAGTGGCCCAAACCATCGAGCGGCCACGAGTCAGGAAGCGGAGGAATCCGCTCGGGGGACGGTGTCTGCTTTCGTCGAGTAATAGCCGTAGTTATAGGCATAGTTGCCGTAAGCCGCATCCTGGCCGCGCACCCCGTTGACCACGACGCCAAGAATCGGGATGCCCGCCAGGGCAAGTTGCCGGTTGGCTCGCTCGACCAGAGGAAGACGACTGGCGTCAAACCGTGCGGCCATCACGGCGCCATCGACCCATCGACCCATGATCAAAGCGTCGGCAACCGGCAGAATCGGCGGCGTGTCGATGATCACCAGGTCATAGGTCTGGCGGAGCCGGGCCAGCAACTCGCTGAAACGGGTGGATTTGAGAACCCGGCTGGGATCGCGACCCGAGGTTCCCGCCGAGAGGAAGTGGAAGCCGCCGGCTTGCACCGTGATCAAGGCTTCATCGAGATCGATTTCCCCGGCAAGAACATCGACCAACCCGGACCCGGCAGGGACATCGAGCAGCCGACCGAGCGACGCGCGTCGCATGTCGGCGTCGATCAAGAGAGTCGTCGTTCCCGAGTTGGCACAACGAGCGGCCAGGTGTGCCGAAAGCGTTGTCTTTCCTTCGCCGCCGGTGGCGCTGGTGATCATCACGCATCGTCCTTCGCCAGCCTGTCCGCCCTCGCAGATCGCCACCCGGAGATGGTCAAGGCTTTGCACGAATCGGGCCAGTCGCTGCTCGGCCTTTTCATTGTTGGCGTCTTCACCCGGCCTCAGGTTGGGCAGAGGCGCGATCGAGAAGACCTCATGCTTGATCCTCGAGGAAAGAACCTCGGGGTCATCGACCCGGCCCGATCGAATTTCCAGAAGCACGATCAGGCCCAGGACCGCTCCCAGGACCCCGACCGGGGTCACCGCCAGGTAGGTGATCCGCTTGTCGGAGATGGGACGGGTCGGCACCATCGCGCCGTTAGGATTGACCGGTCGGATTCGGGCCTCGCCCTTGGCTTCGTATCGAAGTTGTTCGAGTCGGCGGATGACGGCTTCCCGCATTCCTTTGAGAGTGTCGCGTTCATCAACGATCAAGGCGATCTCGACCGTGTCGGTCGCCTGGGTCCGGCTCTTGACGTCGATATCCTTGAACTGAGCTTGCAGGGCCGTCAGCTTGGCCTTGAGTTTCTCGACCAGAATCGTCGCCTCGCGGACCTCGCTATCGGGGTCGACAGTCTTACCGTCTCTTCCCACTTCGATCGGCTCGCGGAGGATTTCCCGCTTCGTTTCCCACAACTGCTGATACTGCCTCATCAAGCCGTCGAGATGACGCTTCGACTTCTGAACAGCGGCGTCGCCAGGCTGGGCGGCGATCCGCAGGGTGTCCTTGAACTTGGCTTCGGCGTCCTTGATCTTCGCGGCAAGGGCCGCAACCTCGGGATCGAGCTGGAACCGTCGCTGGACCTGTTGCTCGATCGCATCCTGTTGCTCGATCGGAGCCGGGTTGGGCCCGATCCGCTTGACCGATTCCTTGGCGCTGGTCAGCCAGGCCTGCGCCTGGGCGAGTTCCAGCTTGACGGCGTTCAGTTCCTGGCGGACCTGGCGGAACTCCTCGATCGTCAGATTGACCCGGCTATTGCCCTGATCGGACTTGGTCGTGGTGTTGTCGTCCTTCTTGTTGGCCCCGGTATTGAGGTCGAGGTTTCCCTTTTCGGCGAACTGCTTCCACTTACGCTCCAGCTCCTCGGTCTGATTCTTGAGGTCGACGTCGTATTGCTCCAGATTCTTGATCTGGACCCGGGTCATCCCGTCGGACCACTCGCTGTTGGCTTCCATGAAAGCTTCGACGACGGCATTGACGATCGTGGCCGCCTCGTAACCGTTGTTCGAGGTCATCGAGACCTCGATCAGGTACGTGTTCGGGATGACCATCACCTGGACGACCTTGCGGAGCTCCTGAACGACGTCGCCCGCCTTCTGGATCCGATCGAGCACGGCCGCTTTCGGGTTGGTTCCGGCCGCGGTCAGGACATTGGGGCTGGTGATCAGCTGGACCTGGGTTTGCAGAAAAGGTTCGAGGTTGTCGTTGCCGTTGCGAATGTTGTAAAGGTCGGTGACCGAGGGATCGACCCGGAGCAAGCTGAGAGCCCGGTACGACGGTTTAATATTCAGGTAGATTACCACACCGATAGAGGCCGAGAAGACCGTCCAGAGCATCAGGATGAGCCACCAGTAACGCCGGGCTCCCCGCACGACGACCCGCACAGAAAGTGTGGTCGGCGGGCTCGCGGCCGGCAGTCCGGCCGATGCCCGGATGACCTGGGTACCAGGTCGAGGTCCGGGCAGCCTGGCCGGTACGGTCGAGCGGCGGGAGTCAAAGCTGTCCATCGGTAGGGTGCTCGTGGGGAGGTCTAGTGGGACCGAACCAGGACGGATCGGATTCAGGGAGTGAGGGAGGATGGCGGAGATCGAGTGTCTGGCTGAAAATCGAGCCACCCGGATCCGACCTTCGCTCGCTCCGACGGATCGACCGGTGAAACGATCGCGACACATCGATTGGGCGAAGCGCCAGATCCCGAGCGGATCGCCGAGATGCGAAACAGTTCCGTGCTTACCCAATACTCGACGACAATAATCTACGTGACGCTACCCATCGTGGTCAATTTAAAATTCGCTCTTCCGGGCCTTCGGTCGATTTCGGATCGATATGTTTACCAAACTAAACGCGAGAGCGTTTGCCGCCCCATGACCCGGCTTCAAACTCTCCGAAAGAAATGATCCGGATCGAAGGATCCGATTTGTGAATCCGCCTGTTGGCGGAGTCGAACCCGTGTTCTATGGTTTCCTGAGGGTTGCCCTGAAAACCACCAGAACCATCGAATTCGCCCCTTACTCGATCTGAGATCTCTCCCGCTGGGCTTACTTCAGATCCGACACTATAATAGGACGGCGAGGCCTTTCTCGATCATTTCGCCGGACGACCAGGACGCGATCCGAACCGATCGCTCCGCCAGACCATTTTCGTTTCGCCCCGTTCCGGGGCCCGCGCTTCCACATCTGTCGCTATAGATTCCAAGGAGCGTCCACCATGGTCTCGATCGCGCTGAATGACTCGGTTGAACCCGATCAGGCGGAGCCTGCCGGCAGTCCTGTGCTTGGCCATACCGTTCAAGTCGCTCTGGTGATCTATCTGATGCCCGTGATCGGGCTGGTTTGCCTGATCGGCGGAGCGGCCATCATGGTCGATCGGGTGCGTCGTTGGATCTCGGGTTCGGGCAGGGGATGGCCCCGGATTCCTCAAGCTGAGCCCTTACCCATATCACGGCCGATGCTCGCCCGACAGAAGCAGCGGAATCGCGTCGGTCAATAGGTGATGGATTCGGTCCCGGTCACGAACGACTGAACGACTTACTTTCTGTCCACCGCTTTGGAATCGCTGCCGCTCTCGATAGTTTTCCGTTTCGAGGCCATCTGGATCTCGCTCTCCATCTCGGACAGGAAAAGCTTGAGGAATTGCTCGAGCGGATCTCCCTTATCAAGCTTTTCTCCCTCGGCTTCCAACCGCTGAACCTGGATTTTGAAGATCCCAGGATTGCGTCTGGGAAACTTTCGCCCTTCTCCAATCATCGAAGACCACCGACCGTCTAGCCGAAACGAGTGGTAAACCGCCTCGCGGAGCATCGTCCGACCGTTCGGTTTTACGTAAGACGCCGACTGGAACTCGGCCTTCGATTCGATCGGCTGGTTCTGCTCATCCTGACCGGCACTGTAAGTGATCGTCCGCGATGCCGGAGGGTCTCCGATCGAGAAACCGCTCGCGGGGTAGCAGGCCTGCGGGGTGTGGGGTAGAACCGGCTCGGCAGGACCGTAAAGCACGAGGATGGTCACATAAACCCCGGTCATTTCATTGGCGTAAGTCCGGATGGTATGATCCGTTCCACCAGTGATCCGCATGGTGAGGGAGTCGAGGTACCGCTCTCCCCCTTTGATCATCTTCCATTCTCGACCGATCTGATCGGGTAACTTTGTCAGATCAATCGGGCAAACTTCTTTTTGTGACTTCTCGAACTGGTGACGACGGTCCTGAATCGTCCGGGCAACACCCGAGGCACCAAGCATCGCGCAAGCGATCGAAGCCCAGATCAAGGTGACCGCTCGAGGTCGCGGCTTCACCGAATTTTGCGGAAGGTCCGGTACCGGTGGGACGCTCGATCCGGGCGGAGCGATGTCAGTGGACATTGACGTGTCCCGATCGAAAGGAAGAGGTGATGTCTCAAAGGTCGCCCAGATCACTTTACGTCATGGGACGACTTTTGTGACGGCAATTCGCCTGGGCCCTGTTTCAGCAAGCGCCTTGTCGGTCCAGGACGACCGAAATTGTCTTGATCAGGATGGAGATATCCACGCTAACCGACCAGTTCTTGACGTATTCGAGGTCGAGGTGAACCATCCTGTGGCTATCCACCTCGCTCCGACCGCCGACCTGCCAAGGACCCGTGATCCCCGGCAGGACTGAAAGTCGTCGAGCATAGCCTTCAGGATCGAGGGTCTCGAGCTTCTCGCTATCGCGAAGTTGCAGAGGACGGGGACCGACCAAACTCATGTCACCGACCAGAACGTTCCAGAGCTGCGGCAATTCGTCGAGACTCGAACGGCGGAGAAAGCGGCCGAGTGGAGTGATTCGCGGGTCGTCCTTGATCTTGAAAAGGACGCCACCGGCCGATTCGTTTCTCGCTTCGAGATCCCGTAACCTCTGCTCCGCGTCGGGAACCATGGTCCGGAATTTCAAGCAGTGAAACACCCGACCTCCGAGACCCATCCGCTCCTGTCGGAACAAGATCGGTCCCTTCGAGTCGCGGCGGATTAGCAAGGCGACGATAGCGAAGACAGGGGATAGGCAAATCAATCCAAGGAGTGAGCCAACGAGATCCATCGTTCTCTTGACGGAAGATCGTGCCGCGTCGGCTGGAGCCAGATTGCCAGGTCGGTTGCTGTTTGAAATCGCCGAGGCGGTCTCGGTCAACGTCGTGGGACATTCGTAAGTCGAAAGGGTCATTTGCGTGAGGGCGCTCATCAGTACGGCTTCTCCGGAGAAGTCCTGGTGGGTGGTCTCACTTCGGCGGTCGAACAGCTGCGATGAAATTGCAACCGGCGGGGCGAGATTCCTGAGGACTCAACAGTGAGACCTGGAGAGGTCGAAGGCTAAGCTTAACGATTCGTCATGGCCTGGTCAAACATCTTCCGCAAATCATGTAGTCTGCTTGAGCACTGTATGCCACAAGGTGTTGCTTTTAAGCGACACTTTTCATGCAGGCATGCAACCGAGCTTTCGCTTTAATCCCAGAAAATCATGTCAATCTCGCGTTAATTTCGCGAGAAATGCATAATTTTTTGGCACGGCAGTTCGACAAACTGTTTTTTCAATTCGTCGGCTCTTATTTTTTATAACCATTGCGGCTGCTAGCTGTTTACGCTGCCCTGCTCGCAAAGTTGGCTCGGACGCCTCGTTTCTGGTTTTATATACCTGTTCTCCTTTCTTATTTAGGAAGACTCGATTCGCGAGGTGTTCGAACCCAGGTTTTGGGATCTCCTCCCAGCGCCACCATCAATTTCCAGCAGATGTAGTATGGAACCGCAAGGAGGCTCCCCAGGTAGCGAAGCGGTAAGTTCATGACCTGGAAAGGACTCAGCGTATACACGAGCAAGGTCAGAGCCATGACGGCGTGGATCGGGAAAAGTGACAGCGAAGCGGCGATAAATCGGGGATCCAGCCAGGCCAGAAGATGGACACTGCTCAAGGCAACCAGTCCGACAGCGAGGGTGGCCAGGGGTGGCATGAAGAGGTCGAGCAGATAGCTGACTCGGGCAAAAAATCCCCAATGGGAAGATCTCGCCAGATCTCCGGCAAACTTTTTCCGGAGCGACCGTCGGCCCGCTTCCCATCGTCGACGCTGCGACGCGGCTCCCGCGCCTCCTCGGCTGACCATTTCTCCGAAGACCAGGGCGTCCGGCTCGAAATGGACACGTTCGCCAACGACTCGAAGCATCAGGGCAAATTCCATATCCTCGACCAGTCCATGAGCCTTCCAGGGGACTCGATGGAGCCCAGCCCTGGAGAAGCACATTCCGTTCCCTTTCAATCCGACACTCAGTCCCAGTCGCTCCAGTCCGAGCATCCAGACGCCGTTGGCCAGGCTGAAGGCATAGGTTATCAGCCGGGTTCGCCAGGAGGCGTCGGGGTTCCGGACCGTGTAATATCCCTGAATCCAGTCGGCTCCTTCGTGAAGCCTCCGGTCGAAGACCTGAAGGAGCTTTGAGTCGACCACGGTGTCGGCGTCGATGAGCACGGTGGCATCATGCCCGGCGTCAGGGCGGCCCTCGGCGACCTGGGTGAAGAAGTATTCGAGCGCGTGCCCCTTACTCCGGAGGTCTTTCGTCGACCGTTCGACGACGAAGGCCCCGGCCTCGCGTGCTTCCATCGCCGTGCTGTCAGAGCAGTTGTCGGCGATGACGTGAATCGTGAACGCATCGCGGTCGTAGTCGAGAGCCTGGCAACTTCGGACGGTGGACCCGATCACACCTTCTTCATCATGCGCGGGAATCACGATGAGAAAGCGTGAGGGTCGATGAGCGGTCGAAGCGAGCGGTCGAGACCGACCGGCCCGACCCAGCAGGGCCGCCACGACAATCGCCAGCATGAAGAGGAAGAACGGGGCGAGGGCGATCGTCGCTGCGACGTCCAGCAGATTCAGGGCTTGGGGCATCGTTGAGATTTCCAAGTGTTGTTCTCGGGCCTGAGGCTTTGAAAGCGGTTGGGAATGTCGTCCGAGCGAGGCCCGGGCTATCGAAGGACGGGACGCCGCGGGCCGATCGGGCGATTGAGGCCCCCGGCCGCCGCCATGATCGGTAGGATGATCACGGAATTGGAGAAACTATCGAGGAAATTGATAGCCAGCAGAGCCACCAGGGTGCCGGTCGCCCCCCCCGACGGCTCGGTCCACGATCGGAAAGAGACGAGCCGGGACATCCTGACCGGAGGGAGGAGCCATATCATCAAGAAGGCGGCGAGCCCGAGCAGGCCGAACTGGCCGAGGGTCAGGAGCCACGTCGGGAGGTTCACCGGGTTGACGAAGGCGAGGCTGTGACTTCCCCAGTTGGCCCTGCCCCAGCCGAGCCAGGGATGTTGCCAGGCGATGGGCAGGAATTCCTCGGTCCTGGCCAGTCGCCAGGTGAAGGAGGACTTATCCAACCCTTTGAACAAGGAGGCAATTGCGAGCCTCAGCGATCCGACGGCGACGGCCCGACGGGCCACCAGGAGCCCGATTCCCGAGCAAGCGAGCCCAAAGACGACGGCGAGCATCCAGGGCCGGAGGAACCGGCCCTTCGACCGTCGGGCGACCGCCAACGGGACGAGGGCCAAACCCAGGAGGATGATACTGCCGTGCGACTGGCAGAGCAGCGTGGCCCCGATCAGGACGGCTGAGAGGGGACCACCGGCGACTCCCCCGGGCCTCTTGTTCGCCCCCGAGGCCCAGAGCCAGGTCGCCGCCAGGGCGGAGCTGGCCATCCACATCCCGAGCTGATTGCCGTGCTCCTGAAACGCGAGCGGCCGATGGCCGATCGCCCTGAGGGCACCCTCGAATTCATAAGGATGGGGCCCGAAAGCGATCCGGTAGCACATCGGCCCCCTGGCAATCTCCAGGAGGCACAACGGCAGATAGGCGAGCCCCGCCGCCGCCAAGGCGACGGCGAATCGCCCTCGCGACTCGGCGTCGACCAGGTAGGCGCGACCCATCAGGTAAGGGACACCCCAGGCCAGGGCGAGGTAGCGAACCTCGGCGAGTCCTTCGGAGAGGGGCAGGCCGTTCGCCGCGGTCGAGGCCAGAGGGAGCAAGCAAGCGGCGACCATCGGCAGATCAACAAGGTCGAGTCGGAGCCGCTCGAAGGTCCGGCGGTCGAACACGACAAGTCCCGCCAGGCAACCCAGGCCGATCGCTGTCGCCTTGTTGACGTGCGACGAGGTCGGCACGGCGACGGCATGGACCGAGGAGACATCCCTCCCGGGCGAGAGGGTGGACGGAGGAAACGAGGCGACCGGCAAGAAGCCCCAGCCGACGACGAGGCAGGTGATCGCCGCGTCCCTCCCGGGCAGCAGCCGGAACAGGAACGGGGAGAGCGCGGCCCAGCACCAGAGGATCGGAAAGATTGGTTCTGACATCGACGAATGTCACCTGGGGTCGCCCTGACGACCGGTTCAAGGATTCAAGCCCGACTCCGCGGGGAGGGTCGGCGATTCGGCCGACGGTCGGGGCCCGGTCCCGATCGGGGCGGGAAGTTTACCGAGCAACTCGGGTGCGACCAGGACCGCGATCACTATCGCCACCTTCGCCAGATAGCTCGGCAGGCCCCCCTCGTCCAAAGGCCGGATCCGAGGGTCAACTTCCGCGAGGGGAGGCCCGAGTATCAAGCGCGCCAGCTCGTCGGATCGGCAGGCGAAGAGCAAGCCGGCCACACCCGCGACGGCCAGTACGGCGCCGTTCGGGAGACCGGGGACGAGCCCGACCGCGATCGTCGAGGCGGCGAGGACAAACCAGAGGATCGGCCGACGGAAGACCGGGCGGATGCGGTCGCCGACCTCGAAAATCATCCAGGTCGCCGCCATCGACAGCGTCGCCAGGGCCGCCCAGCACGCGATCGGCCGGGTCAACCCGAGCCGGGCCAGACCGAAGGCAATCCCGAGGTGGACATAGAAGAAGACGAGCCAGCGGCGACCAAGCCAACCCGAGGCGGTACGGACCGTCTCCGACCGGTCGACGAGCCTCGAGGCGGCGAATGACACCGAGACGAGCGATGCGCCGAGGAGCGCATAGGTCGGGTTGAGGGGGAATTTCGAAGGCGGCCCGAACGGTCGCCCGAGACTCCATGCCGTGGTGGCCGAGAGCCCGAAGCCGACCGCAAGCGCCAGGCCGACGCTCGGCGGAACGTCGACCAGGGCGGCCCCGATCGCCGCCAGGGCCAGCCAGGGCAAGACCGGAAAGGACGCTCCCGGTTCGACCCCCGTGGAGAAAAGATACTGCGACCCCCAGAACGGTCTGGCCGACGGCTCGAAGGCCCACCAACATGCCGCAAGGGCGGCAAGCATTGCGTAAGCCAGAGGGCCGCCGCGTGTCACTTTCCGCCACGCCGCCACGAGGATGCCCGAGAGGGCCATCCCCTGAAGGATGTCAGCCGACCAGATCGGACGGCTCGTCGCGTGCAAGGCCAGGTTGAACGTGAGCCCCAGGACGGCGAAGGCAAGGCCAAAGGCCGTCGCCCTTGAGAGTGGTCGACGGCCGAATCCCGCGACCGACGCCCCGACCGACCCGAAGAGGAGCGCCGAGCCGAGACCCCCGACGAACTTCGCCCCCTCCTGACCCTCGACCTGAGCATGTCCGAAGATGTAGAGCAGGCAGGCGACCGACAGCACGAATCCAACTCGACCGGTCACGTCGACGACATCCGGTGCCGCTCTGGAGATGTCCGCCAGTCGATAGGTCGCGTGGGCATTGGACCTCGACGAGACGCCCGACGCCTGACCCGATCTCGACAAGCGCGACCGGCTGAGAAACGAACCGGCCAGGGCCCCCCCCGCGAGCGTGGTGACGGCGACCGGGGAGGCATTGTGCAGGCTATCGACCATGTGGAGGATGATGAACAGCGCCAGACCCATCTCCACGGAGGCCGAGGGGGAACGCGACGATTTCCGGAAGAGGACCAGGGCCGCGGGCAGAAGGAAGGACACGTAGTGCGCTGCGACCGTGACCAGCCCCCCCCGCATCAGCAGCATGAGCCACCAGCCGTCGGCATAACTGTCCATGTAAAGCCCACCCAGACCGAACGCCAGGTTGTGGTCGCGGTACTCCTTGAGGAATGGGTCCTCGAACTTCTCGATCCGGAAGCCGACCGAAGACGCCTCACGATCGCCCACGAAAGCCGCGATTTGGATCAGCTCTTGCCCGTCCCAGGCCCCTGAGGCGCGGAGTCCCATATAAAGCAAGGGTCCGACCAGCAAGGGGGCCAGCACCCATCTCGACCGGGTCAGCAGCAGCAGCGCGATCGCCGCGAGGCCGAGGGCGACGAGGACATAGCCGTAAATTCCTCGGCAGGCGATCGTCGTGAGCAGCAGAGCGATCGGCGGCAACCAGGCCGGCAGGTACCTCGCCCGCCACCGTTCTCGGCAGGCCCAGAGCCAGAATGCCAGGACCGTCGACAGAGCCATCCAGGTGACCAGCTCGATACCCGAGGTCATCATCACCTCGGGCCTCCAGCCACCGAGCCGGAAGGACGGCTCGTAGTAAGCGATCTTGAAGAGCAAGGGGCGGAGATACCAGCCCTTACCCATCACCATCTCGTAGAAGCAAAACGGGATGTAACAGCACGCGCCGAGGACAATCGCGATCGCGATCCGCCGGGGGCCCTCAGCGTCCGCGTAATAGAGACGGCCGAGGGCGTAAGGGATGCCCCATTCGGCGAAGTTCCGCCACGATTGGTCGATTGCCCCCGTGACGTCCGCGCGAGCCCCACCCAAGAGGCCGAGCAGCGGCGAGATCGAGTAGAGCAGCATCGGCAGGTCGACCCAGTGCGGTCTGGCTCTGGACAGGGTTTTGCGGTCGAAAAAGAGAACGCCTATGAGGAGCGAAAGACCAGCGACCGTCAGCTTGTCGAAGGTGAAGATCCCGAAAAGCTTCTCATCGGGGTCGTACCTCGGCATGAGGAGATAGACGCCAAGAATTGCGTAACGCGTCGCGCGCCCTGGGCCGATCGCGCGGCAGAGCGCCACGATAATAGGGACGCATCCCACGAGCAGGGCCATCGCGAGCGGATGTTTCATCTCAGTCGAATCTCACGCCGCCGGCCCGTCTTGATAACGCGGCAGTCGGGTTTCGGGGACGTCGCGGAGTCTCGGAGCGTCGATGTCTTTGGGGGAGAGCTGGCACGATCGGATTGGCCAGTCGATCGCCAAATCCGGGTCGTCCCAGAGGATCGAGCACTGGCCGTTCGGGTCATAGCCGGCAGTGCACTTGTACGAGAAGATCGCGGGGATTTCGCTGGTCACCAGGAAGCCGTGGGCATAACCGGGCGGGATGTAAAGCTGTCTGCCGTTCTCGGCCGAGAGCGTCTCCCCAACCCACTCGCCGAACGTCGGGGAGCCGACCCGGATGTCGACCGCCACGTCGAAGACCTCGCCCTGAACCACGCTCACCAGCTTCCCCTGAGCGGTCGGGAACTGGTAATGCAGCCCCCGGAGCACACCAGGCTTCGAGTTCGACAGGTTGTCTTGGGCGAACTCGATCGGCAGTCCGGCTGGACCGTGCTTCGCCACGCTCCAGGTTTCGAGGAAGTATCCCCGGTCGTCCCGGAAGACTCGGGGCTCGATCAGGAGCACGCCGGGCAAGGCGGTCGACGTCACGTTCATCGAGCGACCCTTTCTTCCAGCATCGTCAGGAGATACCGGCCGTACTCGTTGCGGAGCCCGGCAGCGAGAACCTTGACCTGCTCGGCGTCGATGTTCCCCATCCGGTAGGCGATTTCTTCGAGGCAGGCAACCTTCAGCCCCTGGCGATCCTCGATGACCTGAATGAAGTTGGCCGCCTGATGGAGCGCCTCGTGCGTCCCGGTGTCGAGCCAGGCCATACCCCGGCTGAAGACTTCCATCCGGAGCTTCCCTCGGTTGAGGTACTCGATGTTGACGTCGGTGATCTCGTATTCACCTCGCTTCGAGGGTTTCAGGTCGCGGGCGATGTCGAGCACGTCGTTGTCGTAAAAATAAAGACCGACGACGGCGTAGGACGATTTGGGATGCTCGGGCTTTTCCTGAAGGCCGATCACCCGACCTTCGGCGTCGAACTCGGCGACGCCGTAGCGCTGGGGGTCCTTGACGTGGTAGCCGAAGATCGTGGCGCCCGAGGGGGCGGCGGCGACCTTTTGCAGGTGCTCGCTCAGGCCGTCGCCATGAAAGATGTTATCGCCGAGGATCAGGGCGACCGGGTCTTTGCCGACGAAGTCGCGGCCGATCACGAACGCCTGGGCGAGTCCGTTGGGAACCGCCTGCTCGGCGTAAGAGAGCTGGATGCCCCACTTCGAACCGTCGCCCAGGAGGTCGCGAAACCTCGGGAGGTCGGTGGGGGTCGAGATCACGAGGACCTCGCGGATACCCGACAGCATCAGGACGCTGAGCGGGTAATAGATCATCGGCTTGTCGTAGACCGGCAAGAGCTGCTTGCTGACGACCTGGGTCAGCGGGTAGAGCCGGGTCCCGGAGCCGCCGGCCAGGATGATCCCTTTCATCGGGGTCGTTGCGACGGTTCGTTTCATGATCGGGCTCCCAGTCCGAGCCGTTCTTGCCGGTAGCCGCCCGACTGAACGTCGCGGCACCATTCCTCGTTTTCGAGATACCAGGCGACCGTGCGCCTCAGGCCGGTCTCGAACGTCTCGACCGGTCGCCAGCCCAGCTCTCGCTCGATCTTGCTCGCGTCGATCGCGTAGCGGGCATCGTGCCCCGGCCGGTCGGCGACGAACGTGATCAGATTGGCGTGCGGGACGTGCGGCGATTCGGGCGTCATCTCGTCGAGGAGACGACAGATCTGCTCGACGACCTCAAGGTTGGTCCGCTCGTTGTGACCGCCGATATTGTAGGTCTCGCCCGGGACGCCCTTTTCCAGGACCAGGCGGAGCGCCCGGGCATGGTCATCGACAAAGAGCCAGTCGCGCACGTTGTCCCCCTTGCCGTAGATCGGCAAAGGCTTACCGGCCCTGGCGTTGAGGATGACCAGTGGGATCAGTTTCTCGGGGAAATGGTACGGGCCGTAGTTGTTCGAGCAGTTCGTGACCAGGGTCGGCAGGCCGTAGGTATGATGCCAGGCCCGGACCAGATGGTCGGAGCTGGCCTTGCTCGACGAGTAGGGCGACCTTGGGTCGTACGGGGTTTCCTCGGTGAAGTAGCCGACCGGGCCGAGCGATCCGTAAACCTCGTCGGTCGAGATATGGTGGAACCGGAAGGCGTCGCGGGCGGGGCCTTCGAGCTTCGACCAGTAGCTTCGGGCGGCATGAAGCAAGGTGAAGGTACCGACGACGTTGGTCGTGATGAACTCACCGGGACCGTCGATCGAGCGGTCGACGTGCGACTCGGCCGCCAGGTGCATGACCGCATCAGGTCGATACTGCTCGAAAATCCGGGCAATCTCCGGGGCGTCGCGGATGTCGACCTGCTCGAAGTGGTGGCGAGGGTCGTGCCGGGTCTCGGCGAGCGAGGCGAGATTACCGGCGTAGGTCAACTTATCGACGTTGACGACCTCGTGCTCCGTCTCGCGGATTAACTGGCGAACGACCGCCGAGCCGATGAATCCGGCGCCCCCGGTCAGCAAGATCTTCATGAGACGGAGACTTCCCCTCAACGCTCGGCGAATCCGGCCGCCCTGCGTGATCCCCCCCGGCGATCCCTCGGCCAGGAAACCGCGACGCCCGCGATTGGATGCCCAGTTTAGCCGGATTAGCCCCCTCAGTCACGCCTCGGGCGGTGTCATGTCGCCGAAAAAGGACATGAACCGCCCAATTTGTGACTCGAAGAATCGAGGGAAACAAGGTTCAACCGCTCAGCAAGACCAGGCTCACCCTGAGGGTGCGCCCTCGTTATGATTCTGGGAGATCTCGAACGACCTCGATGCTCAGGACGACCCAAGGGACTTCAACCATGCCCGCAACCTCCCTCCGGCTCGGCCTGTCGATGATCGTGGGCCTGATAGCCCTGTCTCGGACCGTCGCGGCGGATTCTCCCGGGATTGTCGCCTCGGAGTTTATCTTTCAAGACAACCCGCCCTCGCCGTCGTGCCATGCCTCGACGATCGTCGAAGCTCGACGAGGCTTGCTCGCCGCCTGGTTCGGCGGGACCGACGAGGGAGTGACCGACGTCGCCATCTATCTGGCCAGGCTCGACGCCGGAAAATGGTCCAGGCCGATGAAGGTCTTCGATGGAGTCCAGCCCGACGGTCAGCGCTTCCCTTGCTGGAATCCGGTTCTCTATCGCCCGGCGACCGGCCCGATCCTGCTCTTCGCCAAGGTCGGCCCGAGCCCCTCGAGGTGGTGGGGCGTCCTGTCGACCTCGGGCGACGATGGGGCGACCTGGTCGAACCCTCGACGATTGCCGGATGGCATCCTGGGACCGATCAAGAACAAACCGGTCGCGCTGAGTGATGGCTCGCTGCTCTGCCCTTCCAGTCATGAGGACGAAAAGCTCGGCTGGCGTGTCTTCCTCGAACGGACCGCCGACCTCGGCGCGACCTGGTCGAAAGTCGGCCCGCTCAACGACGGTCGGGAACTTGCCGCGATCCAGCCGAGCGTTTTGACGCATCCCGGCGGCAAGCTTCAGATTCTTTGCCGGACGCGGCAGGGGAAGATCGCCGAGGCCTGGTCCGACGACCTCGGCCGGACCTGGTCACCGATGACCTTGACCCGGCTCCCCAACCCCAACTCCGGGACCGACGCCCTGACCCTGGCCGACGGCCGCCAGCTTCTGGTCTATAACCCGGTCGCCTCGGGTCGGACGCCGCTGAGTGTCGCGACCTCGACGGACGGTAAGGTCTGGCGAGACGTTCTCACCCTGGAGGACCAGCCGGGCGAGTATTCCTATCCCGCGGTGATCCAGGCCGCGGATGGTCGGGTCCACGTCACCTACACCTGGAAGCGAACCCGGATCAAGCATGTCGTCATCGATCCGCAGGCCTTGCCCCGGTAAAACGAGGGCAGGATTCCCACCTTGACGGCCAGGACAAAAAGGTTGACTATCCGCGAGAAATGATCGGCGGAGCCGGTCTTGAGGCGGGAGGGAGTCCCTTTTGATGAGCAGAACGACCCTGGCCGGGCTGGCGAAGCGCTCCCCCTGGGGATTCGTCGGGATGGTCGTTCTCGTCCTGATCGTCGAGGCGGTCATCGACGGCCGGGCGCAGAGCCTGTTCGACATGGAGGACATCGCCTTCCGCTGGACCGGCCGGGCCGCCACGCTCAAGGCCCGGCAGGCGCAGGTCCTCTGCTTCGGCGATAGCCTGATCAAGCTCGGCGTGATCCCCTCGGTCGTCGCCGAGCGGACCGGCAAGAAGGTCTATAACCTGGCTCTGTCGGGCAGTCAGGCGCCGACGAGCTACTTCTTGCTCAAGCGAGCGCTCGACTCGGGAGCCAGGCCCGAGGCGGTCGTCGTCGACTTCACGCCGCCCTTGCTCCGCGTCGGTCCTCGACATATCACGACCCGATGGGGGGCGATGCTCAACCCGGTCGAGGCCGCCGAGCTGGCCTGGTGGGCCAGAGACGCCGACCTCTTCGGCGAGGTCGCTCTCGGTCACTGGATTCCTTCGCTTCGAGGCAAGACCACGATCCGGAAGAATCTCAGGGAAGCGCTCGCGGGTGGCAAGCCCGACACGCTCGCCTGGAATCAGCTGGCGGTCCGGAACTGGAACAAGAACGAAGGCGCCCAGTTGATGGTCGGCTCGACCGCCGCTCAGAACCTCCCCGACGCCGAGATCCAGAGGCTCCGCGAAGGATATTACCCCGAGTGGGCCTGCCACCGGGCGAACTCCGAGGGAATCGACCACTTCCTCAAGCTCGCCGAGCAGCACAAGATCCAGGTTTACTGGGTTCTCGCCCCCGTGATCACGCGCCTTCAGGACCAGATGACCCGGAGCGGGATCGATGCCCGGCACGACGAATTTCTCCGGAGCTGGCAGGCCCGGTACCCGAATCTCGTCATTCTGGATGCCCGGGGCAAGGTACCCGAGCTTGACGCCTTCTGGGACCCCCAGCATCTTTCCGTGGTCGGAGCTTCCGCGTTCAGCCGGACTCTGGGCGACGTCCTCCGCCAGTCGCTGGAAAAGTCCCTGAGACCGTCCTGGGTCGCGATGCCCGAGATCAAGGTCGGCCCGCTCGCCCCCGGAGTCGAGAACATCATCGAGAGTCGCCTGGCCCTCGATGCTTCGAGCCAGATCCGCAAATAACTCGTTGCCTCCAACCGATCGACCCGAGATTCACTCCCAGAGGCCCGATCAGGACTCATCCCGTGAAATCATCGATACGCACCGAGGAGAGCGCCGGATCGACCTCTCTCGACGGACGCCCGGCCCGGCCCAGTCAGACGTTTCGTCCCATCTCGGGTGATTCGCGACAGGATCCGAAGTCGCCCGCTGACCGGTTGGTCGAGATTCGCGTTCTTTCCCCGATCTCGATCGTCGTACCCACCTACAAGGAACGGGACAGCCTGCCCCACCTGCTGGAACGACTGGAATCGCTCCGGATTCGAGAGAACCTGACGCTGGAAGTTCTCCTGATGGACGATCAGAGTCGCGACGGCAGCGAGGAGTACGTCCGGAATTCGGGCTACGACTGGGCCCGGATGGTCGTCCGGGACGGTCCCCGAGGGCTGAGCTCGGCGGTTCTCGACGGAATCAATCTGTCGAAGCATCCGGTCGTGATCGTCATGGACGCCGACCTCAGCCATCCCCCCGAGAAGATCCCCGCGATGATTCTGGGCCTGGACAGCGGCCAGCAGTTCGTGATCGGCTCGCGATACGTCACCGGCGGCAGTACCGACGACGAATGGGGTTTCTTCCGATGGCTGAATAGCCGGGTGGCGACCCTCCTGGCCTGGCCCTTGACCAGCGTCCGCGACCCCATGGCCGGGTTCTTCGCCTTCCGCCGAACCGAGATCGACAAGGCCCGCTACTTCAACCCGATCGGCTACAAGATCGGCCTCGAACTGATCGTCAAGTGCGGCCTGGACAACGTGGGCGAGGTCCCCATCCAGTTCACCGACCGTCGCTTCGGCCAGAGCAAGCTCTCGTTCAAGGAGCAGCTTCGCTACATCCAGCACCTCCGTCGCCTTTACGCCTACAAATTTATCGAAACCGCCTTCGCGGCCTGGCGATGGCCCCGGCCCCGCTGAATGCCTCGGGATGATCCCCCGGCGAATTCATCGCCGAGGTGCGGAAGCATCGACCAGCGGTGGAACATACCAGATCAGGTCGTCAGGACCGGGGATCGGCCCGGTCACTGCCGCCGCCCGGACGCCCGGCAGCGCCTCGACCGCGAAGATCTCCTCGACGCCGGAGAGAAAATCGAGGCCCGCGATGATCCGCCCGTCGCGGGTGTCCACGATTCGGAGGCCGCAGCGCAGCTCGCTCCGACGTTCCTCGATCGGCAGGCCGCCGAAGACCGACCGCTCGCGGATCTTCGAGAGGCCCACGACCGCGAACGGACCGACGAAGCAGAGACCTCGGGGATAACCGGGCAGCGTCGCCACCGGGGTTTCATGCCCCGTCGCGGGGTCGACCGTCGAGAGCCGCCCCTGGCCCGAGTTGAGCACCCAGAGCTTGCCTTGATGGATTCGAGGCGAATGCGGCATCGCGAAGCCTCGGGCGACGACCTCGCCGCTGGGAACGTCGATCAGGCAACCGCCGGTTGCTTTTTCCAGCCGCCAGCCGCCGGGGGTGTCGGTCGAGCCGTGCGCCGTGACATAGCGAGGCCGGGCGTTTTCCATCGCCAGGCCGTTGAGGTGGCACCGGTCCTCGCCGGTCAGGCCCGTGATGAATCTCGGCTTCCATCGAGGGATAAAGCTGAATGGGTCGCCGAGCGTGCAGAGACACGAAAAGACCGTGTTGACGAACCAGAGCTCCTCGCCCGCCCAGGCCATCTCGTGGGCCTGGATCTCGCCCGTCACCGCCGACGCCTGCGTCAGGTAACAGGCGTCGTACCGATTCGGCGGTTCGAGCCCTGAGGCCAGCTCGGAAACGTTCCGCAAGAACCAGATCTGGCGACGCGTCCCCACGGCGATCCGCGACGGTCCGACCGCAATTCCCATGACCTGGTCGAAGTCATGGAGCGAGAACACCAGTTTCCCTTGATGAACCCCAAAAACGAGGAGCTTCCCCGCCTGGTAAGTCGAGACCAGCAGACAGACCCGGAGCCGTTCGAGGACTTCGAGGAACCCGTCAGAATGCTCGAACCGGATGAGCGTCCGCGACGGCTGAGGGGCGGTCGTCGAGGGTTCGCTCATCGTCGATCCTCGGTGACTCGGAGCAGGTCAGGAAGTGACCAGTTCGTCCCAGCTTGCGACGGTTCTCACCTTTTTGCAGAGTCGAAGGAGATGATCGTAGTCCCTGATGTTTTCGATGAACGAGGTCTGGGTTTCCGAAAGCTCTCCGAAGCAATCGGTTGCCAGAAGAACAAGAATGGATCGGGCCTCGTCGATCCGAACCAACTCTTTCAGAAGGTGATAACTGGACGAATCTTTGAGTATTTTCGGATCAAGCAGGCTCATGGTTCGCGCTCCGAAGAAAAACTGAGCGATCGTCTCTTTCTCGAACCGAAGTCACGCGAGGAGAAACGTCGATTTCATCAACCGGGCGGCCTCGGGCTCGGTGGCTTCGTGGACCAGTCGCTCGTCGATTCGTTGGACGACCGACCGGGCCGCCTCGGTCGAGACATCGGTTAGCAAGGCCATTGGCAAGGTATTGAGAGGACCATTCAAGAGCGCCTCGGTGGACTGTTGTCAGGCTCGGACCAGACCATATTGAAAGTCGTGGACCGACTGCCCATCGGGAAGCCGGAGGTCGAGGCGGCCGGTCAGGTTGGCGGCCTCGACCTCGGGCCGGAGCAGGATGGCGACGCTCCAGACCCGCAGGTTGTGGCGATAGTCCAGCAAGATATTATAGCGAAGAAGCCGTCGAGGAAGCGTAAGGTCGCTCGACGACTGCATCTCGATGTGGACCAGGTACGGATCGGGACCGTCCACGCGAAAGACCTTGTCGGCCTCGGCGGTGATCGTCGAGAGCTCCGAGTCGATCACCTCGACCGCCCCGTCGGGGTGAAGTCCCAGGTAGGCCAGCCACGCGACGGGGTCGGCTTCCAGGAGATCCTTGGTGGTCGCGTCGAACGGTTTTGGCATGGGTCCTGGCTCGAGTCCTCACTTGCCCAGAACGACCTTGAAGATCGCCCCGCCATTGGAGCCCGTGCCGTTGACCGAGCCTTCGAGGTTCCCCTGGGCATCAATTGCCAGGCCGTTGACGAGATAGCCCGTGTTGTTCTTGAAGGTCGCCAGCGTGGTGATCGTCCCCGAGTTCTTGGCCAGCTCGAAGACCGTCCCATTATTGCTGTTGTACGCTCCGCCGGCCTTTGTCACTCCGTAGAGATTTCCCGATGCGTCGGCCACCACGCCGACAGCCCGGCTGGGCTCCGCGCCGTTGAGGGTGTTAAACGAGGCGAGGGTGGTCGCCGTATTCGAACCCCGGGCGATCTCGAAGACCAAGCCGGCGCCGTACTCGCCGCCGTCCTCGGTCGTGCCGTAAAGGTTCCCTTGCGAGTCGATGGTCACGTTGCTGATCCCCGCGCCGTCGAGACCACCGAAGGTGACCAGCGGGGTGATCGTATGAGACCCCCTGGCCAGCTCGAAGACCGAGCCGTAACCCTGCGAGCCGCCCCCGGCGTCGGTCCCGAAGAGGTTCCCCTGAGCATCGGCGACCAGGCCTTCCGGCGCCGGTGCCGCCTGGTTGAAGCCGGCCAGCGCGATCGGGGTGTTCGACCCCCGGGCAATCTCGAAGATCGAGCCGACCCCGTCCGGGCCGCCGGTCGCCGCCGTGCCGAAGAGGTTGCCCTGATTGTCCTCGATCACGCCATGGGGAAACTCTTGATTGTAATTGTTGTCGAACGAGGCCAGCATGGTCGGCGTCTTCGATCCAGCGGGAATCTCGAAGGCCGAGCCGTTGCCGATGACGCCCCCTTCGCCGCTGATCGTGCCGAAGACGTCCCCCTTGGCGTCGACCGTCACGTTGCTGATCAGGTATCCCTTCTGACCGTCGAACGTGGCCAGTGTCACCGGCTTCTGGGTCCCGGCGGGGATCTCGAAGACCGATCCGACCCCCTTGCCCGAACCGTTGCCGCCGCCCGAAGCCGACCCGTACAGGTTCCCCTGCCCGTCCATCACCAGAGGACTGACGACCGAATGGTTGTTCCCCTTGAAGGAGACAACGGTGCTCGGGGTCGCGGGGACATTCGAGAGCAACTGCCGGGCTTCGAGGCCTGTCACTCCCGGTCGGAACTGTCGACGATCCTGGCGCATGGACGGCCTCTTCCTTTGTGGGAAACAACCCGTCGGGAGCCCGGTGGTCGGAAGGATGATTGATCGCGGTTGAGGTGTCTGGACCCGGGGAGTCGGATTCGATGGGACCGCTTGAGTATCAAAAAAAAAGGGGGGCGTCCAGACCGGATCAAGCCGGCGGAAAGACGAACTCGACCATCGACAGGTCATCGGCGAATTCTTCCGAGCCGCTCATGGCCCGGGCGTGGCGGATCAATTGATCCATTCCCGTGTCGTTGGGATCGGTGCGCGAGACCTGGCCCATGAAGGTCACGAAGTCGGTGAACGGCCAGGTCGAGCCATCGGGTCGCTCGACCTCGAAGGCGCCGTCGCTGTAGAGCGAGAGCAGCCCATACGCCTCGACCTGACAGGACTCGGTCCGGAATTCGAGGTCGGCCACGGCGCCGACCATCGGCCCGCCCGAGTCGAGCGCGATCTGCCGGGCGGTCTCCGGCGTCGGGCCGGTCAGGAGCAAGGCCGGGGGATGGCCGCCGCCCGCGTAGTCGATCCGACGGGTCGGCCGGTGATAGATCCCGTACCAGATCGTGAAGAAGAGGCCGTTTTGCTGGTCCATCTGGAACGCCTTGTTGAGCGCCGTGAGGACCTGGCCGGGATCGCGAAAATCGGTCTGCGGCAACGACTGCGACCGCAAGGCGTTCAGGGCCGACACCGAGAGCAACGCGGCACCGACGCCGTGGCCGCTGACGTCGAGCAGGTAGAACGCGAAATGATCTTCATCAACCCAGTCATAGCCGAACGAATCGCCGCCCAGCTCGGCGGAGGGGATGAACCGCCAGTCCGTCCGGATATCCCCCTTCTTGAGCTTCTCGGGCAGGAGCGAATAGACATATCGGGCGGCCTGCGCAACGTCCTTCGCCAGCATCTTCTGACTGGCCTCGAGCGCCTTGTAAGCCTCGTTTCGCTGGAGCAGGTAGATATACGTCTTGGAGTGATGGCGGATCCGCGCCAGCAGCTCGATCTTGTCGGGAAGCTTGACGATGTAGTCATTGGCTCCCAGCGCGAAGGCCTCGGCCTTGACCGTCGGTTCCTCCTTGCTGGAGAGGACGATCATGGGCGTTTCTCTGGTGGCTTCGTTCTCGCGAAACATCTTGACCAGGGTGAGACCGTCGAAGTCGGGCATGACGAGATCCTGAAGGATCACGGTCGGGCCGATCTCGTTGGCGCGCTGGATGGCCTGGTTGGGGTCCTTGCAGAAATGAAAGGTGATGTCGTCCTCGGTGGCGAGCATCCGACGGACGACCTCGCCGATCATCGGCTGATCGTCGACGAGAAGTACGATCGCTTTATGCCGGATCATGACGGGCTCGATGGGCATGATTCGATGACTCCAGGTCAGCCGCGAGAGAATCCGAGAAGCCGTCAATCACGGAGCCGTTCGAGGATGGTGGGAGCGATCCCGGACAGCGGCAGGACAAGGGTTGCGGCGTCGATCTGGACCGCGGCGCCGGGCATCCCCCAGATGACGCTGCTGGCCTCGTCCTGGGCGATGGTGAGCCAGCCCGCCCGTCGGAGGGCGAGCAAGCCGGCCGCGCCGTCGCGACCCATCCCGGTCAGGAGGACGGCCACGCCCGGCTCGGGCCATTGCTCGGCCACGCTCCGAAAAAAAACATCGACCGACGGACGATAATGCATCTCGACCGGCTCCGCCACATACCGGAATCGCCGCGACTCGTCGATCAGAACATGGTCGTTGGTCGAGGCCAGGAGGATCTTGCCCGGAGAGGGCCGCGATCCGGGCTCGATCAGGTCGACTCGTCGGCCGGTCCGCTCGGCCAGCCATCGCGCCAGCCCCGGCGCGAAGGCGGCGTCGACATGCTGGACGATCACCAGGGTCGCCCGGGTCGACTCGGGGATCTCCGAGAGGATCTCCGCCAGGGCCGCGGGGCCGCCGGTCGACGAGCCGATCAGGATCAGAGGCCACCCCTGAGCTGGATCAACCCGGGCGGGGGCCGCGACTGGGCTCGGCTGATCGACCTGACTCAATCGGGGCGACCGGCCGGTCAGCTTGGCGATGGTCTCGATCTTGGCCAGGAGGAACTGAGCCCCGTCGAGTCGACCCGACGGGCCCAGCTCAGGGGTATCGACGGCGTCGAGCGCGCCCAGGCCCATCGCCTCGTAGACCCGCCCCATGTGACCGCTGACCGAGCTGGTGACGATCACGATTGGACAGGGCGAGCCGTTCATGATCCGCCGGGTCGCCTCGACGCCGTCGACCTCGGGCATGATCAGATCCATCAGGATCAGGTCGGGTCGGTCGGCTCGGGTTTTCTCCACAGCCTCGAGACCGTTGCAGGCCATCCAGGCGATCTGGTGCGCGGGGACCGACGTGACGACTCGTTCCAGAGCGACCCGAGCGATCAACGAGTCATTGACGATCGCGATCCTCATCCCAGTGCCTCGCCGATCAGGTCGGCCACCGCGTCGAGGAACGTCCGGTCATGGAAGCTGCTCTTGGTCAGATAACCGTCCGCCCCGGCGTCGAGGCCCCGCATCCGGTCCTCCTCGCGATCCTTGTACGAGACAATGACCACGGGGATCGACCTCAATCGAGGGTCCTGCTTGATCGCACGGACCAGGGCGATCCCGTCCATCCTCGGCATGTCGACGTCGCTGATGACCAGATGATAATCTCCGGCTCGAATCGCGTTCCAGCCATCGACGCCATCGACCGCCACGTCAACCGCGTACCCTCGGCTTTCGAGGAGCTGACGCTCCAGCTCCCGGACGGTGATCGAGTCGTCGACGACCAGGATCTTCTTGACCGCCCGGCGAGCCTTCGCCGCCGGGCTCGACGGTCCGCTCAACTCCTTGAGCCGCTTGCCGCCCAGCAGATTGTCGATCGACCGGACCAGGTCCTCGACGTCGACGATCAGGACCGGCCAGCCGTCGTCGAGGACCGACGCGCTGTTGATGTCGGGCGGCTTGCCCAGTCGAGGGTCGAGCGGCCGGACTTCGAGGTCACGCTCGCCGAGAAACTCATCGACGATCATCCCGAACCGCGATCCTCGATCCCCCACGACGACCACCGACATCGGGTCGGAGACCTCGCCCCCTTCGGGCAGTTCGAGAACCTGAATCGCGTCGATCAGGCCGACCAGGTGGCCATCGACCAGAAAATGAGGGCGGCCCTCGACCCTCCGGACCTCGTCGCGAGAAACCCGGGCGATGCGTTCCAGCCGGTTGAGCGGAAAGGCGTAGGGCTCGCCGGCGATCTTGACCAGCAAGGCCCGGATGACCGACATCGTGATGGGCAACTGAAGAGTGAACCGCGTCCCCTGGCCGAGCTTCGACGTCACCCGGACCACGCCGCCAACCGTCCGGGCCATATCCTGGACGATGTCGAGGCCGACCCCCCGGCCGGAAATCTCGGTCACCGCCTCCTTGGTCGAGAAGCCGGGCAGGAAGAGAAATTCGAGCAGCTCGGCCTCTCCCATCCGAGCGGCCATCTCGGCCGAGGCCATCCCCTTGCGGACGACCTTCTCGCGGAGCCCGACCAGGTCGACCCCCCGGCCGTCGTCGGTCACAGTCACCTGAAGTGACCCCGCGCTGTGCCTCGCTTCGAGCCGGATCAGGCCGGTTTCCGACTTGCCGGAGCGGACCCGTTCGTCGGGGGGCTCGATGGCGTGGTCGAGAGCGTTGCGGATCAGGTGATTGAGCGGGGCGTCGAGCTTGTCGAGGATGTCGCGGTCGACCCCGGTGTTCTCCCCTCGGACCTCGAACTTGACCTTCTTGCCCAGTTCTCGCGAGACCTCGCGGACCATCCGGGGGTAGCCGCGGGTCCCTTCGGCCATCGGCCTCATCCGGCTGGCGAGGACCTCGTGATGAAGCCGACCGGCGAGATCCTCGCCGCGCCGGGCGTAGTCGTCGAAGGTGTTGACCTTCTGGTTGAGGTCGTCGATGCATCGGGCCGCCTCCGACCGGGCCCGGGCGAGCAGCTCACCCACTCCGGCCTGGACGCTCGACGAGCCCGAGACCCGACGCTCTTCCGCCGCCTGTAAGGCCTCGATCAAGGCCGCCTGGCGACTCCGGAGCGCCACCAGAGCCTCGACGAACGGCCGGAGTTGCCGGGCCTGGACCAGCGATTCCCCCGCCAGCCCCATCAACCTCGAAAGGCTCTCCGCCGCGACCCGGACCACCCGCCCGGTGGCCTCCGAAGTGGGGGCGACGACCGGAACCGGAGCCGGTTCGTCGTCGAAGACGACCAGTGGGACAGGGATTTCCGGCTCGATCAATGGCGTCGGTTCCGGTCCGGGAGGCTCCGGCTCGGCCGGTCGATCCTGATCCGGAGCGGCCGCCGCCGGCTCCTCCCTCGGCAACCGCAACCGCTCCAGATCCCGGACCGTCGCTGCGATCAGGTCGTCATTCGCCGCCTGCCAGGGTCCCGCCTCGGCCTCGTCGAGCAGGGCGATCTGACCCAGGAGGTCGACCGCCTTGAGTAGGACATCGACATCAGCCGACTGGATCTGGTATTCGCCTCGCTGGGCGGCCACGAAGTTGTCTTCGAGCGCGTGAGCGATCCGGACGGCGGCATCGAGGCCGACGATCCTCGCGGCCCCTTTGAGCGAATGCGCGGCCCGCATCAGGGATTCGAGCGCGGCGGGCGAGGGTGTCGGCTCGCCTTCGAGCGCGAGCAGGCCCGCCGAGAGGCTGGCGACCTGACCATCCGCCTCGGAGCGGAACAGGTCCATCAGCGAGAATCCGCTCAGGTCGTCGCTCATGTCCCCATGCTCCGGATCGCCTCGAAGACCCTCGGCTCGTCCAGGACATCCACGCTCTGACCATCCTCCCTCGCGAAGATCGCCCGGCCATAACTCCCGAGCGGGTTCGCCAGGGTCGAAGGGACCTTTTGCAGCCGATCCCGCGAGACCCGTTGCACGCCCGAGACCTCCTCGGCAGGAAAAGCCCAGGTCTCGCCGTCCTTGCGGATCACGACCAGTCGAGGGTTGGGCGAAGGGTCGACCGTCGGGTCGGTCGGGGTGACTTCGAGCAGGCCATGAAGCGAGACGCAAAGCTGCAACTGACCTCGAAGACTGACCAGACCGGTGAAAACCCGGTTCGACCGATGGGGAACCCGGTGGACTGGCCTGAGCGACGTCACCTCGGAGACGACCGAGAGCGACATCGCCAGCCACTCCGATCCGAGTCGGAAGACCAGAAGCGCCGAGTCGTCCGCCGACTCCTTCTCGATCGGCCGGCCGAGCAGATCCGACCACTCGGCCAGATAACCTTCGGGCGCCCGACGATCAAAGAACCCCCGGGCGGCCTCGGCGAAGACCGGACAGTTCCGGCAATGGACATATTCTTCGAGAGCCGGGCACGACCGATCGCCGCCGACGCCGATCCGGTTCCAGCAGTCGCCGATAGGCGTCATCAAGGGGAGGCTGATGCTCATGAAGTCGCCTTCCCCTTTCTCGACAGGACCCGGTCGGCCCGCTTCCGGTAGGCAGCCTCGCCCGCGATGTCCCCCTTGCGACGCGCCAGCGAGGCCATTGCCAGCAAGGCCTCGTCATGCTGCGGGTCGAGATAGATCGCCTTGAGATAATGCGACTCGGCCCGGTCGCGATGCCCGACCGCCTGCGCGACCAGGCCGAGCAGAAAGTACGCCGAGGCCCCGGCCCCGCCGTTTCGGATCAGGGTTTCGACCAGGCCAGTCGCCTCGCCATATCGCCCCAGGTCGGCCAGGCCCGAGGCCCGGTCGAGGACGGCGGCGGCTGACTCGGCGGGAGTCGCCGCCTGCCCCTTCTTCTCGGACTCCCTCCCGGTCGGCGAGGTCGGGGGAGGCTGGGGAATCGTCTCGCTGGTCAAGATGACCGGAGCGGGGACTCGATGGCGGTGCGACCTCTCGACCCGGCCCTCCTCGGTTTTCGTCGAGAGAGAACGGCGGGTCGTCGCTCCGGTCGGACCGGGTCGCCCAGGAAAGATTGTTGGTGCCGTCTCGAGCTTTCGCGAGACAGCCGCTCCGCCCTTGCGGAAGACGAAGGCCCCCTTGTCGGCGGTCGCCTGAAACGGCGTCTTCTCGGACAGGTCGAGCCGGTCGGCATGACCGAGGAAGAGGAACCCGCCGTCGACGATCATCCGGTCAAGGTTGGCGAACGCCCGGGCTCGGGCTTCCTCGTCGAGATAAATCAGGAGATTCCGGCAAAACACGACGTCGAACGGCGGATGATCGGCGAAGAGGCGATCATCGAGCAGGTTGCCGAGATGAAACCGGACGCTCGACCGGACCGCGGCGTCGATCGTGTAGATTCCGTTCTGCTCGTGGAAATAGCTCGACCTGGCCGGGGATCTCGTGCCTCGAAACGCGTTCGAGCTATACACTCCGGCGATCGCCCGGGCGACCGACCGGGTGCTCACATCGACCGCGTCGACCCGGAACCGATCGCGATCCAGACCCGCTTCGAGCAAGGTCATCGCGATCGAATAAGGCTCCTCACCCGAGGCGCAAGGCAGGCTCAAGGCCCGCAAGGGCGGACGGGCCGGATCGCCCTGCCAGCCGTCCCGGGCCAGATTCGCCAGGACTTCGAACGGCCGATCGTCTCGAAAGAACCAGCTTTCCGGGACGACCACTTCCTCGACCAGGGCCTGAACCTCGTCGCCCGGCTCGATCAGAACCCGGTCGTACTCGGCGATGGATCGAATCCCGAGCGCGGCCATCCGGGCGTGAATCCCCCGGGCGATCAGTGCCGATCCAACCGAGGACGGGTCGAGGCCGATCCGGTCGGCCAGCAACCGCTCGACGATCTTCGACGGCGAGTAATTCATCCGCCCCCTCCGTCGATCAAGGCCGCGGTTCCCGCCGTGATTTTTGAGGGTTCGATGAGCTGGAGCAAGCCGTCATCGACCTCGTAGATCGGACCCAGGTAAGGGGCATCACCGATCTCGAGCCCCGCGACGGTCCGCCGCGACTCGTCGACGACCTGGACATTATCGACCCGCTCGGCGATCAGGCCGAGATAGCCCAGACCTCGACCACGATCGACCAGAATGATCCGGGTATCGAGCCGCTCCGAGCAGGCGTCCGAACCCATCAAGAGCCCCAGATCGACCACCGGGACCGCGCCGCCTCGATACCGCAAGATACCGACCAGAGACCCCGGAGCATGAGGGATCGCCCGCAAGGCGACCCGAGGCACAACCTCGACCACCCGGCTGACGGCGACGGCATAAGGCACCTCGGCCACCCGGAACGTCAGGACGAGCATGGTTCACCGGTGCGAATCGAGGTGGATCAAGGGAGCCCGGACCTTCGCCATCGACCGATCTATCCTATCACGCCGTTGGCCGAAATGCCTCGACGCAGACCTGGAGGCGTTCGGCCCTGGTGATGAAGCAGAAAATCGACGGTAATTTCGATCCCGAAGGTTTACGATGCCGCTGACTCTTTCGTGGCGCTCATGTCCGGGATTTCACCTGGATCGCCTCTGACAAATTTTGGAGTGATGCACCGATGAATCTACTGCTCCTGATCGCCTGCTTCCTTCTACCGCCGGCCTCGGCCCAGGACGCCCCATCTTCAATCTCGCCGAAGGTCCACAAGATCGCCGTGGGCGGCGAAGGTGGCTGGGACTATCTGACCGTCGACTCCGAAGCCCGACGGCTCTACGTCGCCCGGGCGAACCGGGTCGTCGTGGTCGACCTCGACAAGGAAACCGTCGTCGGCGAGCTGCTCGACACGCCCGGGGTTCACGGGGTCGCGATCGTCCCTGAGCTTGGCAAGGGTTTCACCAGCAACGGCAGCGACAGCTCGGTCACGGTCTTCGACCTCAAGACCCTGAAGGCGACTGGCAAGATCAAGGCCAGCGGAGTCCCCGACGCGATCCTCTACGACCCCGCCAGCAAACGAGTCATCACCTTCAACCACCGGACCGACGACGGGACCTCGATCGACCCGAGCTCCGAGAAGGTGGAAGGCACGATCGCCTTCGGTGGCGAGCCCGAGGCGGCCGTCGCCGACGGCAAAGGGCACATCTTCGTCAACATCCGCAGCTCGAGCGAGATCCTCGAATTCGACGCCGTCTCGCTGAAAGTCCTCAACCGATGGCCGCTCGCCCCCGGCGTCCGGCCGAACGGCCTGGCCATCGACGTCAAGAACCGTCGGCTCTTCAGCGGCTGCAACGGCAACTCGAAGATGGTCGTGATGGACGCCGACAAGGGGACCGTAATGGCCCTGGTCGACATCGGCAAAGGCTCGGACGGCTGCGGCTTCGACCCGGCCAAAGGGCTCGCCTACAGCGCCAACGGCGGCGACGGCACCGTGACCGCCATCGGCGAAGCGAAGCCCGGCGAGTTCCAGGTCGTCGCGACCATCCCCAGCCAGGCGACGGCCCGGACGATGGCCCTCGACCCCAAAACCCATCGCCTCTACCTCTCGGCGGCCACCCCCCTGCCCGCCCCCGCCGGAGCCCAGGCCAAGGGCGGCAGGAGGGGCAACGTCCCCGGTTCGTTCGTGATCGTCGTGGTCGGTGATTGACCCGATCCGGCAACGAACCGCGAACCGTGAAAGAAAGGGGGTCGGGTTCCTGACCCCTTTTCTGCTTCCTTGACCGGATCACCTGAACCGCGCCCGGAGTTAGCAACGACCCCGTTTCCAGTCATCCGACCCCGTTTCCAGTCATCCTGCGTCAGACGAGCTAGAGTTTGTAGCGTGGGAATGCACATCGATTCGGGTTTTAAGTAGGTGCACAGAAATATTCCCAAACAGGGCTAGACTCTAGCCCTGTTTGGGAATAGAATAGTCTCGGTTAACAAGTTGCAAACTGGCTCTCCAAAATCCTTCAGGATGTTGAGACAAGATGACGTTCCTCCTTCAATAGGTTTCTGTGGCCGAAAAATTAGGTTTGTGTTTTAGAACCATTTTTCCAGGAAATGCATAAAAATCGAAGGAACTAAAACATGCCGTACGAGATTGTTTATGACCCTGACTTCGAGACGTGGTTCAATGCTCAAAGCGAAGAATTCCAAGATGAAATGCTATTTTACTTCAATGTTCTCTCCCAAGCAGGTCCTCAACTTGGCCGCAAATTAGTCGATCATATCAAGGGGTCGAGCGTGCCCAATATGAAAGAGTTACGTTTCGATTTTGAAAATATGATTGTGCGTATCCTTTTCGCTTTCGACCTGCGACGCCAGGCCTACATCCTTCTGGGCGGCGACAAGTCGAACGACAAGAAGTGGTATCTTCGCAACGTGCCAATCGCTGACAAGCGTTTCCTCCGCCACTATGCGGCCCAGCGTGCCGAAATCGAGGCTGAGGCCAAGATGCGTATGGAGCAGAAAAGATGAAAAATAAGCTCACTACCCTATCCGACGTGATGGCAGCGTTGCCCGAGGAACGTCGCCTCAAAATTGAACAGAGGGCCGCTGATAAGGTGCAGGAGATTCGGGCCTTGCGAGAGATCCGCGAGGCCGCAGGCACCACGCAGGAGGAGTTGGCCCGGCGGCTCGGTATCAACCAGACGGCGGTCTCCAAAATGGAACGCCGCAAGGGTATGAACATGACAAATCTCATGAGAGTTGTCAAAGCGCTCGGCGGCAGCGTCGAGATTGCCGTGAAACTGGCGGGCCGGGAACCGGTCATGATCGTTCAAAAAGGTGACCAATACGAGGTCGTCGGGTAAGCAAAGGGGGCGTTTTTATTTCCCGGCGCAAGAGGGGCCATCCAGGGAACACAGTGATGCAGGTGAATGATTCGTTTATCACTTCTCTCCCATCATCGATCGGAGAGAGGCGGTCGAGGATCTCAGCTAGCGCCCGAAGGTCGCGGGGCGGGACGTGACCGATCTTGCGAGCGATCTGACCCGGATCGACCTCGACCAGCCAGCGGGCGAAGGCGGCACAGCGAGTCTTCAATCCGGTCTTGGGATGGCCTCGGGGATGGTATTGCATCGCGACCGCGTCAGGTGGACATGGGAATGACTCCGGTTCCAGGCTGGTTGTGAATTGTACCAGAGGACCGGAATCGACCCGGAGGCGATTCGAGGAGAAAGGCGGTTTGCTCGGCGTCTTGCGCAACGAATATATCAAGACCGGACGCACTGGCCTTGGTGCTTCGAAAGGCGGTTGGGTTCGTTTTGGCGAAAGTGAGTTTTTGACAATGGGTTCGTCTTTGGGCGAAGTGGTTGACTCGATGGAAGGAGTCGCGCTGTCGGAAGAAGGGAAAATTTTGGCCAGAATGCCCAGATGGTTGTTTGGGTTCGTTTTTACTGGCGATCGTTAGGTAACAGAGAGGGTGAGGCTCGCCGCGCTCGGCTCAGCCTGTATTTTGCGCAAATACCCCAGATGGTTGTTTGGGTTCGTTTTTACTCCTAAGTGGGCCGGGTGATCGGGACCGAGTCGACCGTGAACCGCGAGACCTCCTCCTTCAGGCCGCCGACGGCTTCGCGGAGGTGGTCGGTGGCTTTGTTGAACTCGCGAAGCGAGATCGAGGTCTGGTGGGCCCCTTCGCTGAGTCGGATGACCGCCTCGCGAATCTGCTCGGCTCCTTGCGACTGGACGCGCATTCCTTCGTTGACCTGGTCGAAGCGGCCGGTCAGACCTTGAACAGCGTCGATGATCGATCCGAGCTGACCTCCGATCGAGGCGACCTCGTCGACCCCTCGGCGGACCTGGTCGCTGAACTTGTCCATCTCCATCACGCCGGCCGAGACGCTGTATTGCATCTCCTTGACCATCCGTTCGATGTCGAGCGTCGCGACGGCCGTCTGATCGGCGAGTCGGCGGATTTCTCGGGCGACGACCAGGAACCCGAGGCCGTATTCGCCAGCTTTTTCGGCCTCGATGGCGGCATTGATTGAGAGCAGGTTTGTCTGGTCGGCGACCTTGGTGATCGTGGTCACGGCGAGGTTGATATGGGCGGCTCGCTCGGAGATGACCGAGAGCTTGGAGCCGATCGAGGTGGTCGCCTCGGCGAGCTGCTTCATCGACCGGCCCATCTCGGCGAGGCTCCCCTGCCCTTCGCCGGCCATGCTGGCCGTGTGGTTGGCGACCTCGCTGACCTCGTTCATCGTCTTGAGGAGTTCGAGCGCCGTGGCCGAGATCTCCTTGACGGCGGCGGCGGCCTCGGAGGTCGAGGCGCCGTAGTCGCTGACGGCCTCGCCTTGCTGGCGGGCGGTCGCGGCGATCTCGGTCGCCGTGGACATCAGGGCGACGCTCGATTGCTTGATCCGACCGATCAGGGAGCGGAGGTCGCCGGTCATGGTCCCGACGGCCTTGAGCAACTGTCCGGCCTCGCCCGAGGCAGTCCCTTCGATCCGTGCGGTCAGGTCGCCCGAGGCGACCCGCTCGGCGACCGATGCGGCTTCTCGAATCGGTCGCGAGATCGACCGGGCGACGGCCCGGGCCACGGCAAAGACCAGCAAGCCCGCGACGATCATCGTCGCGCCGACGGCCTGTCGCTGCTTTACGAGAAGCTCGAAGGCCTCCGCCGAGGTCTGCTTGACCGTGAGCCCCCAACGATAGCCCGGCAGGTAGGTCCAGGCGGTCATGACCGGCTGGCCGAGGTGGTCCACCATCTCACCGCTGCCGCGGTCTCCGCTGACGGCGCTCTGCATGTCGCGCCCTTCGGACGAGCCGAACCGGATTCGATCGGCGAAGGCCGCCTTCTGGTTGAATCGAGTCGGCGCGACGTAGGTGATCTCGTCCCCCTCGCGCATCGCCAGGGTGACGTCGCCGGTCTGTCCCAGGCCGAAGTAAGTATTGAAGTTGTGGAAGACGATCCGATTATCGAGTTCCAGGGCGGCCATCCCGATCAGGACGCCTCCCTTCAGCACCGGTCCCACCACGAACGATGTGGCCGAATCGCGACCCGGATAGATTTGCATGCCGGCAAAGACAGGCTGGATCAGGGCTCGGGAACGTCGAAAAGCTCCGGCCAGTTCGGTCGCTCGGAGCGGACCTGTCTCCAGGCCCGGCCCGATGTCCAGGCCCGGTCGATAGCTGATCAGAGGCACGCCGTCGGCGTCGAAGAGATAAAGGTTGGCGTAGGAGCTGGCCTGGGCGAACGCCGAGAGCCGGGGGCGAAACGCTTCCATCTCGGATCGGAAATCGTCGGTGTCTTTTTTGCCCGATCGGACGAGCCCGGCCAGCCGGTCGGCCGCGTCGATGAAGCCCGGCGCGTTGATCAAGAATCGGGCGTCGGCCTTTCGCTCCACGAGATACTCTTCAAGCTGCGCGGCCTTGGCGTCGCAGATCACCATGAGCCTCTGGCGAACCGTCTCCCGGAGCGATTGCCGGGCGAAATAAGCCATCAGACCCAGCAAGAACAAGCAAGGAACCAGGGCGATCAGCAGGAACCAGACCGCCAGGCGGTTCGCGATGCTGTTCCGGTCGGGCAAGAGCGATCGGAGCGTCATGGGGAATGTCCCGAGGAGCGGAGAGCGAAAACGACCCAGGACCGCGGAGATCAAGAGGTCTCAGGCAGGAGGACCCGTCCGCCCTTATTTCGCGGGCCGGGTCGGATCGGGGTGAATCGGCTCGGAAGACGACCACTGGCCGCCCCATCGTTTCTTCAGGTCATCGAGCAGTATGAGCCATTGCTCTTGCGAGCGGGTGCTCACGAAGCTGATGGGCTGGATGGGCTTGGTGATCGACCAGACGATGTCAAATTGACCGTCGTTTCGGGCCTTGCCGACGTAGAAGGGCCGCCAGGCCACCCGGGTGGCCGGGTCGATCGTGACGATCCCCTCGGGCGCGTCGAGACTCTGGCGGTCGAACCGCGTCATGACGATCTTCGGGTCGGCGGTCCCGGCCTCGTCAGCGGCCTCCGCCCAGATCATCAGGCCATTGTAAGCGGCCACCATGGCGTCACTGATCAGCCGGTCCTGACCATAACGAACCTTGAACCTGCGGACGAAATCGGTGTTTTCCTGCCGGTCGAGGCTCTGGAAATAAGCCCAGCCCGCGTAGTGGCCGGTCACGTCGCCCGGCGGGAACCGACGGACCTCGTCCTCGGCGAGGCTGAAACCGAGGATCGGCAGCTTCTCAGCGGTCAGGCCCGCCCGGCGAAACGCCGCGTAGAAGGGAAGGTTGGAATCGCCCACGAGCAGGTTAAGGACCACGTCGGGCTTCGCCGCCTGGATCGAGCGGACCAGGGCCTCGGCGTCGCCGCCGACCAGGGGGAGGTAGGACTCACCCACGGCCTCCCCACCCGCCGCCTTGACTCCGTCCTTGGCGACCTCGGCCATGACCCGGGACCAGACTTCTTCGGTCCCGACCACGTAAAACTTGCGAGCCTTGAGCGCATCGAAGCACCAGCGGATCGCCGGCAGAATCACCTGATTGGCCGAACTTCCTCCCGAATACATGATGTGCGGAGAGGACTCGATCCCTTCAAAGTTAGCCGGAAAGATCAACAAGTTTTCTTGCTTCTCGACCACGGCGAGAATCGCCTTGCGACACTCCGAGGTCCACGAACCGACCAGGACCTTGGCTTTTTCCTTCTCGATCAGTCGGAGCGACTGGCTGGCGAAGCTCGCGGGGTCGGATCGACCGTCGGCAATCTCCCACTTCAGCCTCCGACCGGCGACCCCGCCCCGGGCATTGATCTCTTCGAGCGCCAGGACCTCGGCGTCGATCAAGGATTTCTCGCTGATCGCCAGCGGTCCGGTCTGCGAGTGGATCAGGCCGACCATGATCGGGGCCTGAGCCTCGGCGATCAATTCTTGAAAGCCGAAGGAGATCAACGGCCGCGAGCCGCGAGCCTGCGCGATAAGGAAATCAACGGTGGCCAGGGCCGCCAAGAGCACGAACCCGCCCAGAAACCATCGCTTCATCGCCGGCTACCTCGCGACGAGCCCTGTCGAACTGTCCCGATCGAACCCATCCGGCCCGACGTCAGCCGACCCGCCCGCCTCCAAGTATAACCGATCAAATTTGCCCAGTCGGCCAACCCGCAAACTTTCCCAAACTCACTCATCCTTCAAGCTTCTGAATCGGGAGCGACTTCGACGAAGATCCAGGACAGGACCCGAAGCTCGAACCAGAGCAGGGTCAGGGCCAGGGGCATCATGGCTAGCCCGGCCCAGTCGTGCGCGGCCTCGACGGGGTGGCCGGCGAGGTGGGTGGCCCAGGCGGTCGCGACAATCCGGAGGGTGTTGCAGAGCAAGGCCACCGGCACGATGCTCAGGAGCAGCGCGACTCGCTCGCGGATCGGCCGATCGACGAGCAGGACCATGGCGGCGACCAGGGTCGCGAAGCTCAGAAGCATCGACAGTCCATTGCAGGCTCTGGCGACTTCGAGCCGCTCGCCACCGACGATGATCACGTTGCCTTCGGAGACCACCGGCAGGCCGGTCGCCCGGAGCAAGGTCATGCTTCCCATGGTCGCCAGCGATTGCAGGGGTCCCGCCAGGGCGGTATTGAGCTGCAAGGGCAAGGGGAGCATCAGGTACAGGAACGCGACCGAGGGCCAGGCCCAGCCGATCAGGGCTCGACCGCCGATCGCCAGGATCACCGAGGCCGCCGCCATCGGGAGCGTGGCCGATTCGAGCCAGAGATCGTTTCGCTCGTAGAGCCAGGCCCGACCTGCCAGGATCATCACCAGAGGCAGAAAACCCCACCAGGTCGGGGCGACCGCTTCGAGGTCGAGCCGCCCTCGACGCCGCCAGAGGATCAAGACGGCGATCGGCACGACGAAGAACCCGTGCGAGTAATTGTCGTCCCGCCTCCATCGCTCCACCAGCGAGGCCAGGCTCGAAGCATAAGCCCAGCCCAGACCCAGGACCGCGACCAGCAAGCTCGCCACGAGGTAGCCGGTCACCTGCCTGGGGTGGGGTCGTGAAGCCCCGGTCTCGATGTCGACGGTCGTCAAGGAAGCTCCTCGCGAATTGCGTTGCGTTCAACCCGGCTCGGGGCTCGAGTCATGACTCAAAGATGGGGGCACCTTCGGTTTCATCGAAAGAGCCATAAGCCGGATAGTTGCCGTAGTATCCGTTTTCTCCGTCACCCACGCCGTTCACCACGGCACCGATAACCGGAACGCCGACGGCGGCGAGTCGACGGTTGGCCCGCTCGACCATCGGGTAGCGGCTGGTATCGAACCGGACGGCGAGGACCGCGCCATCGACCCATCGGCCGATCGTCAGGGCGTCCGCGACCGGCAGGACCGGCGGGGCGTCGACGATCACGATGTCAAAGCTCTCCTTGGCGCTGGCGAGGAGCTTGGCGAGCCGGCCGTCCTGGAGCAACCGGCTCGGGTCGACCCGGGGCGATCCCGCGGGGAGGAAGTGGAATCCCCCGGCGGCCTCGATGACCGTGATCGCCTCCTCGGCTCGGGCCTCGCCCCGAAGGACGTTGACCAGACCCTGGCTGGAAGGCAAGTCGAACATCCGGCTCAGGGTCGGATGACGGATATCGGCGTCGATCAGGAGCGTGAGCATCCCGGCGTTCACGCAGCGTTCGGCGAGCTGGGCGGCCAGAGTGGTCTTGCCTTCGCTCCCGCAGGCGCTCGTGATCAGGACGCTCCGGCGAGCCCGCCCCCAGCTCGTCTTGCCCGAGCAGATCGCCACGCGGAGATGATCCAGACTCTGGGTGAACTGGTCGAGGTCGCGGCGGGACCGGGCCTCTTCGCGGCCGGAGAGCTGACCTGGGGCGGTCCGGGCCCGGGGGAGCCGGGGGACGACTCCCAGGACCGGAAGCTTCAGACGCTCGGGAAGCTCTTCGGGGTCGTGGACCCTTCCAGCGTGGATCTCGACCAGGACGACCAGGCCCAGGACGCCGAGGAGCATCCCCACCGGCGCCGCGGCCATCGCCTTGAGCTGGTGATTGGCCAGCGGGGCGTTCGACGCCTTGGCCGGAAATTCCTGGCGGAAGCGGGCGACCGGGTCCTTGGCCTCGAACTCGACCTGATCGAGGCTCTTGGTGACGGTGTCGAGGACCGACTCGGCCCTTTCGAGATCCTGGCGGGCGAATTCGAGGGTCAGCTCGTCGGCTCCGTCGGCCTTGGACTGAATGTTGAGCTTTTCGAGCCGATCATTGAGCTGGACCATCCGGGTCTTGAGCGCGGCGACCTTGGCCTCGGCGACCTTGAGTTCTCGGTCTCGGTTCGAGCCCGCTTTTTCGAGCGAGGGTCGCATCCTGACCCAGAGGTTGTCGAGCTGCCGCTGGGCCTCATCGACGCGCTTGCGGGCCGACGAGACGGCGGCGTCGGTTGCGTTCCGGGCGATCCGTTCGGCTTCGATCAGCGATTGGCGGGCCTTCTCGAGCCGGACCCGGATCTCGGACACTTGCGGTGAGGCATAGAAGGCGGCGACGATCTCGGGGTCCGGGTCGGCCGGGTCGAGCTGCTGGAGCCGCTCGGCGGCCTCGGCCCGAATCTGGTCGAGCCGGGCCTGCGACTCGACCAGTTCCAGGTCCGTCTGGAGAAGCTGGTTGGTGAGCAGGCCGTACTGTTCGATCGAGACAGCGTTGCGGTCGCGAGCCTGGACGGTATCGACCGACCCGATCCGCTTGACCAGCGCCGCGATCGCGTCGCGCTTCTGGCGGACGGCGATGGTCCGCTCCTCCTTGACGTCGCGGAGTCTCCGGCACCGCTTCTCGGTCTCTTCCTCGCTGGAATCGAGGGCGAACTTGAGATAGGCCTCGATCATCGCATTGACGATCGCCGCGGCTTCCTCGGCCGACGGCGACGACATCGAGACCTGGATCAGGTTGGTCCGGGGGATCACGCCGACGACCAGGGACTTGCGAATCTCAACCTCGGGGTCTTCGGCCCTGGCAAGCCTGGGAAGATTGAGAAGGTCGGGATGAGTGGCCAGGGCGGTGGCGATGACGTTGGGGTTGGTCACCCGCTTGACCTGGGTTTCCTTGAAGACCTCGAAGTCGACCGAGGTGTTGTTCTCGCGAAAGAGGCCGCGGTCGCCGGGATCGACCTTGATGGTCGAGAAGGCGTCATAAGACGGCTTGACCTTGTAATAGGCCAGCGTCACCAGCCCCGAGGAGCCCAGGAGCCAGATCCCGAAGGCCTGCCACCAGTGGCGTCGGACCGCTCGCCAGGCCAGTCGGGCGGTGAGCCTGCGGGCGGGCGTGGCCTCGCCTGCTTTCACCGGCCTCTCGAACCGGGGCGATGCCGTGGGCGAGTGCGAACCCGGCGGGGGGAGCGACGGGATCAGGTCGGATGCTCGGGCGGGAATCGACCCCGGTCCGCGGTTCGATCGGCTCATCATCGGGTGCATCCTTGGCGAAAAGGGCCTCGACCCGGGAGCGGGAATCGAGGCGAGGGCTCCATGCTCGACCTTTAATCAGCCTTTTCCCTAATCTTCGATGTCGGGGAGAGTTGGCCGACGAGTCGAGCCTCGATCTCGCCGACCATGGCGGCCAGGAAGGGCTCGCAAGGGTTGTCGACGTCGCGCTTCTCGCGGTCGGTGATCCGCCGCGAAAGCTGGATCTTGTACATTCCCGAGATCCGCTTCGAGGCCTTGTGCGAGGCGGTCCGGGTCGACCACTGGCCACCGTACCGGAGGCTGTAATAGACCTCCTGCGAGTCGGCCAGCCCCCCTTCCCCCTTGGTGTAGGCCAGCGCCCGGAAAGGAACCGTGAATGGGTCCAGGCCGGGTTTTTCGACGACGATCGGCCGGTCGAAGGCGCCCGGCAAGGGATCGAAACCCGCTGAGGGATAGCAGACCTCGGGCATGTGGAAGATCATGTCGACCGTGGGTCCATAAAGCACGATCACGTCGAGCCCGACCCCGGTCTGTCGATCGACGTAGCGTCGAGCGATCAGGTCGGTGCTGCCGGTGATCCGGACAATCTTGGGGTCCATCGTCGCCTCGTGACCCTCCCAGGAACCGATGGTCATCGGCAAGGAGGCCAGAGGAAACGGCGAGGTCCGACCCTGTTCGAGAATCCGCTCGACCCGCCGTTCCTGCCAGAGTCGAGCCCCTCCCGAAGCCGTCAGGATCGCGGCGACCACCAGCAGGCGAAGCCACCCCACCCGGCTCGATCGTGGAGCGGCCGAGACCTGGGCCATCGGCTCGGCATAGCGGGATCGCGGCGATGATGGAGAACGGATGCTCATGATCCAGGGTCGCGGAATCTTGGGGATGGCCAGCACCGAGGGATCATGATGCGCCCGAGGACCACCTGTTGACAAGGAAAAATTGAATCCGCTGATCGGGTCGGGTGCCCCTCTCGATTTTGGCATGCGGTCATTTTTGCTTCCAGAACGCGTTCCACTCTGGTCCGGCGGCCAGGGCCCCCAATTCGACCAGCGGTGCGACATGCTCGACCTTCCAGCGTGC
>Ga0080006_1149067_pt1 | contig 98273 bp, 99 predicted proteins | sample RS3BMetagenome_FD_69209 | JGI IMG/M metagenome (GOLD analysis project Ga0080006, IMG submission 69209) | Ferric oxide microbial mat and aquatic microbial communities from Rainbow Spring, Yellowstone National Park, USA - RS3B (SPADES... ... | reverse complement strand
CGGGCGGCCGGGGCGGGGGGCGCTTGCGTAGAACGCGCACTACGAGCATGGTGGTGCACCACCATGGCCGGCCGAATCGTGCCCGTCGCGCTCGTGTGCGCCATCCTCGGGGCGGCCGCGATAGCGTTCTTCCGCGCCCCGGTTGCGAGCAGCGAGGGAGGTGAAGGCACTTCCCGCGAGCCGGATACGGCACGGCCGGCGGCGGAGACTCGGCTTCCCCCGGGGCACCCCGCCCTCGGCGCGGTGCCGCCTCCGCACGGCGCCGCAGGCTTCGCGGGACCGGACGAGCCGGCAGCCCTCGCGTGGACCGTGCCCGCGGCGTGGAACGTCGCGCCCAACCCGAATGCCTTCCGCCTCGCGACCTACCGCGTCTCGGCAGATCCGAACGACCCGACGGAGGTCACCGTGTCGCGCGCCGGCGGCTCTGCTGACGCGAACATCCGGCGCTGGATTGCCCAGTTCGACGACGCAGGCGCCGACACGCGCACCGACCGGAAAGTGAATGACGTCGACGTGATCGTCGTCCAGGTGAGCGGCACGTACACGGGCGACGGCATGATGCCGGGCAGCAACGCGGAGCCCAAGAAGGGCTGGACTCTGGTCGGCGCGATCGCCGCCGGCGGTGGCACGCCCTACTTCTTCAAGATGCTCGGCCCCACGGCGAGGGTGCGCGCTGCCCGACCCGCGTTCGACGCGATGATCGCCAGCCTCACTCGGCGTCGGTCTTGATGGTGCGCGCCTCGCGCGCGGCCGTCAGGCGCGCGCGTAGGTCGGCGAACACGACATAGCCGAAGGCGGCGAAGGACGCGGTGCCGAGCACCTGCCCGAGCGACATCGCGACGATGACCGGGAACACGCGAGGGTCGAAGAGCTGCCAGGTCATCAAGGCGAGCGCCGCGAGCGCGCAGACGGAAGCGACCGTCAGCAACCGATGCATCCTGTGCGTGGCCATCACCGGTCTCCTCGTTTGGGGGGCCGGAAGAACGGATGTGCCAGGCCATGGCAACCCTCGCTCGCACAGCTCACGCGCCCTGCACGCTCGTCGTCGAGCGACGAGCGGTGGTCGGGCACCTTCAGCCAGACCAGGTCTTCGGTCGAGTGGCACTGCATGCAGTTGCCGTTCATCTTCTCGGGGTTCCTCAGCTTGATGGTCTTCTTGGCTTCCTCGATGGGCGTAGCGCGATACTCGGTCAGGTACAGCCACACGTGGCGCAGGCCCCCGAGCTTCGTGACGACGGTGCCGAACATGCCGTAGTCGGCGTGGCACGCGTAGCAGTTCGCCGAGCCGAAGTAGGCGTTGCGCGCGTGCCGCGCCGCGAGCGAGTTGCTCGAGCGGTCCTCCGAGTCCCTCTGGTGCAGGGCCATGACGTGGCAGGAGCCGCAGAATTCGCGCTCCTTCGTCGCTTCGAAGCCCTGCACGTTGCCCGCAAATGCTGCGCCGATCGGCAAAATTCCCAGGCCGAGGAGGAGCCACAGCTTCGTCGCGCGCACGAGCGGCGGACGCGTGACCAGGTACGTCACCACGATCGTCGCCGATAGCGCTGCGAGGCAGAGGGCGATGACTGCCAGCGGCTGCGTGGGGAGATTCACGGAATACTCCGAATCGGCACGCCTCTGGCTTGCAAGAACCTCACCGCGGACTCTCGGAGGTTCGAGCGCGAATGTCGAAGACGGCGGCCATGGACGCGAGGGCCCGGTGCTTGGGCGCCGGAGCCGCCGCCGGACTGTGCGCGACCTGGCTGACCGTCGCGCGCGCCGATCCGATCCGCCTTCGCGGCGACGCGCTCCTGCAGACCGAGGGAGGCGGCTCGCCCACGGGGCTGGTCGTCTTGCAAGGCGAAGACGCGATGCAACCGTGGATCTCGGCCGAGGGGCTGGTGTGGGCGGGTGCGACCCCGTCCGCGACGGGCGACGTGCTGGTGCTCAGCGTCCGTCTTCGCGAGCCGCACGGCTACGCGCAGGTTCAACTGGGACGCTTCGTGCTCGCCACGGGAGCGGTGCACCCGGTGCAGATCGACGGAGCGCACGCCATCGCGCGAGCGCCCTGGGGATCGACGATCGAGACGTTCGGCGGAGTGCCCGTCGTGCCGCAATTCGGATCGCGCACGTACGACTGGATGGCCGGCGGGCGAGTGGCCGAGGTGGTCGCCAACACGGCGACCGTCGGCGTGTCGTACGTGCAGCGGCGCGAGGGCGGGGAGATTTCGGACGAGGAGGTGGGTTCGGACCTCGCGGTGGCGCCGGTGCGGTGGTTCGACCTCGCCGGCTTCGCCGCGTACGACGTGACCAATCCCGGCCTCGCCGAGGCGCGCGCGTCGGCAGCGGCCAAGGTGGCCGACTGGCGGGTCGAGCTGTTCGCGTCGCAGATCTCGCCGGGACGCCTGCTACCCGCGACGTCGCTTTTCTCCGTGCTCGGCGATTTTCCGTCGGAGACGGCCGGCGCCACGGTGCGCTGGCGCGCGGCGCCGAGGCTCGACCTGCTCGTGAGCGGCGCCGGACAGGACCTGGCGGGAGGCCTCGGCGGCAACGGATTCGTGCGCGCCTCGCTCAAGCTCGACGACCGCGGCGACGGGAACCTGGGGCTCGAGTTTCGACGCGTCGACGTTCCGGGGTCGCAGTGGACGGGTGTGCGTGGCGTGGCCGCGCTTCCTCTGGGCGGCGGCTTCCGCTACTCGAACGAGATCGAGATCGTCGCACCCGATTACCCCGATGGGCGGGGCGTGGCATGGCCCTGGGCGCTCGAGGCGCTGTCCTGGCGATCCCGTGACGGCTGGGATGTCGGCGCGGCGCTCGAGGCGTCCTCGTCGCCCCTTCACCGCTACGAAGCCGACGCGCTGATGCGTGTCTCCTACGCGCTGGGGAAACCGTGAGGGCCCTGACGCTCCTCATGATGCTCGCGCTGTCGCTCGCGGCCTGTGCGAGCGTGCTCGGCATCCGCCCGCAGGCGCCGTCGCATCCGTTCGAGCACCGCGCGCACATCCTCAAGGGCATCAACTGCCTCGAGTGCCACCGCGGCGTCGGGCTCGCGAAGGACACCGGGCCCCTGCATTTTCCTTCCGATGCCGAGTGTGTGCGCTGCCATCGGAAGCCGCATGACGAGCGCCCGTGCCAGGGCTGCCACGGCGAACCCTACGTGCGCGACGCCGCCGAGCTGGCCCGTACGCACCTCCGCTTCGAGCACTCGCGCCACATGGTCGCCGCCGAGGGCGACTGCGTCCGCTGCCACGTCGAGGTGACCGAGGCGCGGCCCGACAGCGTGCTGCCCAAGATGGCCACCTGCTTCGGCTGCCACGAGCACCGCGACCAGTGGACGTTGCGCGACTGCAACGGCTGCCACGTGGACCTCGAGGCCGAGGGCACGATGCCCGACGATCACCTGGTGCACGACGGAGATTGGCTGCGCGAGCACGGAACGCGCGCGGCCTCGGCGCGCGATCTCTGTGCGAGCTGCCACACGGAGCGGCAGTGCGCCTCGTGCCATGGCGAGGGCACCGTGCCCGCCTTGCCGTGGAAGCTCGCCCTCGGCAACGACATGCGCCTCTCGGATCTCCACCCGGCGGGCTTTGCCGCGCGTCACTCGCTCGAAGCGCGCGCGGACCCGGGCCTCTGTACGACGTGCCATACCGAGAGCTCCTGCATCGACTGTCACACGCGCGAAGGCGTGGCCCCGGGGTCGACGACCACGAGCCCGCATCCGCCCGGGTGGCTCACGCCGGCCGGCGGCGACCATGGCTTGCAAGCGCGCATCGATCCCGTCTCGTGCGCCGGTTGCCACGGCGGCGCGGGTGAGCAGCTCTGCGTCGGCTGCCACCGCGTGGGCGGGCCCGGGGGAAATCCGCACGGGCCAGGTTTCAACAGCCGCCAGGACGAGCACCACGACATGCCGTGCCGCCTTTGCCACGGCGTGGGGCGATGAGCCCGCGCACACGACGCTTGCTCTGGCTCCTCGGAGCCGCGGCTCTCGTCGTCTCGGCGGGCGTCGCCGCGGCCATCGCGTGGTGGCCTGGCGGGCCACGACGCGTGCCGCCGGAGCTCGTGCCGGCGTCCTGGGCACAATACCGCACGAGCCCCGGGCATCGGGTGCACGTCGGCAAGGCGAACGTCGAGTGCCGCGAGTGCCACGACTTCGAGCATCAGGGCTTCGTCACGCCGAGCATGACCGTGTGCGGCAACTGCCACGCCAAGGAGGCGGGCCACACGCATCACGGAGACACGGGCGCGCCGACGACGTGTCTGACATGCCACGTGTTCGCACCCGACCGGCAGCCGACGGCGTGCATCGGTTGCCACCGCGAGGCACACGGCCAGTCGCCCGCGATCGTGCATCACGCCACGGCGGACTGCACGCAATGCCATCGGCTGCACGACTCGCCGTCGACCGTGACGACGACGTGCACGAGCTGCCACAAGGAGCGCTCCCCCGAGCACGCCGCTCACGAAGGCAGTCATGGCTGCAGCGATTGCCACGCGCCTCACACGGCGGCCGCCGCCGCGCTCACCACGTGCTCGTCGTGCCACGCCCAGCCGGCCGGCCCACGACCTGCCGGTCACGAAGCGTGCATCGGCTGTCACCGGCCGCACGACTTCGTCGCCGGTGGCGAGAACGCGTGCCGGCGCTGTCACGGCGACAAGACGACGCTCGCCGCGACCGAGGTCCCTGACCACGCGGTGTGTACGAGCTGTCACACGCCGCATGCACCGGCGCAGGCTGCGGCTTCGTGCGTGGGCTGCCACGCGGGCGTGCACCTCGAGCACGGCAACGCCCCGAGCGCCGCGTCGTGCATCTCGTGCCATGCCCCGCACGGCGACGAACCCGACAAAATCGTGTCCGCGTGCACGAGCTGCCATCACGAGGTGGCCCCCTCCGATACGAGCGCCCACGCGGGCGGCATCGGGTGCGACGCCTGCCACCAGCCCCACGCCTTCTCGGGCCTGAGCCGGACGACCATCTGCGGCAGTTGCCACGAGCTCCAGGTGCAGATCGTCAGCGCCAACGCCGGCCACCGCCGGTGTGCGTCCTGCCATGGAGCGGACGATGAGCACGCGCCCGCAAAGGCGCCTCCGTGCGGGACCTGTCACCAGAAGGAAGAAGCCACGATCGCGCCCGGCCACGAAGCATGTCAGCGCTGCCATGACCCGCATGCCGGACAGCCGACGCCCGCGTGCGCCTCGTGCCACCAGACCGAGGCGGCAGCGCCTCACGGTTCACTGCCCGGAGGATGCCAGACCTGCCATCGACCGCACGGGCCGGCGGGTCTCGCGACGCCGCCCGCGTGCACGACGTGCCACTCGCGTGCCAGCTTGCCCGCGTTGCACGCGTCTCCCGGCCACGCTGCGTGCGCGAGCTGCCATGCGACGCCCCACGCGGACCCCAAGGCCGACCGCGCGATGTGCACCGGAACCTGCCACACCGACAAGCGCGATCATCAGCCCGGAGCCCTGCGCTGCACGGGGTGCCACGTGTTCCGGAACTGAGCCGGGCTCGGATCAGCGGTTCGACTCGATGACGCCGTCGATGTGCAGCCCGAGGCCGCTGGTCGTGATGGACGGGGTGCCGTTGGCGTCCAGCGAAACCTCGGAACCGTGGCAATCACCCCGGTTGCAATCGGTGGACGGCGTGTGCTGCGACGGAGGGATGCCGTGACAGGCGCCGCAGCGCGACTGCGTGCCCGAGGTGTCGGTCCAGCGAGGCGTCGCGGCCGGATCGCTGAGATTGGCTCCGTGGCACGAGACGTCGCTGCAGCTCGTGCCGTCCCACGCCGGATGCGCTCCGCGGGCCGTCGCGAGACCCGAGAAGGTCACGTGGACGATGCCGTCCAGGTGTACCGGATCGAGGATGGCGCTCGGCACGACGTGGCAGCTCTCGCACGCGAGGGGATCCGTGAGAGTCGGCCGCTGGTGCGCCGAGTGCGCTCCCGTCGTGGGCCAAGGGCTGTCGCCGGCGCCGTGACAGGCGCCGCACTTGCCGCTGCCGTCGCCCAGGTCGACTTTGCCGTCGAGGTGGAGCGGCCCTCCGCTCAAGGCCGTTCCGTCGGCGTTGGCCTCTTTGTGGCAGTTGCTGCAGGGGCCAGGGTAGTGGCCTTCGGGCGGAGCCGCGTGGCAGTCCTTGCATCCCATCGGAGCGGTCTCGTCCCAGGTCGGGCGCGGACGCGCACCTCCCTGATCATGGCAGTACACGGCGCACGTCCGAGTCGAGCGGTCGTAGCTCGCCTCGCCGGGAACTACCTTGGGATCGAAGACGATCTCGACGCTGCCATTGCCATGCAGCCCGCCGATCACGGGCGCGCCCGGAACCGGGTGGCAGGTCGAGCACGCGAGCGGCGTGGATCGCGCGCCAGACGGCGTCATGTGCGCAGCGTGCGCGCCCGCGCTGGACGCATCGTCCGGGAAGAAGCACGCCGACCGAGGCGGGTACGCGCGCGCGCCGTCGCCGTGGCACGTGCCGCACGCCAGCGCGCCGCCTGGTTGGTCGTGGCAGCTCGTGCACGACGGAGCACCGGGTGCGGCCTGCGTCACACCGGCGGGTCGCGCCGGCGCGCCGTCGTGACACCGGCCGCACGCGCCCGGGGCGTTCGGATCGAGCATCTCGGCCCACCTCGACGCGCGCAGCGCCGCGCCGTGGAACGCGGGCGAACGCGGATCGGCGAACGACGGGTCGTGCACGCCGCCTCGCGCTTGCGGCGTTCCAGCCTCGAGCCACGCGAGCAGCACGCTTTGCTGCGCGGCGGAGAGCAGCCCCACGTGGGGCGCCTCGCTCAGGGCGGCCAAGATGGGCGCGGACGCGTCGGCCGGAAGCGTCGCCGCGGCCCCCGACGGTTCGACGCAGCCGATGGCGCCCAGGAACGAGGTCGCGCTCCATCCACCCGCGGGCAAGGAGCCGGAGTGGCACGGCGCGCAGCTCGTGGCCAGGAGGGGCGCGACGTCGGTCTCGAAGGTGGGCGCCACGGGAGCCGAGGCGCGATCCTCCGAGCACGACGCGAGCAGCAGCAGAGTGCCGGCGATGGCCCGGGCGGTCCGCATGAGCGTCCGCCTAGGGGCGGCCGCTGGGGAAGGTCGGCGGCGCGTGGCCGGTCACCCCCACGTAGGAGTCGTAGAGGAGCTCCTTCTCGTAGAGCGGGTTGTGTACGCCGTACGCTCCCCCGCGCGCGACCAGGATGTAGTTGTACATCGCGCCCGCTTGATCCGCGTCGAGCGTGACGCCGGGCATCGGGTCGTCCTGACCCCAGTTGCCATCGCCGACCTGGCCGTTGCCTCCGTCCGGATCGGTGAGCGGCGCGTACGGCGCCGACGACGAACGCGTGAGCCACCCCAGGTCGTTCATCGCGCGCTCGAGATCGGTGAGCGCGCCCTTCACCGTGGCCTCGCCTCCGGCGACGTTGAAGGTCGTCGGCGGCGGCGTGTGGCAATTCGAGGCGCTGCACGTCGAGAGCTGCGGGTTGAACGTGTGGTCCGGCACCCCCGAGTTGCTCGCGACGTCGGGCATGTGGCAGTCGACGCACGAGAGCTTCTGCTGGTGCGTCGAGGTCCCGTAGGTCTGACCCGCGTAGTGGTAACCCCCGACCCCGGTGAAGACGTCGGCCTGCGGGCCCTCGTGCGGGCCCCAATAGAGGCTCATCTTGTTGCTGGCCGTGATGTAGTTCGTCACGTCGTTACGCGATCGGTGGCACCACATGCACGTGTCGCCGGGGCCGTAGAAGCCGGCGTCCATGCCGGTGACCATGCCCGCCGTCGGGCTCTTCTCGAGGAAGATGCTTCCGGCCTCCGGTGAGACGTACAGGGGGAACGACCCCGGCGTCCACGGGACGCCGGTCTTGTGCGGATCGTTCTGGTTGGTCACCGCGTGGCACGTGGTGCAGTAGACCTGAGCCACGGTCGCCGAGCCCACGTACGTGGCCGAGCCCAGGCCGCCCGTCTTCGGGTCCAGGTACTGCAGCTCGCCGCTCGCGAGGTTCACGACACCCGCATCCATGTCCGTCCCGACGTTGCCGGACGCGCGCTGCTGGATCGCGTCGATCGCATGGCAGTTGCCGCAAGGACTTCCAGGCGCCGTCCACTCCGCCGCCGTCGATGTGTCGACGTTGGAGAGATAGACCATGTAGTGCATGCTCCCCTGATACTGGGAGATGACGCCGTTGAACCCGTGGCAGGGTGAGAGGCACGACACGGGAATCGTGCCGCCGCCGTCCGGCATGGAGCCAGGCCCCGCGGGGCCCTGCGGACCCGCAGGGCCGGCGGGCCCCGCGGTCCCCGTGGCGCCTTGCTGGCCGGCGGGTCCGGTACCACCGCCAGGGCCCGCAGGGCCCGCAGGCCCCGTGCAGGCCGCGAAAAGTAGCGAAACGGTCGCGAGCTGGATGTGCAAGCTGCTCATCGGCGGCCCCGGTGTCCATTGCCTCGGCACGTTGCGGGGAACGATGCATCGACGCGATCGCGTGCCGCACGCTCGCGCCCCCGTACCTGAAGCACACGGCATTCCAGTCGGGGGTGGACGCACAAAAGGTCGCACCAAGCAGCGGGCAACATCGAACGATTCGCGCGGACGCGCAGCTTCTGCGCGACCGGCGCGGAACGAGGCAAGGGATCGCCGTGCGGATCGTTGCGCATCGGTGAGGGCATGGGCGGTGCAACGACGGGGGGCATGAAGCGCCTGCTCACGGCTCTCGATGCCTCTCGTGGTGCCTCGGATGTGCTGCGGGCGGCGGTGGACGTCGCCTCGGCCGCGGGGGCGTCCGTGTCCGTGCTCCGCGTCGTCGAGGGTGCCGGCGAACGGCCGGAGTCGAACGAAGCGCTGGCCTCGGCCGCGCGGGCCGAGCTTCGCGAGCTCGCGCGAAGCGTGCCCGCGTCGCGGATCGCGAGCGTCCTCGCATCGACGGGCGTCCCGTGGAGGGACATCTGCGACGTGGCGCGGACCGACGACGTCGATCTGGTCGTGATCGGTGCGCGCCGTTACGGCGTGGTCGAGCGCACCCTCGGGACGACGTCGACGAAAGTCGTCGCGCATTGCGACCGGTCGGTCCTCGTCGTCCGGCGGTGGCACGGGCCGCCGAAGCGCGTGGTCGTCGCGCTCGACGACTCCGCGCGCCGCGCCCTCGTGCGCGAGCACGCCGTGGAGTTCGCGCGATACACGGGAGCGAAGGTCCGCCTGTTTCACGCGTTCGACATGCCGCCGGTCGTCCCGGCGGACATGCTGGGTGAGTTCCCGACGATCGAGCACGCGCTGCGGGACGCGGCCGGCAAGCTGCTCGGCGACGACGAGCGCCTGGTGCCGCCGGACTTGCTGGACGGAACGACCGCGCGCCACGGGGCGGTCGCATGGCAAGAGATCTGCGCCGCGGCGCAGGAGTACGACGCGGACTTGATCGTCGTGGGTGCGCGCGGCCAAGGCCTCGCCGAGCATCTGCTCGGGACGACGGCCCTTCAGGTCGTCCGGCATGCCGATCGCTCGGTGCTCGTCGTGAGGCGCGCTCCGAACCGCTGAGCTGTCCGAGGTCGAGGCCGAAAGGAGGCTGACCATGCCCCGCACGAAGAAGGAGAAGAAGATGCGCCCGATCCGTCCGTCGCACACGCACGCCGGCGAGGTCGCGACGGTCGCCGGGGAGATCGCGGGCGGCGTCCTCGGGAGCGCCGCCGGGCCGCCCGGTGCCATCGCGGGCATGCTCGTCGGTGCCGCCGCCGGCGCGCTCGCCGGCGAGGTGATCGATCGCGAGGGTCAGCGGACGAGCCGCCACGACCAGGAGCTCGACGACGAGATCGGCGTGACCAAGGGCGAGCTCGGTCGAGGCGAGGCGCCGCCTTCCAATCAGCCATGAAGAGCACCCTGGAAGCGCTGCTGCGCCCGAGCTCCGTCGCGGTCATCGGGGCGTCGCGGTCGCGGTCCGCCGTCGGTGGCGAGATCTTCGCGAACCTCGTCGGCCGCCCCTTCGCCGGGCCGGTGTATCCAATCAACCCGGGCGCGCACCACGTGCAGGGTGTGCGCGCCTACGACTCGATTGCGAACGTCCCCGAGCGTATCGATCTGGCCATCGTGGCCGTGGCGGCACCGCGGGTGCCGGGCGTGCTGCGCCTGTGTGCGGCGGCGCAGGTGAGGGCCGCCGTCGTCGTGAGCGCGGGGTTCGCCGAGGCGGGCGCCGAGGGGGTGCGCGCGCAGGCCGAGGTGGTCGCCATCGCGCGGGACAGCGGCATGCGCGTCGTCGGCCCGAACTGCCTCGGCGTCGTGAGCACCGATCCGGCCGTCGCCCTGCACGCGACCTTCGCCACGGGCTGGCCGCCGCCCGGTGAGGTGTCCATCGCGTCGCAGTCCGGCGCGCTCGGGGTGGCGCTGCTCGACGAGGCGCGCGACCACGGCATCGGCGTCCGGCACTTCGTCAGCCTCGGCAACGAGGTGGACGTGACCGCCGAGGAGTTGCTCGAGTACTGGGAGGACGACCCCGATACACACGTCGTGCTGCTGTACCTGGAGAGCTTCCGCGACCCTCGCCGGTTCCTGGAGGTCGCGCGTCGCGTCTCGCGCACCAAGCCGATCGTCGCGGTCAAGGGCGGTCGGAGCGCCGCCGGTGCGCGAGCAGCCGGCTCCCACACGGGTGCGCTCGCCACCCGCGACGCGGTCGTCGACGCGCTGCTCGCGCAAGCGGGCGTCATCCGCGCGTCGACGCTGGAGGAGCTGTTCGACGATGCGACGCTCCTCGCGGCGGGCAGGATGCCGAGCGGCCGGCGCATCGGCATCGTGACCAACGCGGGAGGGCCCGGAATCCTGGCGGCCGATGCGTGCGAGGGTCGTGGTCTCGTCGTTCCGCGCCTCGGCGACGACACGGTGCGCGCGCTCGCCATGGCGGCGCCCGGCGGATCGCTGCGCAACCCCGTCGACCTGCTGGCCAGCGCGAGTGTGACGACGTTCGACGCGGCGATCCCGAACGTGCTCGGCGACGAATCGGTCGACGCGCTCCTCGTCGAGTGCGTGCCCACGACGACCGCCGATGTGCGTGAGGTCGCCCGCGCGATCACGGCGTCGCGCGGCTACAGCACGAAGCCGGTGCTGGCGACCGTGATGGGCAAGCGGGGCGTGGACGAGGCGCGCGCCCTGCTGCGCGCCGCGGGCGTGCCCACGTACGCTCTTCCCGAGTCGGCGGCCGCGGCGCTCGCAGCTGCGGCCGCGTACGTCGAGGCGCGCGACCGCCTCCCGGGGCGCGACGCGCCCGACGCGGGGGCGAGTGCGGCGACTGCACGCGCCGTCGTCGCGAGGGCGGCGGCCCGGCAGGGACGCTGGCTGGATCCGGGCGAAACCTCGGCGCTGCTCGACGCGTTTGGCATCCGGGCACTGCCCACCGTCCTGACTCGCGACGCCGACGACGCCGTGCGCGCGGCCGCCGCCCTCGGATACCCCGTCGCGCTGAAGGTCCAGTCGGGCGCTGTCCTGCACAAGAGCGACATCGGCGGCGTTCTCCTCGGTCTCGACGACGCCGCGGCCGTGCGGCAGGCGGCGGCGACGCTCGAACGCCGCATGGCGGCGGCCGGCCACCGCGACGACCTGGAAGGGTTTCTCGTTCAGCCGATGGCCCCGGCCGGCGTCGAGACGTTCGTGGGCGCGACGCGCGACGCCGCCTTCGGACCCGTCGTCGCCTTCGGCACCGGCGGGGTCGATCTGGAGCTCTGGAACGACGTCGTCCTGCGCCTGGCGCCGCTGACCTCGACGGACGCGGTGGCGATGCTCGACCCAATCCGGAGCCGAAGCCGCCTCGACGGCTTCCGAGGCGCGCCGCCCGCGGATCGCGCCGCGCTCGTCGACGCGCTGCTGCGCACGTCGCAGCTCGTGCAGCAGGTGCCCGAGATCGTCGAGCTCGACATCAACCCGCTGGTCGCGTTGTCGCCAGGCCGCGGCGTCGTCGCCGTCGACGCGCGAGTGCGCGTCGGCGCGCCATGACCGACGGGGGCCGAAGATGCATCCGGCGGATGCGGCGCACCCTTTTCGTAGCCACGCGGCGGCTGCACGCGAGCCGATGCGATCCGACGACGATCTGGCCTCGGCATCACCATTGCTCTTCTGGCGCGCATGGCACGCATCGTCTCCGAGGTCATGAACCGCGAGCTGGTCGTCGCGCAGCCAGGGACGCCCTCCGAAGCCCTCCGCGATCTGGTGCTCGCGATGGGGATCACGGCCGTCCCCGTCGTCGATCGCGATCGGCGGCCCGTCGGCATCCTGTCTCTTCGCGATCTCGTCGACTCCCGGGCGGCGAACCCGCAGGCATCGCGCCCCGTCGCGACCGTTCCGGAGGAAGCCACGATCGAGGAGGCGGGGGCGGTGCTCGCCGAGACGGACTTCCATCACCTCGTCGTCGTCGACCGCGACGGTCGAGCCGTCGGAATGCTATCGGCCGTGGATCTCCTGCGCGGTCTGCTCGGCGTGCCGGCCCGGCACCCGGCGACGTTCCCGCACCTGGACCCGGACCTCGGAGTCGCGTGGACCGACGACGAGCGGCTCGCGACGGACCGACTGAGCGGCGCCCCCGAGGGTGCCGGGGTGCTCGTGCTCGTTCGCGGCGGGCGAGGCGTTCGCGACGTCCCGGTGTGGGCCGAGGCCGCGGAGCGCGTGCGCACTCGGCTCGAAGAGCTGCTCTCGATTCCGCAGAGCGAGGACGCCGCCCTCGCGGCGCTTCTGGCGCACGGCGGGCTCCGCTGGCGGGCAGCCCCGGTGCCGGATCCGGCGCGCCGTGCCAGGGTCGTCGAGCTGCTCCGCGAAGGCATCCGACACCAGCGGCTGCCCGTCGGCATCGCAGAGAGGTGACGAGCCCCGAGCCACCATGCAACCTTCGACCATCGTCGGATCGCTCGTCGGCGCCACGCTCGTCATGGCATGGCGCATCCGGGAGACGCAGACGCCCGTGACGGCGAAGAAGCTGCTCGTCCCGCCGCTGGCGATGAGCACGGGGTTCTGCATGTTCCTCGCGCCGCCGATGCGCGTGCCGTGGACGTGGGCGGCGCTCGCGTTCGCGGCCGGGGCGCTCCTCTTTTCCTATCCGCTCATCCGCACGTCGCGGATCGTGCGGATGGGCGACGCGATCCTGATGCAGCGATCGAGGGCGTTTCTCTTCATCATCGCCGCCCTGTTCGCGATCCGGCTGGCGCTCCGGAGCTACGTCGAGCGGTACGTGTCGATGACGCAGACGGCGGCGCTGTTCTTCGTGCTCGCGTTCGGAATGCTTCTGCCCTGGCGGTTGATGATGTTTGCGTCCTATCGCGCGCTGCGGGGTCCGGCCGCGCGCGCGTGACGGTCGATGGACCCTTGGGCCGTCGCTCGAGCTGCGCGCATCGGCTGCGCGCCGACGCAAGGCTGTCGTGTCGCCGGACCTCGCGGGACCCGGGGGCGGCGGCCGATCGCGGGTCACGACCCGGCATGCCCGTTGCTGCGGTGGTCGCCCATGGATCACGTCACCTACGCGCTCTTCGACGACGAACGGCACGCACGCGCGGCGCTCGCCGCCATCGAAGCGAGCGGCACGTCCAAGCGGCACTGCGGAGCGGTGCTCCACGCGAATCGCCTCGACGAAGGAGAGCTCGGTCTTCTCGAGTCCGCGGCGCCCGAAGGTCTCCGGGAGGGGGCCGCGATCGGGGGCATCGGCGGCGCGCTGCTCGGAGGCATCGCGTTCGGGCCCGCCGGCCTCGTGTCGATCGGAGCGACCGCGGCGCTCGGCGCCCTCTACGGCGGGGTCGCAGGAGCGCTGGCGGGCTCCGGATCCCCCGATCGACGGCTGGAGCGGCTCTCCCGCGAGCTCGCGGCGGGCAAGGTGCTGCTCGTCGTCGAGGCCCCGAGCATCGAGTGCCGTGACAAGGCCGACGCCGCCGCCATGGCGAACGGCGGCCACGTGCAGCACAAGCCGTTCTTCTGAAACCCATTCGCGCGGGAGCATTCGCCGATGGCATCCACCTCGATTCGTCTGCCGACCACACCCGCTCGGGGAGAACGGGCGCGGCCAGCGGCGCCGCGGCGGTCCGGCCGCTGGTCGTGGCACCTCGGGACCCTGTTCGGAATCGAAGTCCGCGTCCACGCCACCTTCCTCGTCCTGCTCGCGTGGGTGGCGGCGAGCCACGTGATGGCCGGGCAGGGCGCCGCGATGGCCGCGAGCGGGGTCGCGTTCGTCCTCGCGGTGTTCGCGATCGTCGTCCTGCACGAGCTCGGGCACGCGCTGACGGCGCGGCGCTTCGGCATCGCGACGCGGGACATCACGCTGCTGCCCATCGGCGGCGTCGCACGGCTCGAGCGCATGCCCTCCAAGCCTTCGGAGGAGCTGCTCGTGGCCGTCGCGGGTCCGGCGGTCAACGTGGTCCTCGCGCTGCTGCTGCTCGCTTCGATGGCCGCGATGGGAATCATCCCGGACGTCGCCCACCTGACGGTCGTGGGCGGTCCGTTCGTCGCGAAGCTGATGTGGGTGAACGTCGGGCTCGCCGTCTTCAACCTGATCCCGGCCTTCCCGATGGACGGCGGGCGAGTGCTGCGCGCGGTGCTGGCGATGCGGACGAGCTACCTCCACGCGACCGACGTCGCCGCGAGGGTGGGTCAGGGCGTCGCGCTCGTCTTCGGTCTCGTCGGGCTCTTCGCGGACCCGTTTCTGGTCTTCATCGCCCTGTTCGTCTGGATCGGGGCGCAGGCCGAAGCGCGCCTGGCCCACGTTCACGCGTCGCTGGCCGGCGTTCCCGTCGCGAGCGCCATGGTGACCCGGTTCGCCGTGGTCGCTCCCGACGAGCCGGTGTCCGCGATCGCCGATCGCATGCTCGCCGATTTCCAGGACGACGTACCCGTCGTCGATGGCGACACGCTCGTGGGCGTCCTCGGGCGCGAAGAGGTGCTCCAGGCGGCACTGCGCGGGCAGCTGCACGCGCCGGCCGGCTCGGTGATGCGGAGGGACGTTCCCGTCGTGAGCTCATCGGACTCGCTCGAGGTCGCCTTCGATCGGATGCAGTCGAGCGGCGCACGCTCGGTGCCCGTGCTCCAGGGGGAGCGACTCGTGGGGCTGCTGCCCATCGACAACATCGCTGCCGTGCTGCATTTGCGAGCCGAGAAGGCATGATGGGAGCCGTGAGTCGATGGGCGCTGCCGATGGTCGCGAGCCTCGCGCTCCTGGCGTGCGGTGGCTCGGCCTCGTCGGGTGCCCCGTCGGCCGACGCCTCGTCGGATGCGACGGTCGACGGCCCGGGCGACGCCTCCGCGTGGTCGCCCTGCCCGGCGTCGGCACCGGCCGCCGGCGGCGCGTGCGGCCGCGAAGGATTGCAGTGCGAGTACGGCAGCGAGTGGCACGTCGACTGCGACGTGCTGTTGGTGTGCCGGATGGGGCGATGGCAGGAGGAGCTCGATGGCGGCGGATGCGCCTGGACCTACGGCGACGCGGGCGGTTCGTGCCCCGCGACCGGTCACCCGCCGCAAGGCGCCTGCGCGACCGGCGCGCAGTGCGAGTACGCGCAGGGGCATTGCGACTGCGCCGTCGCGTGCGGCGGGCCCCCGCCGGCGCCGGACGCGGGCGCGTCGTGGATCTGCACGCCCCCGGCGCAGCCCGGGTGCTCGGCGATGCGCCCGCGGCTCGGCGAGGGCTGCGGTGCCGGCGCTTCGGACGCCGGCTGCGATTATCGCCTCTGCTGCGCCGGCGTCTCGATGGCCTGCGTCGACGGAGGCTACTGGCAGGGCACCATCATGCTGGGCGGGTGTCCCTGAAGCCTCCACTCGGCCGATGGACGGAGAGTTGCACTCGTCCCGATGGCCATGCCGAGGAACAGCCGCGCGCTCGTGATTCTGCTGGCCGTCCTGTCGACGGCGTGCGCCTCCGAGGACTACGCGTACTTCCCGACCGAGAACGCGACGGCGAGCCTCCGCGGCTCGCCCGCCGCCGACTACGCCATTCCCCCCGCTGCTCCGGCCGGAGACGTGCGCATCGCGTCCTACGGGATCGCCGCGCTGCAATCGAGCGACGGTTCGTCGGAGATCAAGGCGCTGCACCTGCGCCTTTCGATCGCCGACAACAGCGCCAGCCCCTGGACGCTCGACACGCGAGACCAGCGCGTCGATCTCGACGGACGCGGCGCCAGCGCCCCCGCGTTCGCGTCGGCCGACCAGCCGGGGACGCCGCCGCCGATCGTCACCGTCGCGCCGGGCGGCAGGCGCACGGTGGATCTCTTCTTCGCGCTCCCGAAGGACCTGTGGAACGCCGAGTCCTTGCCCGCCTTCGACGCGATATGGCGTGTGAGCACCGGCACGCAGGTCGTCGTCGAGCGCACGCCCTTCGAGCGGATCGCGCTCGAAGAGCCAGCGTACGGCTACGACTACGCCTACGACTACCCGGGTCCGTTCTGGCCGTATGGATACTGGTACTACGACCCGGCGTTCGTCGGAGGCTGGGGCGTCGTCGTCCGCGGGCCGTACTGGGGCCATCCGTACTTCCACGGCTGGCGGCACCCTTACTTCTGGCGGGGCGGCGTCTACCGCGGCGGCTTTCACGGCGGCTACCACGGCGGCGGCTTCCGGGGTGCGGGGCCGCACTTCGGCGGTCACCGCTAGGCTTCTGCAGCGGCTGCGGCCGAGAGCGATTGGGGGTGGCGCTCCCACGCGAATGATGGATGACCTCCGAGCTCGACGAAATGAGATCGCGGAGGCGCACGTCTTGCGCTCGCCCTGCCGCGATCTCCCCGGGATAGCGGGCGTTCCATGCGCTCTCGCCGGCATGGCCGCTGCAAAGCGACGAGACCACGATGAGAGCCAAATCAGAGGGACGCGCCGCGACGGACAAGAAGCGATTTGCCCACGAGGCGGAGAGCGCCGCCTCCGGCGCGGTGGTAGGCGCCGTCGTGGGCGCAGCCGGCGGGCCGCCCGGCGTCGTCGCCGGCGCGATCGTCGGCGGACTCGCCGGCGGCGTCGTGGGCGCGGCGCTCGACGACGAAGCGAGGCGCCGGGCCGCGCGCACGCGCGAGCTCGACGCGGAGATCGGCGTCAGCGAGGGCGAGCTGGGAGCCCCCAACCTCGCGCACCCGCCCGCGAGGGTCGGCGCGTACTCCGCGGCGTCGACGGGCGCGGTCACCGGACCGGACTCCGCGCCGGCCGAGGGGCCGATCGATGCGCCGGAGGAGTGACCGGTGGCCACGGCCGCTTCGTGCGCGACGACGACCGCGCCGTCTCAGCCGCCGCACCCGACGGAACCGGTCACCGATCCTCGAACGGGGCTGAGCACCGAGGAGGCGCGCCGCCGCGCGGCTCGCTGCGGCTCCAACGCCATCGAGGCGCGGCGCACGAACCCGCTGCTGCGGTTGCTCTCCTTCTTCTGGGGACCGATCCCGTGGATGATCGAGGTCGCGGCCATCCTCTCCGGGCTCGCGCGCCGCTGGGAGGACCTGGCCATCATCGGCTCGATGCTCGCGGTCAACGCGGTCGTCGGCTTCCACGAGGAGTACAAGGCCGACCGGGCGATCGACGCGCTCAAGAAGCGGCTCGCGCTCGTCGCCCGCGTTCTGCGCGACGGGCGCTGGGCCGAGATCCCCGCCGCCGAGCTGGTGCCTGGGGACGTCGTCTCGGTGCGCCTGGGAAACATCGTGCCGGCCGATCTCGAGCTCACCGGCGACGGGTTCCTCGGGGTCGACCAGTCGGCGCTCACCGGCGAGTCGCTCCCGGTCGACAAGAAGGCGGGGGACGCGGCGTACTCGGGGAGCGTCGTGCGCACGGGCGAGATGACGGGTGTGGTCACCGCGACCGGCGAGAGCACGTACTTCGGCCGAACGGCGAAGCTGGTCGAGGCGGCGCAGCCGCGATCGCACTTCCAGCAAGCCGTGCTGCGGATCGGCAACTTCCTGGTCCTGATCACGCTCGGGCTGGTGGTGCTCATCCTCGCCGTCGCGCTGTTCCGCCACGCGCCGCTGCTCGACACTCTCCTGTTCGCGCTCATCCTCACCGTCGCGGCCATCCCCGTGGCGCTCCCGGCGGTCCTGTCGGTCACGATGGCGGCGGGCGCGTCGAAGCTCGCGCAGATGAAGGCGATCGTCTCGCGCCTGGTGGCCATCGAGGAGCTGGCGGGGATGGACGTCCTCTGCAGCGACAAGACCGGGACGCTCACCAGGAACGAGCTGACGCTCGGCGAGCCCGTGGTCGTCCAGGCCCGCGACCCGGACGACCTGGTGCTCGCCGCGGCGCTGGCCTCCAGACCGGACGGCGATCCCATCGACGCCGCGGTGCTCGCCGGCGTGCGCGAGCACGACGACCTGCACGCGTTCGAGGTCGTGCGGTTCGAGCCGTTCGATCCGGTGCGCAAGCGGGCGGACGCCGAGGTGCGCCGGGCCGGGATCGTCTGGCGCGTCAGCAAGGGGGCGCCGCAGGCGATCCTGTCGCTCGTCGGCGCCGGCGAGGCGCAGCGCCGCGACGTGTCCGCGCGCGTCGACGCGTTTGCCGCGCGCGGCTACCGCGCCCTGGCCGTCGCTCGTGACGAGGGCGACGGGTGGAAGCTGCTCGGCGTGTTGCCGCTGTTCGACCCGCCGCGCGACGACGCCCCTGCGACGATCGACACCGCCCGCGCCATGGGCCTCGACGTCCGCATGGTGACCGGCGACCACGCCGCGATCGCGCGCGAGACGGCCCGCACGCTGCATCTCGGCACGAACATCGCCGTCGCGCAGGACGTGTTCGACGAGCACGACGGGCCCGGGGACCCGGACGCGATCGAGCGCGCCGACGGCTTCGCCCAGGTGTTCCCAGCGCACAAGTTCGCCATCGTCCGCGAGCTGCAGCGCCGAGGCCACATCGTGGGGATGACCGGCGACGGCGTGAACGACGCTCCGGCCCTCAAGCAGGCCGACGTGGGCATCGCCGTCAGCGGTGCGACCGACGCCGCGCGCGCGGCCGCCGATCTGGTGCTCACGGCGCCGGGGCTGTCGGTCATCACGGGCGCGGTGGAGGAGGCGCGGCGCATCTTCGAGCGCATGACGAGCTACGCCGTCTACCGGATCGCGGAGACGATCCGCGTGTTGCTCTTCATGACGCTGTCGATCCTCGTGTTCGACTTCTATCCGGTGACCGCGATCATGATCGTGCTGCTGGCGATCCTCAACGATCTGCCCATCATGACGATCGCCTACGACAACGCGCCGGTCGCACCGCAACCGGTGCGCTGGGACATGCAGCGCGTGCTGACGCTGAGCGTCGTGCTGGGCGTGAGCGGCGTGGTGGCGTCGTTCGGGCTGTTCTGGCTCGCGCGCGACTCCCTGCACCTTCCGCCCGAGACCGTGCGGACGCTCATCTTCCTGAAGCTGCTCGTCGCCGGACACATGACGATCTACCTGACGCGCAACACAGGGCCGCTGTGGCAGCGGCCATGGCCGAGCTGGAGGCTCGTCGTGGCGACGGAGACGACGCAGGTCGCGGGCACGCTCGCCGCCGTCTACGGCTGGTTCGTCGCGCCCATCGGGTGGACCATGGCGCTCGCCGTGTGGGGCTACGCGCTCGCGTGGCTGCTCGTGAACAGCGCCATCAAGATGGCCGCATGGCGCCTCTTGCGTCTGGAGCACGCGCCGCAGGCGCGCCACCTCGCCCGCGTCGCGGCGCGGCTGCAACCGTTCGGGAAGTGAGCGACGAGCGCCTCACGGCGTTTGGAACCTTCGTCGGGCGACATCGATCGTCGGAGTGGACGACATTCTTCGCGACGCGTGTCGCCCGGGCAAGAGAGGTGCGGCGACATCGTTCGCGATGCATGTCGCCGACGCTCGCACCGTCGGGCGACATCGTCCCTGGTTCGTGTCACCTCGCATCGCGAGGCGTGGCGACGTGGTTCGCGACGCGTGTCGCCCGCCTTCGCGACGTGAGGCGACGAACGCAACGACGCTCGTCGCCTCCCTTCCCGACGTCCGGCGACATCGTCCGCGCTGCGTGTCGCCCATCCTCGCGAAGAGAGGTGACGACGCCGGCGGTGGATGTCATCCGGCCTCGCGATGCCCGGCGACTCGTCCGGCCATGCATGTCGCCTTCCCACGCTCCGCGCGATGACATGTCCCACGACGCGTGTCGCTCGATGCCGCGATGCTCTTCGGATCGCATCGCCGGGTGAGGCGACATCGATCGCCGAGCATGTCGCCGAGGCACGGGATCAGTGTCGCTTTCCGACGGCCCCGATCCGTTCGATCGCGCGGATGCCCTCCTGCGTCCGCCGGACGACCAACAACGAGAGACCCGAGCGCATCTTGCGCGAGGCCGCGCAAGATGCGCCCTCGCCCTCGCGCGGCTCCCGAGAAGACAGGTCAGCGGGGTCGACTCGCGGGGAACGACAGCGTGAATGCCGCGCCCCGGCCCGGCGCCGTGTCGAGCGCGACATGACCGCCGCAGCGCTGCATCGTCGCGAACACCATGGCGAGCCCCAGCCCCGTGCCCTCGGCTCCCTTGGTCGTGAAGAACGGCTCGAAGACGCGCGCCTGCACGTCGGGGCTCATCCCGGGCCCATCGTCGGCCACCGTGATCGTCGCGCCGCCCTGGCCGTCGGCCTGCGTGCGGATCGTGATCGTGCCGCCGTCGGGCATCGCGTCCATCGCGTTGACGACGAGGTTGACGACGGCGGCAACGATCTCGTCGGGGCGCGCCAGCACCGGCGGCACCTCGCCCAGATCCTCGACGATGCGGCACAGAGCGCCTTTTCGCGAGGACATGCGCGGCCTGGCGATCGAGACGGCCTCGGTGGCGAGCCGGCTCAGGTCCACCTCGATCGTGCGCGCCTCGGGGGTCTGGCGGCTGAAGCCGCGCAGCCGCTCGAGCATCTCGATGCCGCGCTGGATGACGGCGCGCATCTCCCGGACGCTCTCCTTCGCGCGCTCGCCGTCGCCGCGCGCGACCGCCCGGTCGATGATCTGCGCGTGCAACGAGAGCGGGTTGAGCACGTTCTTCAGGTCGTGCGTCAGCCCGGCGGCCATCTGGCCGAGCGATCGCAGCTTCTCCGAGCGTGCCAGCACCTCGCGCGAGGCGAGCAGCTCGGCGTTCGCCTTCTCGAGCTTCGTGAGCTGGTTTGCGCGTCCCACGGCGATCGCGGCGAGGTCCACAAGGGCCTGCGCGATCGCGAGCTGGTCCCCGTCGGCCTCGTGGTCGGACGCGCAGAGCAGCACGAGCGCCCCGAACAGGCCCCCAGTGCTGACCAGCGGCAACGTCCGCGCACGGGCGAACGTCCTGCCCCCCTCGCGGGCGGTGGCCACCAGCTGTGCGCCCAGCTCCTCGCCGATCGCGTCGGCGTCGCCCTCCGAGCGCAGCACCTCCGACGGAACCCCGCACGCGGCGACGACGCGCGTCCGCCACCCTTCCACGATCTCGACCACCACCGCGCCGGCGGCGTGGGTGTGCTCGATGGCGGCGTCGACCAACAAGGGTAGAATCGCGCTCCCCGAGTTGGCCTCGGAGGCCAGGCGGCTGAAACGAATCAGCACGTCGATCGACGGAGACGAATTCACCGGCGGCGAGTATGAGTGAGCCGTCGAGACCGTCAAGGGCGGCTCGGGTCGGAGGTCGGATGAGCCAGATTCAAAGCCACGGCGACAAGCACAGCCACGTCGGCCAGAGCTATCGCCACTACATGGAGATGCTGAGGCTCGACGAGGCGGAGCTCCGGTCGCGCCGCACGTTCTGCGAGCTGACCGACGAGGATCTGGCGCGCCTCGCGTCGCTGCGCCCATTCGCCGAGAAGCACACCAAGGACATCGTCGAGGGCTTCTACGAGCTTCTGCTCTCGCACCCGGAGTCGCGCAAGTTCTTCCCGGACGAGGCGACCATCCGGTACGTCAAGCGCACCCAGAGCGAGTACTTCCTGCAGCTGTTCGACGGCCGCTGCGATCTGCCGTACGTCGAGAACCGCCTGCGCGTCGGTGCCGTGCACGAGCGCATCGGCATGCCGCCGAAGCTGTACCTCGGCGCCTACCGGCGCTACCTGCAGCTCATCCACGACAAGCTCCACGCCGAGCTGACCCAGGCCGAGGCCGCCGCCGCGTACCGCAGCCTGCTGAAGCTCGTCTTCTTCGACATGGCGCTCGCGAACGACACGTACATCGCGGCGAACGTCGACACGATCCAGCGCCACCAGGCCGCGCTGCGCGAAATGTCGACGCCGGTCATCCGCGTGCACGACCGCGTCCTGCTGCTGCCCCTCGTCGGCGCGATCGACAGCCTGCGCGCCCAGCAGATCATGGACACCGTGCTGCTCCGCATCGTCGAGGAGAAGGCCAAGTGCGTCATCATCGACATCGCCGGCGTGGCGGTGGTCGACACGAAGGTGGCCGACAACCTCGTCAAGACGACGGCGTCGGTGCGCCTGCTCGGGGCGCAGACGATCCTCACGGGCATCAGCGCGCAGGTCGCGCGCACGATCGTGCAGCTCGGCGTCGACGTGTCGACGATGCACACGCGCAGCCGCCTGCAGGACGGGATCGAGCTGGCGCTCGATCTGGTCGGCAAGGCGATCGTCGAGAAGCGCATGCTTGCGGCACCCGCGACCGCGCCGGACGGGGGTTGAGCCGTGCTGGGCGCGATCCCGATCCTCCGCATGGGCGACGTCCTGCTGACGACCGTCCACATCGAGCTGCGCGACGCCGTGGCCGAGGCCTTCCAGGCCGACGTGCTGTCGGCCATCGAGCGCTCGCACGTGACGGGGCTCATCATCGACATCAGCGGCCTGGACATGGTCGACAGCTACGTCGCGCGCATCCTGGCCGAGACGGGACGCATGGCCCGCCTCATGGGCACCGAGACGGTGCTCTGCGGGATGCGCCCGGAGGTCTCGGCCACCCTCGTCCGGATGGGCTATCTCATGGCGGGGGTGCACGCCGCGCTCGACCTCGACGAGGGGCTGCAGCTTCTGCGCTCGATCCAGGGCGCGCGGTAGGGGCGGGACCATGATGACCACGCGCAGCCATCGGGAGATGCGCATCGAGACCGAGGACGACGTCATCCTGGTGCGCCGCGCCGTCCGCGCGCTGGCCGAAGCGAACGGCTTCGACGTCTTCGCGACGGCCGCGCTGACGACGGCCGCCTCCGAGCTGACGCGCAACGTCTGGGTCCACGCGAGGAAGGGGGTCGCCGTCATCGAGGAGGTGACCAACGGCACGCGCGCCGGGGTGCGCGTGACCTTCCGCGACGAAGGCCCGGGGATTGCAGACGTGGAGCGTGCGATGGCCGGAGGCTTCAGCACCGCTCGGACCATGGGCCTGGGGCTGTCCGGCAGCCGCAGGCTGGTGGACCAGTTCGAGCTCCATTCGGCCGTGGGTCAGGGCACGACCGTGGAGATCGTCAAGTGGAAGGCTTTGTGACGACGAGAACGAGCAGGCGCTGGGTCGCCGACCCGGACGCGATCCCGGTCATCGATGCCGCGTCGGTCTCGCTGGTCCGCGAGCGCGTGCGCGAGGTGGGCGCACGCGTCGGGCTGCCGGAGGTGGCCACGGCTGCGCTGGTGAACGTCGCGAGCGAGCTGGCCAACAACCAGCTCGCGCACGCTCGCCTCGGCGTGGTCGCCGTCCGCGACGTGCGGCGAGGCGAGGTGCCCGGGCTCGAAGTGGTGGCTGCGGACGCGGGGCCCGGCATCGTCGACGTGGCTCGCGCGATTCAGGGTCGAACTCCCGGTGGCGGGAGCCTCGGCGTGGGCCTGGCCGCGGTGTTCGAGCTCGCCGACGAGGTGGACGTCGACGTGAGGCTCGACGAGGGAACGTGTGTGTGGGCGCGCAAGCTCGCGCGCCTCGACGTGCGCCGGCGGCGCGTGGGCAGCTACGGGCGGCCGTGCGCGGGAGAGCGGACGAGCGGCGACACGTCGGTGTTCGTGCGGACGGCCGATGCGCTCGTCGTCGCCGTCGTGGACGGACTGGGTCACGGCGAGGCCGCGCGCGAGGCATCCGAGCGCGCACGCGACGTGCTGCTCGCCCGCCCGGACCTTTCGCCGGAGGCGGTCCTCGAGCGTTGCCACGCAGAGCTCGCTCGCACACGCGGCGCCGTCATGACGGTCGCGCGCGTCGACGAGGCGCGCGGAGAGGTCGCGATCGCGAGCGTCGGCAACGTGGGCGCGCTGCTGGTCGGCCCTGCCGGGACGCACCGCTTCGGCGGCTCGTCGTCCGTGGTCGGCGCGCCGGGGCCGGCGGCTCGTGTCACCGTCGAGCGTCGCAGCGTTCAATCGCGCGACGTGCTGGTCCTCTACTCGGACGGCGTGAGCTCGCGCGTGGATCTGTCGAGCGACCAGGCCCTGTTGCGCGAGCCTCCGATCGTCGTCGCGCAGCGAGTCGTCGAGCGCTTCGGGCGCGACCACGACGATGCCATGGTGCTCGTGGTCGGCTGAAGGCGCACTGCCGAGGCACGTGCCTTGCGAGGGCAATGTCGCGATGGATCGTTCGGGGCAGGCGTCGCAGGACGGACTCGAGGTTCTCGAAGAGCTGGCGCAGAATCTTCGCTCGGCCTGGAATCACCAGGCGGACGCGCTCTGGGAGGAGATCGATCCCGAGCTCTGGCGCGAGACGGGCAACGCGTGGCTCGTCGTTCAGTCCGCGCCCCGTACGCGCCTGCGCCAGCTCTGGTCGACGCCGCGATTCCGCGAGAGCGCCGAGGCGCTGCACCAGGCGCGGCGGCACGAGCTCTCCGGCTCGGCGTGGTTCGCCGAGCAGTGCGCCGGCTGCCGGCTCGCCGCGGTCGCCTTCTTCAGCATGGAGTACGCGCTCTCGGAGTCCCTGCCCATCTACTCGGGCGGGCTGGGCAACGTCGCGGGGGACTATCTCAAGGCCGCCAGCGACCTGGGCGTGCCGCTCGTGGGCGTGGGCCTGCTCTACCAGCAGGGCTACTTCCGCCAGGCGATCGACGCGTCGGGTGCTCAGCAGGAATTTCGTCCCTTCAACGACGTGAGCCAGCTGCCGGTCGTTCCCGTGCGCGACGCGGACGGAGCGTGGGTCCGCGTGCGGTTGCCGCGTCCCGGGCCGCCGGTGTGGCTCCGCGCCTGGCTGGCCCGGGTCGGGCGCGTGCAGCTCTACCTCCTCGACAGCAACGATCCGGCGAATGCGCCGGCCGACCGCGGCATCACGGGGGAGCTCTACGGTGGCGGTCCCGAGACGCGGCTGCTGCAGGAGATGGCCCTCGGCATCGGCGGCTGGCGGCTTCTGCGGGCGCTCGGCATCGCGCCCGACGTGTGCCACCTCAACGAAGGGCACGCGACGCTCGCCGCCCTCGAACGAGCGCGCTCGTTCATGGGCGACCAGCAGTGCTCGTTCGCGGCAGCGCTCGCCGCGACGCGTGCCGGAAACGTGTTCACCACCCACACGCCCGTGGAGTCGGGGTTCGACCGCTTCGCGCCCGAGCTGGTCGACGCCTACCTCGGCGCCTACGTCCGCGAGGAGCTCGGCATCCCGCTGAGCGAGCTGCTCGCCCTGGGCCGCGCGAACCCCGCCGACGCGCGCGAGCCGTTGAACATGGCGTGGCTGGCCACGCGATCGAGCGGCGCGGTCAACGCGGTCAGTCAGCGGCACGAGCAGGTGAGCCGCCGCATCTTCCAGGTGCTCTTCCCGCGCTGGCCCGAGGCAGACGTGCCCGTGGGGCACGTGACCAACGGCGTGCACGTGCCGAGCTGGGACTCCGCCGAAGCGGACGCTCTCTGGACGAGCGCGTGCGGATCCGACCGGTGGGACGGCACGATGGAGGAGCTCGGGCCGAAGATCGCGGGGTGCTCCGACGAGGATCTGTGGACCAGCCGCGCGGCGGCCCGCGCCAAGCTGGTGGACTTCGTGCGGGAGCGGCTCGCCCGTCAGCTCGCCGCGGCCGGCATGGCCGGCGACCGCGTGGACGCCGCGCAGCACGTCCTGGATCCGGACGCGCTGACGCTCGGGCTGGCGCGGCGCTTCACGGGCTACAAGCGTCCCACGCTGCTGCTCCGGGACGCCGAGCGCTTCGCGTGGTTGCTGCGAGATCCCGCGCGCCCCGTGCAGGTGGTCGTCGCGGGCAAGGCGCATCCTCGCGACGAGGAGGGCAAGAACTTCGTGCAGCAGTGGGTGCGCTTCGCGCGACGCGGCGACGTGCGCGCCCGCGCCGTCTTCCTGGCCGATTACGATCTCCGGCTCGCCGAGCACCTCGTGCAAGGCGTCGACGTGTGGATCAACACACCGCGGCCGCCCTGGGAGGCGTGCGGCACGAGCGGGATGAAGGTGCTCGTCAACGGAGGCGTGAACCTCTCGACGCGCGACGGGTGGTGGGCGGAAGCGTACAGGCCCGAGGTCGGCTGGATCCTCGAGGACGGACGCGACGACGCCGCCGACGCGGACGAGCTCTATCGCGCGCTCGAGCGCGAGGTCGTGCCGTCCTTCTACGAACGCGACGCGCACGGCATCCCGCGCAGGTGGGTCGCCCGGATGCGCGCGAGCATGGCGGCGCTCACGCCCGTGTACTCGGCCAACCGGGCGCTCCGCGAGTACACGAGCGGCTACTACCTCCCGGCGGCCCGCGCGTTCGCCGGGCGGACGGCCGCAGGCGAGGCGGCGAGGCTCGCCGAGTGGGCGGCGCACGTGAAGCAGCGCTGGCCGTCGCTGCGCTTCGGCGACATCCGGGTGTCGAGCGAGCGGGGGGAGAACCGCTTCGACGTGAGCGTGTATCTCGAGGACCTCGATCCCGATTCGATCCGCGTCGAGCTCTACGCCGACGGTCGGGAGGGATCGGCGCCGCTTCGCACCGTCATGCGCCGCGGAGCACCCCTCGTCGGAGCGCGAGGCTTCACGTACGTCGCCGCCGTGTCCGATTCGCGCCCCGCGTCGGACTTCACGCCCCGCGTCGTCCCGCACCACCCCGGGGTGGCGATCCCCCTCGAGCTACCGGCGATTCTCTGGGCGCGGTGAAGGGACCTGCGCGGTCCGGCATCCTCTGCGCGCGCCCCGTCCGGGATCCGGCGCAATCCCACGTGGCAGCGCACGAGGTACGCGCGTTGCAGCGGAGGCGACGTGGGCCGTCCTGACCCGCGGGTGCAAGGAGTCGGACTGGAGGCACGTCATGATCCGCAACGAAGGAAACATCGATCGAGCCGTTCGCATCGTCCTGGGGCTCGCCCTTCTGGCCCTCGTCTTCGTCGGCCCGAGGAGTTGGTGGGGGCTGGTCGGCGTCATCCCGCTCGCCACCGGTGTCGCAGGGTTCTGCCCCCTGTACCGGATGCTCGGCTTCCACACGTGACGAGGATTCTCGGCGGTGGCAGGCGCCGTGCATGAGCAAGGCGCCATGTGCGAGCTTTTCGCGATGAGCGCGAGCGCCCCCACGGACGTCCAGCTCTCGCTCGACGAGCTGGCGCGTCACGGCGGGGGGACCGGGCCTCATCGGGACGGCTGGGGGGTCGGGTTCGTGCAGGAGGGCGACGCGCTCGTCGTGCGCGAACCGGAGGCGGCAAGCGAGAGCCGACACATGGCCTTCCTTCGCGGGCAAGACGTGCGAGCGTCGATCGTGTTGGCCCACATCCGGCGGGCGACTCAGGGTCGACGCCTGCTTCGCAACACCCAACCGTTCGCGCGCGAGCTCGGGGGGCGCGTGCACCTGTTTGCTCACAACGGGATGCTCCCGGACGTCGAGTCGGCCGTGCGCCTGAGCACGCGCCGCTTCCTGCCAGTCGGAGACACGGACTCGGAGCACGCGTTCTGCGCGCTGCTCGAGCGAATGGCCCCGCTCTGGGACGAGGGAGTCCCGAGCCTCGAGAAGCGGCTGGCCGTCGTGGAGGCATTCGCCGGCCGCCTTCGCGAGCTCGGGCCCGCGAACTTCCTCTACAGCGACGGAGAGACCGTCTTTGCGCACGGCCACGAGCGGCGCGACGACAGGGGCATCCTCCGCCCCCCGGGCCTGTACGTGCTCTGCCGGACGTGTTCGGCCCGATCGGAGGCCCCCCGCGTCCCGGGGCCCTCGATCGCTCCGGAGCGCGAGCAGAAGGCCGTGCTCGTCGCGAGTGTCCCGCTCACATCCGAGGGTTGGGAGCCGCTCGCCGAAGGCTCGGTCGCCGTGCTGCAACAGGGGCGAATCGTAGGGCGAAGGGCGCGGTGAGCGACCATGGCGAATGTCGCTCGTGCGCCCGTGCGTGCCGACGCACGTTCTGCGCGATGCTCGAGGCGCATCTCCGCGGGCAGAGGGGCCCGGCTCCGTTCGAGTCCGCTGGTGCAGGACTTGGCCGAGGGCGTCGTCGAAGGACCGCGATCGTGCCGCCCTGGTCGAGCGGGACCGGTGGCTTCGCGCGGACGAGGCGGAGCGCATCGAGCACGGGCAGCGTCCGTGAGCCGTCCGCGGCGTCCGCGTCATGGCCGACGTCGGATGACGCCGTGAGCGGGTCCGTGGCCGCCACTGAACGGACGCGGACGGACACGAACTGCTCATGGGGGGACGGACGACCCAGAGCTGGCGTGGTCCGCGGGCTGCACGCGGTCGCTGCCCCTGGCTCCGAATGTGCAGCGGCATTCCGCCATGGCGACCGACATCGAGCTCTCGTTTCCCGGCGGCAAGCGCGTCGACGCACGCGTCGGAGATCTCGTCGTGTCGACGGACCAGCCGCTCGACGCGGGCGGGCAGGGGAGCGCGGTCGCGCCGTTCGACCTGTTTCTCGCGTCGCTCGCGACGTGCGCAGGGTATTACGTGCTAGCCTTCTGCCAGGCGCGCGGGCTCTCCACCGAGGGGCTGGCCATGCGCCAGCACGTCGAGCTCGACGAGCGGACGAAGATGCCGAGCCGCATCCGCATCTCCATCCGGCTCCCCGCATCTTTCCCGGACCACCTGCGCGTCGCCGTCGTGCGAGCGGCCGAGGCGTGCAAGGTCAAGAAGTCGATCGCGGCGCAGCCGCTCATCGAGGTCGACGTTCTGCCGGCCAGCGCAGGTCTTGCGCAGGCGCCCGCATCGACGTCGCCGTGAGCACGGGCAGCTTGCCAGGTACGTCCGATGCACCCGGGGCCGGGGCGAGCCGGAGTCCCTTCCATGTCGATCGACGGCTTCCGCCCCGAGCACCGAGAGGCCTTCGTCGCGTACTCGCCCAGGATGGCCGGGCGCTTCAACGCGCTCGTCACGTGGGTTGCACGCCGTCTTGGCGTGGAGGTCGTCGGGCTCGAGAACCTGCCGCCGGGCCGCGCCCTGCTCGTCGCCAACCACGCGTTCGGCTGGGACGTCATGCTCCCCATGGCCGAGATCTGGCGCCAGACGGGCCGGCCGGTGTGGGTGCTCGGCGAGCACGCGTGGTGGAGGTTTCCATTTCTGAGGAGGCTCGCCGCCGCGATGGGCACCGTCGACGGGACGCCCGCGAACGTCGACCGTCTGCTCGCGCACGACGAGCTCGTTCTGGTGCTGCCCGGCGGGTTGCGCGAAGCCGTCAAGCCCAGGGAGCTTCGCTATCGCCTGCTGTGGGGCTCCCGGTACGGCTTCGTTCGCGCCGCGATCCGGAACGGCGCGCCGATGCTCCCCCTGGCCTCCATCGGCGCCGACGATCTGTTCGACTTCGTGGGCAACGCCTACCGCCGCGGAGAGCGCTGGCTTCGGCGGCGCGGCATCCCCGTCCCGCTGCCCCTGCGCATCTTGCCGATCCCTCATCGGGTGCGGCTTCGATTCGTGCTGGGCGAAGCCATCGAGTCAGGCGTGCCGCCCGAGAAGGCGACCGATTCGGTGGTCTTGCGTCGCCTCCGGCACGAGGTCGAAGGGGCTCTCCACGAGCTCATCGAGACCGAGCTCGCGAAGCGCGCTGGCATCGACGTGACCTGCTGACGCCGAGGGACCGCAGCCCGTCGCGCGGCGCGGGCGCGGGCCTGCCGCGCGACGCGTGTCAATCGCCGTGCGAGTCGGCGATGCGCCGCCACGCCGAGTAGCATCCGAGCGCCAGCCCGAGCGCGCCGAGCCCTGCGGCGAACGCAACGCCCGTCTCGAATCGCCGGTCCAGCCAGTGGCCCACCGCGAACCCGACGACCGCCGGGATCGCGATCATCCATCCGATCCCGATCACGGCCAGCGCGACGGCCAGCGCCCGCGGCCCCTCCGCCTTCCAGCGACGACGGCGGCGATCGAACCGCGCGACGCTGTCGCGCATCGCGTCGTCGGCGCGCTCGCCCTTGGGGCTCACGTGCGCCATGACATCCCCCGGCGGGCCTTGCCGCGCTCGATCCGAACGTAGTCGGCGACGCGCCGGAGCAGGGCGCTCTCGAGCCGGCCGGCGCCGCGACGGGCCTGCTCCTCGTCAGCGGCGGTCCGCCGGAAGCGTGTCAGCACGTCGCGCTCGAGCGTCTGCAGGTCGTCTCCCGCGACGGCGTCGCGCGTGAGCACCTCGGTGCGCCGGCCCGCCGTCACGGTGAGCAGGCCGCCGCGCACGGCCACGAAGTGCTCGCGCCGCTCTGCGTCGCGGTACACGAGCACCGACACCGTGAGCGCCGTCAGCAGGTCGGCGTGCCCGTCGAGCACGCCGAACGCGCCCGACTCGTCCTCCGCTCGCACGTGGACGACGTCGCGTTCGACCACGACCGTCTGGGGCGTGAGCACGACGAGCATCATGCGGCCTCCTTTCGAGCCCGCGCGTCGTCCAGGGTGCCCGTCATGTAGAACGCGGCCTCGGGCCAGTCGTCGCACTCGCCCGAGAGGATCGTGTCGCAGCCGCGAATGGTGTCTGCGACGGCCACCGACCGGCCGGGCCTTCCGGTGAACGCCTCGGTGACCAGGAAGGGCTGCGTGAGGAACCGCTGCAGCCGGCGCGCCCGCGCCACGGTGTGGCGGTCCTCGACCGACAGCTCCTCGAGCCCGAGCATCGCGATGATGTCCTGCAGCTCGCGGTACTGCGCGAGCGTGCGGCGGACCTGCTCGGCGGTACGGAGGTGCGCCTCTCCGACGACCGCCGCGTCGAGGAGGTCGGACGCCGACGCCAGCGGATCGATCGCCGGGTACAGCCCTTGCGCCGCAAGCCCGCGCGAGAGGACGACGGCGGCGTCGAGGTGCGTGAAGAGCTGCGCGACGGCGGGATCGGTCATGTCGTCTGCCGGCACGTACACAGCCTGGATGGACGTGACCGCCGCATCGTGCGCCGAGGCGATGCGCTCCTCGAAGTCGGCGATCTCGGTGGCCAGCGTGGGCTGATAGCCGACGCGCGACGGCATTCGTCCGAGCATCCCGGAGACCTCGCCGCCGGCCTGCACGAAACGGAACACGTTGTCGGCGAGCAGCAGGACGTCGGTGTGCCGCTCGTCGCGGAAGAACTCCGCGTGCGCGAGCGCCGTCAACCCCACGCGCCATCGGGCGCCGGGTGGCTCGTTCATCTGACCGAAGACGAGCACCGTCTTGTCGAGCACGCCCGACGAGCGCATTTCGAGCCACAGCTCGTTGCCCTCGCGCGAGCGCTCCCCGATGCCGGCGAAGACGGCGATGCCGTGGTGGCGCTCGACGGTAGCGCGGATCAGCTCCGTGAGCAGGACCGTCTTGCCGACGCCGGCGCCGCCGAAGAGCCCAGCCTTTCCGCCGCGAGCGAGCGGCGTGAGCAGGTCGATCATCTTGATGCCGGTCTGGAAGACCTCCCGGCGGCGCGCCTGCGCTTGGAGCGGCGGCGCGGGGCGGTGCACCGGCCGGCGGGGGGTGTCGGGAGGCAGCGGCGGTCCGCGGTCGATCGGCTCGCCCAGCACGTCGACGAGACGTCCGAGGGCGTTCTCGCCGACGGGCACCGCGATGGGCGCGCCCGTCGCCTCGACGGGGGCGCCGCGGCGCAGACCCTCGGTGAACGCGAGGGCGACAGCGCGGACGTGCCGCGGGTCGACGTGCTGCTGCACCTCGAGCACCAACGGGCGCCCGTCGTCGGTTGCGACCCGCAGCGCCTCGTTCGTGCGCGGCAGCGCGCCGGCCGGGAACTCGACGTCGATGACCGAGCCGCGCACGCGGAACACCGTCCCGGTGGCGCTCACGGCCTGCCTCCGGCCGAGGCCGCGCCCGAGGCGATCTCGAGGATCTCGTTCGTGATCGCCTCTTGCCGGAGCTGCCGCTCCAGGGCGCGCAGCTCCGACAGCTTTTCGTCGATGTGTCGGCGCGAGGCATCCATCGCCACGAAGCGCGCCGCCTGTTCGCAGGCGAACGCTTCGCCGACGGCCCAGCTCATCTGGGCGACCCCGTACTCCTCGACCGCGCGCACGACCAGCCGCTCCGGGGCGAGCGCGTGCAGAGGCGCGAGGCCGGCACCCGCCCGCGGGGCGGGGCTCACGTCCGGAGGGAACACGCGCAGATCGCGCGCCTTCCACCCGAGCGGCGGCTCGTGCTCGGCGAACACGAGCCAGACCTCGCCGTCGCGCGCCTCGACGAGCGCGCCGAACAGGGCGTCGAGCAGGCGCTGCGCCGTGGCCTGCGCGCCCGCGACGGTCGTCGGCATCGAGCCCCCGTCGATTGCGTCGACCGACCGCTCGCGGCACAACCGGCGGCCTCGGGCGCCGACGACGATCAGGCGCGCCCCTCGCTGCCGGCACACCGCCAGCGCACGCTCGAGCAGCCGGTCGTTCAGCGCCCCGACGAACCCGAGCTCCGTGAAGAGGGCGATGACGCGCGGGGACTCCGTCGGAGGCGGCGCGACGACCGTGTCGACGCTCGACGGCAGCAGCGCGAGCGCTTCGGCGAGCGCGGAGCGTGTCGCCTCCGCATACCGCTGAAGCGCCGCGAGGCGCTGCTGCGCCTGGCGACGACGCCCGCTCGCCAGCGTCCGCATTGCCTGCACGATGTCCGCGAGCTGCGCGACGGTCCGGCTGCGCGCCACGACCTCACCGGCGTCCATCGTCCACCTCCTTGGGGGCCGCCCGCGCCAGGTCGCGGACGAGCGCCGTCAGCTCGTCGCGCTCCCCCGCGCTCGGGGCATCGCCCGCATCGAGCCGCGCGAGCAGCGTAGGAGCGCGGCTCTCCAGGGCGCCGCGCAGCGCGCGCCGCACCGAAGCCATCGCCGCTACGGGCGCGGCGTCGAGGGCACCCGCCTCCAGCGCGGCGAGCAGCGCGATCTGCTCGCCTTGCGACAGCGGCGCGAGCGCAGGTTGCACGAGGGCCGCCCGGACCCGCCGTCCGCGGTCGAGGGCACGACGCGTCGGCTCGTCGCCGGCGCCTTCGATGCGCGTGAAAAGCTCGAGCTCGAGGAACTGCGCGTAGTCGAGGCGAAGCCTCTCGGCGACCGAGCGCATGCCGGGCGACTGCGTCCGGCCGCCGACGCGCGAGACGCTCTTGCCCACGTCGATGGCGGGACGCACCCCCTCGTTGAACAGGCGCGGCTCGAGGAAGATCTGCCCGTCGGTGATCGAGATGAGGTTCGTCGGGATGTACGCGCTGAGGTTGTCCGCCTGCGTCTCGGCGATGGGCAGCACCGTCAGCGATCCCCCGCCGAGATCGGGAACCAGCCGCGCCGCGCGCTCGAGCAGGCGCGCGTGCAGGTAGAACACGTCACCGGGGTACGCCTCGCGTCCGGGCGGCTCGCGCAGCAGCAGCGCGATCTGGCGGTGCACCTGCGCGTGGCTCGTGAGATCGTCGAGCACGAGCAGCGCGTGGCCGCCCCGCTCCGTGAAGTGCTCGGCCATCGTGCAAGCGGCGTACGGTGCGAGCCACTGCAGCCCCGGTGCGGCGTCGGCGGACGCGACGACACAGATCGTCCGCTCCCTGCACCCGAGCGCGTGCATCGCCCCGATGGCCGCCGCGACCGACGACGAGCGCCGGCCGATCGCGGCGTAGACGCACACGACGTCGGTCGATCGCTGCCGGATGATCGTGTCGATGGCGATCGCGGTCTTGCCGGTCGAGTGATCTCCGATGACCAGCTCGCGCTGACCGCGCCCGAGCGGGAGCATCGCGTCGATGACCGTGATTCCGGTGAACAGCGGCTCGGTCACGGGCGCGCGGTCGACGATGGCCGGCGCCGGCTTCTCGACCGGTGCGAGCGTGGCCGGGCGCGGACGTTTGCCGCCGTCGAGCGGCTCGCCGAGCGGGTCGAGCACGCGGCCCAGCAGCGCGTCTCCGACCGGGATCCGCACGACGTCACCAGTGCCGCGGACCACCGAGCCTGCGCGGATGCCCGCCTGCGGTCCGAACAGGATGCAGCCGATGGAGTCCTCGTCCAGCAGGACGGCCATGCCGCGCGTGCCGCTCTCGAAGACGACGATCTCGTTCAGGCAGGTGCCCGGCAGTCCCTCGACCGTCGCCACATCGTCGGCGATGCGCACGACGCGGCCGAGCTCCTCGTGCGAGGGCCCGATGGGGGTTCGCTCGGCGCGCGCCGCCGCCTCATCCATCCAGCCTCCGAGGCCCTCACGCAGCGACGTCATGGCCCACCAGCTCGTGGCGGATGCGATCGAGCGACGCGCGCCAGTTCGAGCGCCAGACCGACGTGGGCAACCGCACCTCCACGCCGGCGAGCAGGGCGGGGTCGACCGCGTACGAGACGCGGACGGGCGCGCCGGCGATGGCGTTCAGCCACGGCTCGAGCCGATCGCGCGTCGACGCGTCCAGCGGGTGCGCCGAGAGCACGTCCACGCTTCGCTCGGCAAGCTGCTTCGCGAGAGCCGCCTTCCGTGTCGCGTCGAGCCCGTCGATGCTCGCGGTGAGTCGCCACAGGAAGGGCGCGTCGAGGTCGGGCGCGGCATCGCGCAGCAGACGCTCGGCGATCGAGCGCGCGAGATCGGCCGCCCGCTGCTCGAGCTCGCGCAGCGCGTCGGCGCGCTGCCGCTCCACGTCCGCTTTGGCTTGCTCGGCCTCGGCCCGCGCTTGGCGGAGGGCTTCGTCGCGCATCCGGTGCGCCTCCTCGGCCGCCGCGTCGAGTGCCTGCTGGCGCACGCGATCGGCCTCGCGCTCGACCACGGCCGCCTTCGCGCCGTATTCCGCGATCGTACGCTGAGCCTCGGCCTTCCTCGCCTCTGCCTCGCGCATCGACGCATCGATCGCTTCCTGACGCTTCGCGATCACCGCGCGTACGGGTTTGAAGAGGAAATGCTGCAGCAGCCAGGCGAGCACCAGGAAATTGACGAACTGCAGCGCGACGTTCCACGGCGAGACGTGCATGGCTAGTGCGCGAAGGGGTTGGCGAAGAGAAGCACCAGCGCGATGACGAGGCAGTAGATCGCGATCGCCTCGATCATCGCGAGGCCGACGAAGAGCGTGCGGGAGATCGTCCCGCCCGCCTCGGGCTGGCGCGCGATGGCCTCCATGGCGGACGCGATCGCGCGCCCCTCGGCGAAGGCCGGCCCGATCGCGCCGAAGCTCACGGCGATCACGGCGCCAAGGATGCTCCAGGACTGGACCGTCATGTCGCCCCCTCCCGCGCGGGTGCGGGCGCCGTCTCGACGGCCGCGCCGACGTAGACCGTCGCCAGGACCGCGAAGATGTATGCCTGCACGACGCCGATGAAGAGCCCGAAGGCCATGATCGGGACCGGGACGAGCAACCCGGCGAGCGACACGACGATCGCCAGCACCAGCCCGTGGCTCATGATGTTGCCGAGCAGGCGCATCATCAGCGCGAACGTGCGCGTCGCCTCGGAGAGCAGGTGGATCGGCGCGAGCAGCGGCGTCGGCTCCACGAAGTGCTTCAGGTACCGGCGCAGCCCGTTCGCGCGGATGCCGTAGACGTAAACCGAGAAGAAGACGACGAGCGCGAGGGCCATCGTGGTCTCGAGCCGGGCCGTCGGCGAATGCAGCAGCGGCACGACCTCGAGATCGTTGGCCACGATGAGATACAGGAAGAGGGTGCCGACGAGCGGCGTGTACGGGGCGGGATCGCGCCGCAGCACGTCGCGGATCTGACCGTCGATGGTGGACACGACCAGCTCGAGCGCCGCCTGGGCACGCCCGGGGTGGAGCGATAGCCGCCTCGTCAGCAGGTGGCTGGCCGTCGCCAGCACGGCCGTGATCGCGAAGCTCGTCAGGACCGAGCCGGCGATCGGCACGGGACCGAGCGTGAACAGCGGCGCTTCGACGAGCGGTGAGCTCACGCCAGCCTCCGCATCGCGTTCACCACGAACGGGTAGGCGCACGTGAAGCCGAGGGCGGAGACGACCAGCGGGCGCGCTCCGGCCAGCGCGATGGCCACGAACGCGCCGGCGATCGCCACGATGCGCACGAGGTGCATGGCGGCGGCGCGGCCCGAGTGCGCCCCCGAGGCGTACAGCCGGGCGTTCGACGCGAGGAGGAGCACATGCGTCGCCGCGAGCCCAACCCCGAGCGTGACGTAGAAGGCGGTCGACATGGCGGCCCAACTGCCTGGCAAGGCCCGCGCCGAGCTTGGCGATTCGATCGCGCCGGATTCCGCGGCCCAGCCGGTTGCGGCCGACGAAGACGGTGCGCCGGCGCGCGATGCGTGCGCATCGGCAGCCATCTGCGCCGCGCCCCGCTCCTCTCACCGCGAGAGGAGCGGGGCGGGCTGGCTGCCCCCCGGGGCCCGAGGCGAATGGGCACTATGACCGGCATGACGCTTCGCGCAAGGGAAGAGGAGTCATGCGGCGCACGATTGTCGGACCGTCCACCACCGAAGGCGACGTGCGTGCGGACCGAGAGCGCAGCCTTTGCGCGAGAGGGCCGGTCTTGCGCCCGAGGGTGCCGCCGTGCTCGGCTCGACGGCACGTGAGTACGGCGTCCTCGACCGCATCCTCCTCTTGGTGTTCACGCCGACATAGGATGCTCGCCATGCTCGCGGGGGCGGGAGAGGATCTTCGAATGATCGCATCTGTCGTGATGCTCGGCCTCGGAGTGGCAGCCCTCGCAGGGGTCGGTCGCCGATGAGCGGCGAGGAGAGGTCGCTCCGCGCCCGCATCCTGGGCGTCGACGCACCCCGATCCGTCCTCTTCGTGCGCCTCCTCGTCGGCGCCGTCTTCCTTTCCGAGGGCATCCAGAAGTTCCTCTATCCGGCCGCGCTCGGGGTCGGACGCTTCGCCCGGATAGGCATCCCGGCCCCGGGCCTGATGGCGCCGTTCGTCGGCGCCGTCGAGATCGTCTTCGGGACCCTCGTGATCGTCGGCCTTCTCACGCGGCTCGCGGCGATCCCGCTGCTGATCGACATCGTCGTCGCCATCGCCACGACGAAGATTCCCCTTCTGCTGAAGGACGGCTTCTGGAAGATGGCGCACGAGGCGCGCACCGATTACTCGATGATGCTCGGCTGCCTGTTCCTCCTCCTCTTGGGGGCGGGGCCGCTCTCCCTCGACGCGCGCATCGTCGAATCCCGGCCGTCGTGACCGAGTGATGCGGCCCCATGCGGTCCAGTGGCGCTCGCGTCGACGCGCGCGTGCTACCGACACCCTTCATGACCCGCGGAGCGCCATTGGCGGTCTCAGCGCGATGGCTCCAAGTCGCCATCGTGACGTTCGGGATTGGATTCGGGATCCTGGCGTATCTCGCCTACCGCATCTACGCCGACCAGCCGCCGGTGCCCGCGAGCTTCGTCGGGCCCGACGGCGCCGTGGTGCTCACGCGCGAAGAGATCCTCGAGGGCCAGCGAGTGTTCGAGACGCGCGGGCTGATGGAACAAGGCACGATCTTCGGCCACGGCGCCTATCTGGGGCCGGACTTCACCGCCGAGGCGCTGCATCGGATGGAGCTCGCGATGCAGCGCTACTACGGCGACGGACGCGACACGCCCGCGCGAATCCTCGCGGAGTTCAAGACGAACCGTTTCGACGGCGCGCGCGTGCACTGGAGCGCCGCGCAGGTCGCCGCCTGGAACGCGCACCTCGCTCACTACGAGACCTGGCTCCATAGCGGCGTCGCCGACGACGGATTGCGCGGGCCGCGCATCCGAGACCCGGCCGAGATCCGCGCGGTGGCCAGCTACGTCGCCTGGACCACCTGGGTCGCGACGGCGCCGCGGCCGGGGAAGGGCTACTCGTACACGAACAATTGGCCGCCCGATCCGGCCGCCGGGAACGCGCCGACGGCGGACGCGCTGGTGTGGTCGGCGATCTCACTCATCGCGCTGCTCGCCGGCATCGGCGCGACGATGTTCGCCTTCGGTCGCTGGGAGAGGCTCGGCTGGAAGCGCGACGAGCCGCAAGGCCGCGAGCTAGTCTTTCGCTCGCCCAACGAGGTGCACCTCACGCCCGCGCAGCGCGCCACGGTGTGGTACTTCGTCGTCGTCGCCGGCCTGTTTCTCGCGCAGGGGCTCTGCGGCGGCGCCAACGCCCATTACCACGCGGACCCATCGAGCTTCTTCGGGGTCGACCTCGGAGCGTGGCTTCCGTACCAGCTCACCCGCACCTGGCACCTGCAGCTCGCGATCTTCTTCGTCGCGGCGTCCTACCTCGCGATGGGCATCTTCCTGGCGCCGATGATCGCCGGGAGCGAACCGCGGCATCAGGAGAAGCTCGCCGTCGCCCTCTTCGTGGCGCTGGTGCTTGTGGTCGTCGCCTCGCTGATCGGCGAGCTTCTGAGCTACCGCGGCGTGCTCCCTCGCGGCGTGGCCTGGTGGGTCGGAGCGCAGGGCTGGGAGTACCTCGACCTCGGTCGCGCCTTTCAGCTCGCGCTGACGGCCGGGCTCGTGTTCTGGGCGGTCATCGTCTACCGCGGGCTCCGCGGACGCCTCGCCAACGAGCACCCAGGCAACATGCCGTGGCTGTTTCTGTACTCCTCGCTCTCGATCCCGCTCTTCTACGGCGTCGGGCTCGCGTTCGGCCCGCGGACGACGTTCGCGGTGATGGACTTCTGGCGCTTCTGGGTGGTCCACCTCTGGGTGGAGGACTTTCTCGAGCTATTCACGACCATCACCGTCGCCTACGTGTTCGTGCTCCTCGGCGTCGTCCACGTGCGGACGGCGACCCGCCTCATCTACCTCGACGTGATCCTCTACTCGGTGGGCGGCGTCGTCGGGACGATGCACCACCTGTACTTCTCGGGCGCCCCCGCCGTGCACATGGCGTTCGGCGCCTTCTTCTCCGCGATGGAGGTCATCCCGCTGGTGCTGCTCACCTACGAGGCGTGGCGCTTCATGCGCCTCGGCGGTGCCGACCCGGGCGAGACCGTGGTCGACACCTCCGACGAGCGCTTCCCCCACCGCTGGGCCGTGATGTTCCTCGTCGCCGTCGGCTTCTGGAACTTCGTCGGCGCCGGGATCTTCGGTTTTCCCATCAACCTGCCGATCGTCAGCTACTGGGAGATCGGCACCCAGTTCACCGCGAACCACGCGCACGCCGCGATGATGGGCGTCTATGGCATGCTCGCCGTCGGCTTCTTCGTCTTCGTGGCGCGCTACTTCGTGCCACGGGACCGCGGCTCCGAGCGGGCCATGAAGATGTCGTTCTGGGGACTGAACGGGGGGCTCGCCTGGATGGTTGGCGCGAACCTCTTCCCCATCGGCGCGCTGCAGCTCTACGACGCGCTCGCCAACGGGTACTGGCACGCGCGCAGCCCGGCCTTCTTCGCGCGGCCGGCCGTTCACGTCTTCGAGTGGCTGCGCATCGTCGGCGACGCCGTCTTCGTCGTGTGCGGCATCCTGCCGCTCGTCTACCTCGCCATCCGCATGGTCCGCTGCCGAAATCGCCCCGGCGTGATTCGCGCGGGAGAGGCGACCGAGTCGCTGACGCTCGCACGTTCATCGCGCTGATTCGGGGTTCGTCAGGGTTCGTAACGAGCCCTGATCTGGAGGGTCCAGCGGCGCTCTGAGCGCCCCGCGCTCACCCCGGCGATCGCTCGCGGACCGTCAGGACCGGCACCGGTGAGAGGCGCACGACCTTCTCGGCCACGCTTCCGAGAAGCGCGTGCGGCAGGCCCTTTCGACCGTGCGTTCCCACGACGACGAGATCGGCCCCCTGCTGGCGAGCGACCGCGAGGATCTCTTCCCAGGGAGCGCCGCAGCGCACGATCCCGGTCGCGGCGGGCACACGCTGCTTGACCCTGTCGAGCGCCTCGGCCAGCTGGGCCCGTGCGGCGTCCTCGAGGCCGTTCATCAGCTCCGCCACGTCGAGCACCGCGTACCCGTAGGGCAGCTCGAAGGCGTGCACGACCGTCAGGGAGGCTCCGTAGTGGCTCGCGATATCGACCGCGTACTCGACTGCCGTGCCGGAGCATTCGCGAAAATCCGTTGCAACGAGGACGTGCTTGAAATCCATGATCGGCTCGCTCGGGCTGCGGTGCTTGCATCGGCGGGGCCAGGACGACCGCGACCGACCCCCGAAGGAGGGCCGCGTCTCGTCCGCGCCAGGACGGCTGCGCGGGGGTGCATTCCTTTCGCTTCGGCGCAGAACGTTCATCTCGTGCGGAGCCGCCGAGAACGACGCGGCCGATGCGCGGGCGTGCAATGCGGCCGGGCACCCGTGCGGCCACGAGCACGGTTCGTGAAAGGCACGAGCTGCATGACCCAGTCGGATCTGCCTCAGCGCGTCTGCATCCTCACGGGCGGGGGCGACGCCCCCGGGCTGAACGCCGTGGTGCGCGCCTTCGTGCACGGGGCCACGCGCGAGGGCGTGCTCGTCTACGCCAGTCATTTCGGCTTCGAGGGGCTGCTCGCCGGCGAGGTGGCGCCTCTTCGCGTCGAGGACGTGCGGGGAATCCTGCCCCGCGGCGGGAGCATTCTCGGCTGCTCGACGCGGAGCAACCCGCTGGCGCTGCCTGCGAGCGAATCCGCAGTGCGCGACGCGACGGCCGCCCTTCGCGCGCGCATGAGCGATCTCCGGATCGACGCGCTGGTGCTCGTTGGTGGTGACGGCACCATGAGCATCGCCCACCGCCTCGACCAGGTCGGCCTCGCCTGCGTCGGAGTTCCAAAGACGATCGACGGAGACGTCGGGGCGACCGAACAGACCTGCGGGAACGACAGCGCGATCGAGACGGCGACGCGCGCCATCGACGCGCTGCACTCGACGGCCGAGGCGCACCAGCGCGTCATGGTGGTCGAGGTCATGGGCCGGTACGCCGGCTTCATCGCGCTGCGCTCGGGCATCGCCGGCGGTGCCGACGTCGTGCTCATCCCGGAGATCCCCTACGACGTCGAGCGCGTCATCGCGAAGATCCGCGAGCGCGAGTCGCTCGGGCTGCGGTTCTCGATCGTCGTCATCGGCGAGGGGGCGCGTCCGCGGGGCGGGTCGACGTCCGAGGCGGAGCCGGCCCGTCCCGGGCGGTTGCCCCGGCTCGGCGGCGCGGGAGAGCGCCTGGCGGAGGAGCTGATGGCGCACGACATCGGGCACGAGGTCCGCGTCACCGTGCTCGGCCACCTGCAGCGCGGCGGCACGCCCACCGCCGCCGACCGGCTGCTCGCGACGCGCTTCGGCGCGCACGCCGCCGAGCTCTGCGCGCGCCGCCGCTTCGGGCGCATGGTCACGCTGCGCTGCGGGCACGTCGAGTCGGTGTCCATTGCGGAGGCGGGCAGCCGCAGGGCTCGCGTGGATGCCGAGGGGGAGCTCGTGCGCTGTGCGCGGGCGGTCGGGATCGAGCTCGGCGCGGTGTGACGGCCTGCATCACTCCGCCGCCGAACGCGCGAGGCGCTGCTCCATCTCGAGCACGCGCATCGTCGTGCGCACGATCGCGTCGGCGTTGAGGCTGATCGAATCGATGCCACGCTCGACCAGGAAGGCGGCGAAGTCCGGGAAGTCGCTCGGCGCCTGCCCGCAGACGCCCGCCGTGCGACCGGCCGCGTGCGCGGCCTCCACGAGGTGTGCGCAGGACCACTTCACGGCCTCGTTGCGCTCGTCGAACAGCGGCGCCACCGTCGCAGAGTCGCGGTCCACGCCCAACGTGAGCTGCGTCAGGTCGTTCGACCCGATGGAGAAGCCGTCGAAGATCGCCGCGAAGCGCGCTGCCAGGAGGATGTTGGAGGGGATCTCCGCCATCACGAGCACCTTCAACCCGCGTTCTCCGCGCACCAGCCCGAACTCGCGCATCGCCGCGAGCACGCGCTCCCCCTCCTCCGGCGTGCGGCAGAACGGGATCATCAGCTCGAGGTTCGTCAATCCGAACACCTCACGCACCCGCTTGACCGCCGCGCACTCGAGCGCGAAGCCCTCTTTGTACTGCGGGTGGTAGTAGCGGCTCGCCCCGCGCCAGCCGAGCATCGGGTTCTCCTCGCTCGGCTCGAACGCCGCGCCGCCGAGCAGGCGCGCGTACTCGTTCGTCTTGAAGTCGCTGAACCGCAGGACGACCGGGCGCGGGTGGAATGCGGCCGCGATCGTGCCGATGCCTTGCGCGAGCCGGTCGACGAAGTAGGCCGCCTTGTCCGCGTACCCGGCGGTCTTCTCGTCGATCTGACGCTGCACCGCGGCGGGCAGCGTCGCGTAGCGCGTCAGGGCGAGCGGGTGCACCCCGACCCAGCCGGCGAACACGAACTCCATGCGCGCTAGGCCGACGCCATCGCTCGGCAGCAGCGACTGGCCGAGGGCGTGCTCGGGGTTGCCGGCGTTGAGCAGGATCCGCGTGTGCGGCTTGGGGAGCGCGGCCGGGTCGATCTCCTCGACGTCGAAGTGCAGCGCCCCCGCGTACACGCGCCCGGTCTCGCCCTCTGCGCACGAGAGCGTCACCGTCTGCCCATCCACGAGCGCAGTCGTGGCCCGGCCCGTCCCGACCACCGCCGGCACGCCGAGCTCGCGCGCCACGATCGCGGCGTGCGAAGTGCGCCCTCCGCGATCGGTGACGACGCCGGCCGCCGTCCTCATCACGGGCTCCCAGTCGGGATCGGTGACCTCGGTCACCAGGATGTCGCCGGCGCGAAGCTCACGGATCCGTCCGGGATCGCGCAGCACGCGCACCGTGCCCGTCACGATCCGCTCGCCGACGGCGAGCCCCTCGACGATCGGAGTTCCCCTGTCCTTGAGCGTGTAGAGGTGCAGCTTGGGGTGCGCCCTGCGGCTGTGCACCGTCTCGGGGCGCGCCTGCACGATGAAGAGGCGGCCGTCGCGTCCATCCTTCGCCCACTCGAGGTCCATCGGCGTGTCGGCGCCGTGCTTGCGCGAGTAATGCTTCTCGACGAGAGCCGCCCAGCGCGCGAGCGTCAGCACGTCGTCGTCGGTGAGCGACCACGCCGCTCGCTCAGCGTCCGGCACGCCCTCGCTCCGCACTTGCTTGTGACCCTCCTCGTCGTACACGAGGCGCACCTCCTTGGTTCCGAGCTTCTTGCGCACGAGTGGCGCGAAGCCGGCCTCGAGCGTCGCCTTGTGCACGACGAACTGATCGGGCTCGACGCGCCCCTGGACCACGCTCTCGCCGAGCCCGAAGCTCGACGTCACCCAGATCACGCCTCGATGTCCGCTCTCGGGGTCGAGCGTGAAGATGACCCCTGCGCTGGCTCGATCGGACCGGACCATCTTCTGGATGCCGACCGAGAGCGCGACGCTCATGTGGTCGAATCCCATGTCGTGTCGGTAACGGATGGCGCGCGGCGTGAAGAGGCTGGCGAAGCACTTCTTCACGGCCTCGAGCACGAAGGCGGCGCCCCGCACGTTGAGGAAGCTCTCCTGCTGGCCTGCGAAGCTCGCATTGGGCAGGTCCTCGGCCGTGGCCGACGAGCGCACCGCGACGTCGGTCGCCGCATCGCCGTACGCACTCGACAGCGCGGCGTAGCTCGACCGGACCTGCTCGGCGAGATCGGCCGGAAGCTCCGCCTGCGAGATGAGCCCGCGCAACGAATCCGAGCGCCGGACCAGATCGTCGAGGTCGGCGGGATTGAGTCCGGCCAGCAGCTCGCGAATCGGCCGCTCGAGCCCCGCCTCGCGCAAGACGTATCGGTAGGCATCCGCCGTCACGGCGAAGCCGCCGGGCACCTGCACGCCGAGCGGCGCGAGCTCTCGCAGCATCTCGCCGAGCGAGGCGTTCTTCCCGCCGACGATCGCCACGTCATCGGCCGTCACTTCACGAAACCATCGAATCCAGCTCATGTTCGCCTCCCGGCGCCGCGTCACTCGCGCTCGCGCAACGCTTGCGCCGACCGGGGCCAAGCGCGCCGCCGATTCGCGCGACGAAGCCGTCCTGAAGCATCCGGCGAGCCAGGTGATGCGGCCCGCCGGTTGCGTGCTGCGCGCCGATGACCGACGACCGAGCCGTCCTCACCCGAGAAGGGCTCGCGGATCTCCTGCGCACGCTCCGCGGCGACGGCTTCCGCCTCATCGGTCCGAAGGTGCGCGGCGGCGCGATCGTGTACGACGCGATCGATGGCATCGATGACTTGCCCGCGGGCTGGACGGAGGAGCAGGAGGCCGGGCGGTATCGCCTGGAGCGGCGCGCCGATGCCGCACTTTTCGGATTCGCGGTCGGGCCCGAGTCGTTCAAGCGCACCTTCTTCGCCCCGACGGTGCGCCTCTTCCGGGCGCGCCGCCGGGACGGCAGCTTCGTCGTGCTCGACCGTGCCGAGGCCGCGCCCAGGCTCGCGCTCGTGGGCGCCCGGTCGTGCGACCTGCACGCGATCGCCGTGCAGGACAGGATTCTGCGCGACGGGCCTTACCCCGACCCGTCGTACACGTCGCGGCGCGCGGGCACGTTCGTCCTCGCCGTCCAGTGCGGCAAGGCAGGGGGCACGTGCTTCTGCGTGTCCATGCAGACCGGGCCGCGCGCCGAGAGCGGCTTCGATCTGGCGTTGACCGAGCTGCTCGACGAGACGGGGCACCGATTCGTCGTCGAGATCGGCAGCGACGCCGGCGCTGCCGTCCTGGCGCGCGTCCCGCACGGGCCCGCCGCCGGCGCCGACGTGGAAGCCGCCGATCGCGTCGTGCGCCGCACCGCCGAGCACATGGGGCGGACGCTCGACACGAACGGGATCAAGGAGCTCTTCTACCGCAACCTGGACCACCCTCGCTGGGACGACGTCGCCGACCGCTGCCTCGCGTGCACCAACTGCACGCTGGTCTGTCCGACGTGCTTCTGCTCGTCGGTCTCCGACGCGACCGATCTCGACGGCGAGCACACGGAGCGCGTGCAGCGCTGGGATTCGTGCTTCACGCTCGACCACAGCTACGTCCACGGCGGCAGCGTTCGCTCGAGCATCCGGTCGCGCTACCGGCAGTGGCTCACGCACAAGCTCGCGAGCTGGATCGATCAATTCGGAACCTCGGGGTGCATCGGATGCGGCCGATGCATCACGTGGTGCCCGGTCGGCATCGACATCACCGAGGAGACCGCGGCCATCCGCGCGTCCGACGGAGCGTGACGATGGAAGATCTGCACCGGCTGCTCGAGGATCACGACTTCCTGAAGGGCCTCTCTGCGGAGCAGACGCGGGTGCTCGTGGCCTGCGTCGAGAACCGGCGATACCGCCGGGGCGAGTTTCTGCTGCGCGAGGGGCAGGCAGCCGACGTCTTCTACCTCCTGCGCGTCGGTCGTGTCGCGCTCGAGATCGACGTGCCCGGCCGCGGGCCCGTGCAGATGGAGAGCCTGGGACCGAACGACGCCGTCGGCATCTCGTCGCTGGTGCCGCCCCACCGGGAGCACCTGGACGCGCGCGTCGTCGAGCCCGTCGTGGCGCTCGCGTTCGACGGCGCATGCCTGCGCGGCAAGATGCAGGCGGACCCGGCGCTCGGCTACGCGCTCACCGCGCGCATGCTCGCCGAAGCGTACAAGCGGCTCGAGCGCGTCCGGCTGCAGCGACTCGACGTCTACGCGGGGGCGTGATGGCGATGCTCGGCGTCGACCCGTGGCGGCCGCGGCCCGTTCGCATCGCTCGCGTGCGCCGTGAGACGCAGGACGTGTTCACCTGGGAGCTCGACGCGCCACGCTTCACCTACGAGCCGGGTCAGTTCAACATGCTGTACCTGTTCGGCGTCGGCGAGGTCGCCATCTCGATCAGCGGAGATCCGGAACGAGAGCGCCTCGAGCACACGATCCGTGCGGTCGGCAGCGTGACGCGGGCGATGGCGAGCCTCGCACGGGGCGACACCGTCGGCGTGCGGGGTCCGTATGGAAGCGCGTGGCCGGTGCACGAGGCCGAGGGAGGCGACCTGCTGCTGGTCGCGGGCGGCGTCGGCTTGCCGCCGCTGCGGCCGGTCGTCCACCAGGTGCTCCGCCATCGAGAGCGGTTCGGCCGCGTGTTTCTGCTCTACGGCGCGCGCAGCCCCGGCGACCTCGTCTACCGGAGGGAGCTCGAGCAGTGGCAGAAGCGGGAGCCCGGCCTGCCGCGCTGCACCGTCGATCACGCGGGCGCCGGCTGGCGCGGTCGCGTCGGCGTCGTTCCGGCGCTCGTCGACGAGGTCTCGTTCGATCCGGCGCGCACGGTGGCGATGATCTGCGGACCCGAGGTGATGATGCGCTTCACCGTGCGCGCGCTCCTGGCTCGCGGCGTCGCGTCCGAGCGCATTCACCTCTCGATGGAGCGCAACATGAAGTGCGCCATCGGCCTCTGTGGGCACTGCCAGTACGTCCCGTACTTCGTGTGCAGGGACGGTCCGGTGCTGCGCTTCGACCGCGTCGCCGGGCTCTTCGACCGGAGGGAGATCTGACGTGTCCGCACCCCGCCCCAAGCTCGCCGTCTGGAAGTTCGCTTCGTGCGACGGCTGCCAGCTGACGCTGCTCGACTGCGAGGACGAGCTGTTGGAAGTCGCCGACCGCCTGCAGCTCGCGCTCTTCTTCGAGGCGTCGCGCGCGGTGGCGCCAGGCCCGTATGACTTGTCGCTCGTCGACGGATCAATCGCGACGGAGGCCGATGCCGACCGCATCCGCGAGGTCCGGCGTCAGTCGAAGTACCTGGTGACGATCGGCGCGTGCGCGACGGCTGGGGGCATCCAGGGGCTGCGCAACTTCCGGGACGCGGCCGAGATGCGAGCGATGGTGTACGCGAACCCCGATTACATCGACGCGCTCGCGACCTCCACGCCCATTTCGGCGCACGTCCCGGTCGACTTCGAGCTGCACGGTTGCCCGATCGACAAGCATCAGCTGCTGGAGGTGATAAGCGCCTTCTTGCAGGGCCGCCGTCCCGCCGTACCGGGGCACAGCGTGTGCGTCGAGTGCAAGCTACGAGGCAACGTCTGCGTCATGGTGCTCGGGACGCCGTGTCTCGGCCCGATCACGCACGCGGGCTGCGGAGCGCTGTGCCCGAGCCACGACCGCGGCTGCTACGGATGCTTCGGGCCGATGGAGACGCCCAACACGAGATCGCTCGGCCGGGCCTTTCTCGCGGCGGACGTCGCGCCACGCGATCTGGTGCGCGTGCTTCGGAACTTCAACGCCAACGCGCCCGCGTTCCGCGAGGAGAGCGAGCGCCATGACGAGAGCGAGCGCCATGAAGAGTAAGACGCTCCGGATCGACGTCGATCTCCTCGCGCGCGTCGAAGGCGAAGGCGGCGTGCTCCTCCGCATGACGGGCAGGACGGTCGACGAGGTGCAGGTGCGCATCTTCGAGCCGCCGCGCCTGTTTGAGGCGCTGCTGCGCGGGCGGTCGCGCATGGAAGCGCCCGACATCACCTCGCGCATCTGCGGCATCTGCCCGGTGGCGTACCTGATGTCGAGCTGCCACGCGATGGAGGATGCGGCCGGCGTGCGGGTGGACGGACCGCTGCGCGACCTGCGGCGCCTGCTGTACTGCGGGGAGTGGATCGAGAGCCACGGGCTGCACGTCTTCCTGCTGCACGCCCCGGACTTCTTCGGCTGCGAGGACGCCTTCGAGATGGCCAGGAAGCACGGCGACGTCGTGCGCGCCGGGCTGCGCATCAAGAAGGCCGGGAACGCCATCATCGAGCGGCTCGGCGGGCGCTCGATCCACCCGGTCAACGTCAGGGTCGGCGGCTTCTACCGCCTGCCGACGCGCGAGGAGCTGCGGGCGCTGCTGCCGGAGATCGAGTGGTCGCTCGGTGCGATGGGTGACGTGATGCGCTGGGCGCGGGCGCTCCCGTTTCCCGACTTCGAGCGCGACTACGAGTTCGTCGCGCTCCGCCATCCCGACGAGTACCCCTTCTGCGAGGGGCGGCTCGTCTCGAACAAGGGGCTCGACATCCCCGTACGCGAATACGGCGACCACTTCCTCGAGGAACAGGTGCCGTACTCGACGGCGCTGCACGCTCGGCTGCGCGCTCGTGGCGCGTACCTCTGCGGCCCGCTCGCGCGCTTCAACCTGTGCTTCGACCGGCTCGGCGACGCGGCCAGAGGCGCCGCTCGCGACCTGGGCCTCGAGGTGCCGTGCCGCAACCCGTTCAAGTCCATCCTCGTGCGCCTGGTCGAGATGGTGCACGCGTTCCACGAGGCGCGTCGCCTCGTGCTCGCGTACGAGCCGCCCGACAGGCCCTTCGTCGAGGTCCCGCTGCGCGCCGGCGTCGGCCACGGGTGCACGGAGGCGCCGCGCGGGGCGCTCTACCACCGCTACTCGATCGCCGACGACGGCACGATCCTCGACGCGTGCATCGTGCCGCCTACGTCGCAGAATCTGAGGTCGATCGAGGACGATCTGCGTGCGATCGGGCCCACGCTCGTCGATCTGCCCCGCCGCGACGCGACCCGCCGGGCCGAGCTGGCGGTACGAAATCACGACCCGTGCATCTCGTGCTCGACCCACCTCATCGATTTGCGGATGCAGCCGTCCCGCGGTCAGGATCCGGAGCCGAGCGCCACCTTCCCGCGAGCTTCACGGCCTCGAACCACGTGATGCCGAGAGCGGCGGCCGCGAAGCATGCGACGAGGTCGAGCGGATCGAGCGGCGAGAAGCGGAAGAGGTGCGCCAGCGGCGGTACGTACACGACGAGCGCCAGGAAGACGAGCGCTGCGCCGGTGACGACCCACAGCGTGGAGTCCCGAAGCGGCGACGCCGCGATGACGTGAGTCCACGAGCGGTTGGTGAAGATGAGCGCGAGGTTGGAGAGGATGAGCGTCGCGAAGGTGAGCGCACGCGCCTCGGTCTCCGGCTGGCCGTGGCCGAGCGCGAGCACGTAGACGACGAGCAGGACGACCAGCACGGCGAGCCCCTGCAGGCCACCGACCGCGAGCACGCGCCGGCCGAACAGGGGTGCGTTCGGATCCTGCGGCGGTCGGCGCATGACGCTTGCCTCCTCGGGCTGCGCCTCGAAGACGACCGAACATGCCGGGTCGATGACCAGGTGCAAGAACGCGATGTGGATGGGCATGAGCACGAGCGGCCACCGAAGCGCGATGGGCGCGAGCGTCAGGCCGATGATCGGCAGGTGCACCGCCAGGATGTACGCCAACGCCTTCTTCAGGTTGTCGACGATGCGCCGGCCGGTGCGCACCCCGTGCACGAGCGAGGCGAAATCGTCTTCGAGCAGCACGATGGCGGAGGCCTCGCGCGCGACGTCGGTGCCGTGCGCGCCCATGGCGATGCCGATGTGCGCGGCTTTCAGGGCAGGGGCATCGTTCACCCCGTCGCCGGTCATGCCGACGATCTCGCCGTTGGAGGCGAGCGCCTCGACCAGGCGGAGCTTCTGCTCGGGGAGCATGCGCGCGAAGACGCTCGTGTCGCTCACGGCCGCGCGTAGCTGCTCGTCCGTCATCGTCGCGAGCTGCGCGCCCGTCAGGACGCGCGCGGCGTCGAGCCCCGCCCGGCTCGCGACGGCCTGCGCCGTCGATGGGTAGTCGCCGGTCACCATGACGACGCGGATGCCCGCGGTGCGGCACTCGGCGACGGCTGCGGGGACGCTGGCTCGCACCGGATCGGTCAGGCCCACGAGGCCGACGAAACGCAGCCGCAGCGCCGAGGGATCCGCCGGGATCGCGCGGGCGTCGACCTCGCCGCGCGCCACCGCGAGGACGCGCAGCCCCGACGACGCCAGGCCCTGGACTCCCTCCCCCATGCGAGCGCGGTCGTCCGCGCCCATCTCGCACAGCGATGCGATCGCCTCGGGCGCCCCCTTGCCGGCGGCCACCAGGCGCGGGCGATCGGCCGTGCGCCAGACGTGCACGACCGCGAGGCGCTCGCGCGTCAGCGGGTAGTCGCGCACGAGCGTCCAGTCATCGTGGACGTGCTCGGTGCCCGCGAGCTTCTCCTCGGCGAGCTCCTTGAAAGCGCGCTCCATCGGGTCGAACGGGTCGCGGCGGCTGGCCAGCACGCTGTACTCCACGGTCTCGTGCATCGACTCGGGCAGCGGCTCCGAGCGCAGGCGCTCGAGGTCGAAGGTCTCGCCCCCGGCGCAAATGCGGCTGACCCGCATCCGGTTCTCGGTGATCGTGCCGGTCTTGTCCACGCACAGCACGGTGACGGCGCCGAGCGACTCGACCGCGGGGATGCGGCGCGCCAGGACCTTGCGCCGCGACAACCGCCACGCGCCGAGGGCCAGGAACATCGTGACGACGACGGGGAATTCGTTCGGCAGGATCGCCATCGCGAGCGTCAGGCCGGCCAGCACGCCAGCGAGTACGTCGCGGCTGGCGACCATGTAGAGGGCCGCCGCGACGACGGAGAGCGCGCCGCCGATCCACGCGAAACGGGCCACGAGCCGACGCGTCTCGAGCTGGAGCGGGGTCTGCTGCGCCTCGCGTGTCTGCATCGATTGGCCGATGCGCCCGATCTCGGTGCGCGTGCCCGTCGCGTGCACGCGTGCAACGGCCGCACCCCCCGTCACGAGCGTCCCGGCGTAGAGGAAGGGCAGATCCTCGCCGCCCGGGCGCGCGAAGGCCAGCGCGCCATCCCAGACCGATTTGCGCACCGGAACCGACTCGCCGGTGAGCAGCGACTCGTCGGCGGAGAGAGCGCTGCCCTGGAGGACGATCGCGTCGGCCGGCACGCGGTCGCCCTCCGAGAGCACGATCAGGTCGTCGACGACGAGCTCGCGGCCCGCGACGCGTACGCGCCGTCCGTCGCGGATGACGAGCGCGCGGGGGCTGGCCAGATCGCGAAGCGCGTCGAGAGCGCGCTCGGTCTTGCGCTCCTGCACGAAGGTCAGCACCAGGATGAAGACGACGAAGCCGAGGAGCATCGCGGCTTCCTGGCGATCGCCGAGGAAGAGGTAGATCCCGCCGCACACGATGAGGAGCAGCGACATGGGCTCGCGCGCGATGCCGACGAGGCTCGCGACGAAGCCGCGCGGCCCAGCCGACGGCAGCTCGTTGAAGCCGTCTTGCGCTCGGCGTTGTGCGACCTCCGCGGCTGTGAGCCCGGCCGGCGCGGCGGTCTCGCTCATCGGTGTCTCCGTGCGAAGCTCGTCACAGCACGGCTCGTGCCGTGCCGTCCGGCGCTCGGCGGGGCCGTAGAGCGGACCCCAGCCTTGCTGCCGTCGCGCCGAGCGGCGCTCGATGGGGAGATCGCTTTGCGCGCCGGCGCAGGTCCTGCGCGTGAGCAATGTCATGGCCAAGCGGGCCGGCGATGATCATGCTGTCGCCATGCTCCCTCTGGGCCGTGGTCCGCGTTTGCTCGAGCAGGCCGACGAGCCGACCGAGCTCCTCGTCGCCTGCCACGGGCGCATCAGACACTTCTCGGAGGTCGCCCTCCGGCTGGCCAGAGGTGCCGGTCACCCGGTCGCCGAGGTGATCGAGGCCGCGAAGGGCGTGCACCGATACTTCTCGGTCGCGCTGCCGCTGCACGAGCGTGACGAGGAGGACTCTATCGCGCCGCGGCTACTCGAATCGGCGGCGCGCTCCGAGGTGCAGGACGCGCTCGCGCGCATGACCGACGAGCACCGAGCCATCGACGCGCTCATCGAGCAGACGATGCCGCTGTGGCAACGCGTGGCCGCCCAGCCCGAGGTGCTCGCGTCGCTCACCGACGAGCTCGAGGACCGCGCCGTCCGCCTCGCGTCGTTGTTCGAGCCCCACCTGGCGCTCGAGGAGGGCACGCTGTTTCCGGCCATCGCGCGCGCGCTTCCAAGGGGGACGCGCGTCATTCTCCTGCGGGAGATCCGCGCGCGCCGCACGCCGGAGGTCCGCGCGCAGATGGCCTCGCTGCGGCACTGACGGGCGCCGCGCGTCACGAGTGACGGCTTGCGCAGCACGCGTGCGGGCTACCGGGCGCCGCTGCCCACGCCCTGGCGACGTGGCCGAGCTGGAAGACACCGAACCCGACGAGGGTCACCGCCGCCGCGACGCGCAGCGCGCGCGTGCGCGCGACGCGGGCGACGAGCGCGGCTCCGGAGCCCATGGCGAGCAGCATCGGGAAGGTCCCCAGGCCGAAGGCCGCCATCGTCGTCGCGCCGGCGACCGCCGAGCCACTCGTGACTGCGGCGCCCAGCGCGGCGTACACGAGACCGCACGGCATCCAGCCCCAGAGCAATCCGAGCGCGAGCGCGTGGAGCGGCGTCCGGATCGGAACGAGCATCCGCGCGACGGGCGCGAGCCGTCGCCAGATCGGTGCTCCCGCGCGCTCGAGCCATCGTATCGGGCGCGCGAAACCGGCCACGTACAGACCGACGCCCATGACGAGCACGGCGGCGGCGAGGCGAAGCACGAGCTGCAGGCGATCGACCACGGGGAACGATGCGGCCGTCGCGCCCACGCCTCCGGCCACGGCGCCGGCGAGCGCGTAGGAGGCGACCCGCCCGGCGTTGTACGCGACCACGTAGGGAAGCTGCGCGACCGGATGACCGCGGCGCCCGGACGGCATGGTCGAGCAGGTCATGGCCACGACGCCTCCGCACATCAGGACGCAGTGGCTGCTGCCCAGCAGTCCCAGGAGCAGCGAGGACGCGATCAGGATCGCGGTCATTGCGACGGCCCCAGGAACGTGCCGGTGACGCGGATCGCGTCGCGCTCGTCGGCCTCGCGGACGACGCGCGCGTGCACCGCAAAGTCGCCGTGGAAGTCGGCGCGAGGTACCGATAGGAAGACCGGAACGCGTACGTCGGACAGTGGCGCCACCGAGACGTTCGCCATCGGCAGGACGACGCCGACCGGCTGCGCGCCTTTCACCTCGACGTGGTATGTCTCCGCCGTCGCACGCTTGTTGACGACGTGGAGCTGGATTGCGTTGCGCACCTCCCCGGCCTCGACGACGTACGGCTCGCCCGGCAGGCGGAGCAGCGTCACCTCGAAATCCGTGCGCTTGCGCGTGGCGACGAACGCGACGACCGCGCCGACGGCGAGCAGCGCCGAGTAGAGCACCACGCGCGAGCGGACGATGCGACGCGGCCTGCCCGCGAGCCCCTCCTGCGAGTCGTAGCGGATGAGCCCTCGCGGCCTCCCGAGACGGTCCATGATCTCGTCGCACGCGTCGATGCATGCCGTGCAGGCCAGGCATTCCATCTGCAGGCCATTGCGGATGTCGATCCCCGTCGGGCACACGACCACACACCGCTTGCAATCGACGCAGTCGCCCGCGCCGGCCGCACCCTTCTTGCCGCGTGGCTCACCGCGGCGAGCGTCGTAGCCGACCACGAGCGAGTGCTCGTCGAGCAGCGCCGACTGCAAGCGTCCATATGGGCACATGACGACGCAGAGCTGCTCGCGGAACCAGGCGAAGTTCAGGTAGAACGCAGCCGCCGTCATCACGACCCACGCGAACGCCTCGGGGTGCTCGGCGGGGCTGCGGCGGACCATGTGGAACGTCTTCGGCAGCGACACGAAGTAGCTGAGGAAGACGTGAGCGACCAGTAGCGACGCGACCACGTAGAGGGTGTGCGTCACGATCTTGCGCGCCACCACGTCGAGCGTCCACGGACCGGCGTTGCGGCGCAGGCGCTTCTCGCGCGATCCCTCGACGAAGCGTTCGATCCGCCGGTAGACGCCCTCCAGGAACACGGTTTGCGGGCACGCCCATCCGCACCACACCCGGCCTGCGAGCGCCGTGGCGTACGCCAGTCCGAAGCCGGCGCCGCTCAGCAGGAAGAACAGCAGCCACGTGTCCTGCGCGTTGAAGCTCGCGCCGAACAGGAACAGCTCGCGCTCGTCGACGTCGACGAAGACCGCGGGGTGGCCGCCGACGTTCACCCAGGGCAGCACGGCCCAGAGGCCGATGAGCGCGACGAAGACGATGCGGCGTGCGGTGGAGAACCGCCCCCTGACGTCGGCCGGCTGGATGGCGTGACGGTGCCCGTCCGACGGCAACGCCGCCGACGGCAGATCGGGCTGATCGGCGATCGGCAGCCGCACGTTGGCCACGGCTACCTCGAGGCCAGCGCGCCCTGCGGGGACTTGCCGCCCGGCACGTTCGTGTCCCGAATCGAGAGCACGTACGCGACGACCTGCTCGACGCGATCGTCGCCGAGCACCGGGCCCCACGTGGGCATCCCCTTGGCAGGCACACCGTCGGTGACGGTCCTGAAGATGTCGGCCGGCTTGCCACCATGGATCCAGTACGCGTCCGTCAGGTTGGGCCCGATGTTGCCGCCCGCGTCGGGCCGGTGGCACGGCGCGCAGTTGGAGACGAAGATCTCCTTGCCTTTCGCGAGCGTCGCGGGATCTCTGGCGAGGGTCGAGAGCATCGCATCGTCGATGGTGCCGCGGGCGCGGGCGCGCTCCGCGTCGGCGGCGCGCTGCGCGGCCACCTCGGCCTCGTAGCTCTGCTCGGGGGACCGGATCGCGTCGAGGCGACGCGCCATCCAGTAGCAGAGGGCGAACGTCGCGGCGGCATAGAGCGTGAGTTGCCACCACAGAGGGAGTTTGTTGTCGTGCTCGACGATGCCGTCGTAGACGTGTCGGTCATCGACGCTCATGTTCGTCCTCCGCGAGCGCGAGGCGCGCCGCCGCGTCCATCTCCTCGCGCGATCGGGTCAGCGCGCGGATCGACGTGGCGACCCACACCGCGAGGAACAGGAACATCGCCCCGAGCGGCAGCGCCAGCAGCGGGGACTGTGCGAGAAGATCCTTGTCCATGGTCCTGTCAAACCTCCACGTCACTTGGCGAGCGAGACCTGACCGCTCGTGGGCCGCTCGGGCTCCGGGTGCTTGCCGAGGCGCTGCAGGTAGGCGATGAGCGCCACCACCTCGGAGCGCGGATCGGCGTCGGTCACGCCGTCGTCGCGCAGGCTCTGGGCGATCTGCGCCCGTTGGGCCTCGGCGTCCGCGCGGGCGCCGTCGATGTCCTGGGGCGTGTAGGGGACGCCGACGGATCGCAGCGCGCGCATCTTGGCGGGTGTCTTCGACAGATCGACCTGCTGCGTCGCGAGGAACGCGAACGGCGGCATGTTCGAACCCGGCGACACCTGGCGTGGATCGAGCATGTGCCGGTAGTGCCAGAGGTCCGGGTACTTGCCGCCTTCGCGTGCTAGGTCCGGCCCGGTGCGCTTGGAGCCCCACTGGAACGGGTGGTCGTAGAGCGAATCCGCCATCGTCGAGGGCTCGCCGTAGCGCTTCGCCTCGAACGTGAAGGTGCGGATCATCTGCGAGTGGCACAGGTAGCAGCCCTCGCGGACGTAGATGTCGCGCCCCTCGAGCTCGAGGGGCCGATACGGCTTGGCTTCCGCCGCGAGCTTCTCGTCGTCCGGGGTGACGAGTAGCGACGGCACGATCTCGGCGACGCCGCCGGCGAGGACCGCGACGACCGTGAAGGACGTGAAGAGGAGCGCGCGCCCTTCGAGCAGACGGTGCCAGCTCGGACCCGCCTTGTCGGCGGCGAGGTGCAGCGCGATCGTGCCGAGGATCGCGACCGTCACGACCATCCCGGCGAACACGATGCTCGCCTCGTCGTTGACGACGGCCATCGTCGCGGCGAGGACGGCGACGGTGGTCACGAGGACGACCGGCTTGCCTGTCAGGATCTCGGCCCACCGGGGCTCGACCTCGCGCGCGCGTTCGACCACGACGGTCGCCTCGCCGTCGACGGCCTTTCCAGCGAGCGCCGTGCGCACCAGGTTGTACGCCATCAGGATCATCCCGACGAGGTACAGCGACCCGCCGACGAGGCGCATCCAGTACATCGGCTTGATGGCGTCGAGCGTCTCGACGAAGTTCGGATACAGGAGCGCGCCGTGCGCGTCGACCGCGCGCCACATCAGGCCCTGGGTGATGCCGCTCACCCACATCGCGACGACGTAGAGCAGGAGGCCGAAGGTCCCGATCCAGAAGTGCGTGTCGGCGAGCTTCTTGGAGTGCAGCTCGGTGCCGAAGAGGCGCGGCACCATCCAGTAGAACATCCCGGCCGCCATGAACCCGTTCCAGCCGAGCGCCCCGTTGTGGACGTGGCCGATGATCCAGTCGGTGTAGTGCGCCAGGCCGTTGATGCTCTTGATGGACAGGAGCGGCCCCTCGAAGGTGGCCATGCCGTAGCAGGTCACACCCGCGACGAAGAACTTGAGCACCGGGTCGGTGCGGACCTTCCCCCAGGCGCCCTTGAGCGTGAGCAGGCCGTTGAGCATGCCGCCCCAGCTCGGCGCCCACAGCATGATGCTGAAGACCATGCCGAGCGTCTGCGCCCAGTCGGGGAGCGCGGTGTTGAGCAGGTGATGCGGCCCCGCCCAGATGTACACGAAGATGAGGGACCAGAAGTGGATGACGCTCAGCCGGTACGAGTAGACCGGCCGCTCCGCCGCCTTCGGCAGGAAGTAGTACATGATGCCGAGGATGGGCGTCGTCAGGACGAAGGCGACGGCGTTGTGCCCGTACCACCACTGCACGAGCGCGTCCTTCGCGCCGCCGAAGATCGAGTAGCTCTTCAGCCCGAAGACGGGGACCGCGAGCGAGTTGACGACGTGCAGGACTGCGACCGTGATGATCGTCGCGATGTAGAACCAGATGGCGACGTACAGGTGCTTCTCGGTCCGCCGCGCGAGCGTCCAGAAGAACTCGATCGCGAAGACGATCCACACGACCGCGATGGCGATGTCGATTGGCCACTCGAGCTCCGCGTACTCCTTGCCCTGCGTGAACCCCAGCGGCAGCGTTATGGCGGCCGCCAGGATGATGATCTGCCAGCCCCAGAAGTGGATCTTCGCGAGCAGGTCGCTCGGCAGGCGGGCCTTCACGAGGCGCTGCGTCGAGTAGTAGACCCCCGCGAAGATCATGTTGCCGACGAATGCGAAGATGACGGCATTCGTGTGCAGCGGCCGGATGCGACCGAAGTTGAAGTACGGCGGGATGTTGGCCCGCCAGTAGGCGAGCTGCAGCGCCGCGACGACGCCAACGAGCATCCCGACGATCCCCCAGAAGACCGACGCGCCGACGAACCAGCGGGCGACCGAGTCGTTGTAGACGATGCGTCGAGTCTCGAGCTCGGCGCGCGCTTCGCTCGTGGGACGGGGCTCTACGATGGCGGTGCTCATTTGTCCTTCTCGTCCTCCAGGGGCAAGAGCGCGAGGCGGTCCGCGTGGTCGAAGCTGCGCTGGCGGCAGGTGAACGCGAACAGCAGGACCGATCCCACGACGAGGACCAGGCTGACGAACACCTGCAGAATCACGACCTCCACGGGCGCCTCCTCGGTGAATGGACGGCGACCGTGGCACCGACCGCGAGGTCGGCGCGCACGACTTGCGCGAGCGTGCGAGCGCTGCGCGGCGCGAGGCGCAGCGGCGCGACCAACCCGCAGTGCAGACACGACCCGCGCGAGCGTTCGAGAGCGCCGCCCGTCCGCGCAACGCCGGCGAGATCGAGCCGCTGGGTCGTCATCGGGCGCGCCCCAGTGCAAGCGCCGATCCGATGGCCCGGCGCTTGAAAGGCCCGCTGACACCGTGAGCGGCCGTCCCTCGCATCGAGCCCCGCGCACGGCCGTCGCAAGCGCAGAGCGCAGCATGAGCCGGCGGCCGATGCGTGCACCTCCTTCCGTGACGCGAAAGGCATGCGCCTCGTCGGGCCCGGGGCCTACGGGCGTGATATGCCGATTTTCCATGGAGCGGACGCGCGCGCTGCTCGACGAGCTGCGGAGCTACGTAGGCCTGACCGACGCGGACGCCGCCCTTCTCTCGGCGTTTCGTCCGTTGGCGCAGCCGCATTTCGCCGCGATCGCCGACGAGTTCTACGCCGTCATCCGCCTGCACGAGGGGGCGTTCGCCGTCCTGCAGGACGAGGCGCAGGCACGCCGGCTTCACGCCTCACTGCAGGTGTGGCTCGGAGAGCTCCTCGGCGGCCCGTACGACGAGGCGTGGGTGGAACGGCACGCCCACATCGGGCTCGTTCACGTCCGCGTCGGCCTCGAGCTCCGTTACATGGTCACGGCCATGAGCCGCGTGCGCGTCGCGCTCCAGCGGGTCGCTGCCGAGGTGCTGGGCGCCGAGTCGTTCGACACGCGCATGGCCGTCGCACGCATCTGCGACCTGGACCTCGCGGTGATGCTCGAGAGCTACAAGGATCACCTCCTCGCGCGCATCGAGCGGGCGCGCGACAGCGACGAGGAGACGATCCGGTCCGAGCTGCACGAGCGCGAGCGCTTGCTGGGCGACGTGCTCGAGGCGGCCGACGTCGTCGTCCTCGGCTTCGGCCCCGACGGTCGTCTGGCCGTCGCCAACCCGAAGGCCGAGCAGCTCACCGGCTTCGCGCGCGACGAGCTCGTCGCGGGAGACGTCTTCGAGCTGCTGTTCGGCCCGCGGGCGGGCGAAATGCGCGCGCTGCTCCTGGCACCGCCGGCCGGGCGCCCGGTCGAGGTCGAAGCGGAGGCCCGTACGCGTGCGGGCAAGACGCGCATCGTGCGGTGGCACGCGTCGGCGCACCACCCGCCGCAAGGAGGTCCGTCGACCGTTGTCGTCGTCGGCGTAGATATCACCCACGCCCGCGAGCTCGAACGCAGGGCGCTGCAGAACGAGCGCCTCGCGGCCGCCGGCGCGCTGGCCGCCGGCCTCGCCCACGAGATCCGTAACCCGCTCAATGGCGCCAACCTGCACGTCTCGGTGCTGGAGCGCGCGCTGGCGCGTACCCCCGGCGTGCCCGATGCGGCTCGCGACGCCGCCGAGGTCCTGCGCAACGAGATCCGGCGCCTCGGCTCGCTGGTCACCGACTTCCTCGTGGTGGCCCGACCGAAGCCGCTCGCTCGCATCGAGCAGGACGTCAACGAGATCGCGTCATCGGTGGGCCGTTTGCTCGCGCCCGAGGCCGAGGCGCGCCATGTGGCGCTCGTCGTCCAGCCCTTCAAGTTCCCGGCCGTCGCGCCCGTCGACTCGGAGCGGCTGAAGCAGGTGCTCGTGAACCTCGTACGGAATGGCCTGGAGGCGGTCAAGGAAGACGGGCACGTGATCGTGCGCGTCCGCCGGGTCCCGCACTACGTGGAGATCGACGTCGAGGACGACGGCCCGGGCATTCCGGACCCGAATGCGCCCATCTTCGATGCGTTCTTCACGACGAAGGACCGCGGCACCGGCCTCGGACTGTCGATCGTCCAGCGCATCGTGTCCGACCACGCCGGGGACGTGACCTTCAAGAGCCGCCCGGGCGAGACGACGTTCACGGTGCGCCTGCCCGCGTGACCCCGCTGGCCCGCCGCGTGCTGTTGCGCCGGCGGCGGAGCGGAAATGACGACGAATTCGACAACGGGGGCGTCCGGCGCTACGCGCAATCTGCGTGAGAGCGCAAATGCTGCGCGCGAGGAGGGTGTCGTGACGGAGGAGCTGAAGAAGGGCAACCCGCGCGCTCGCGTCGTCGTCGCCGACGACGAAGCGAGCGCCCGCAGCGGCCTGGCCACGCTGCTTCGCGAGGAGGGCTTCGAGGTCATCCTCGCGGAGGACGGCAAAGCCGCGCTCGCCCGCGTGCAGGAGACCGCGCCGGACGCGCTCGTCACCGACTTGCGCATGCCCGGGCTGGACGGCATCGAGCTCCTCGAGCGGGCGCGCGAGGTGGATCCGGAGCTCGTCGTGGTGCTGATGACCGCGTTCGCCGAGGTCGAGACCGCCGTTCGCGCGATGCAGGCCGGGGCCGAGCACTACCTGACCAAGCCGCTGCAGATCGACGAGCTGGTGCTCGTGCTCAAGCGCGCCCTCGAGCGCCGCACGCTGCGCGAAGAGGCCACGCAGCTGCGCGCCCGGCTCAAGGAGCGCCTGCGCTTCGACAGCATCATCGGCTCCAGCCCCGCGATGCAGCAGGTGTTCAACGTCATCGAGCAGGTCGCGCCCACCAAGGCGAGTGTGCTCATCACGGGCGAGAGCGGCACGGGCAAGGAGCTCGTCGCCCAGGCGATCCACGAGAACAGCCCGCGCGCGTCGTTTCCCTTCGTGAAGCTGCATTGCGCGTCGCTCGCCGAGACCCTCCTCGAGAGTGAGCTCTTCGGGCACGAGAAGGGCTCCTTCACGGGGGCGCTGGCCCGCCGCGAGGGACGGTTCAAGCAGGCCGACGGCGGGACGCTGTTCCTCGACGAGATCGGCGAGATCTCGCCGGCCATCCAGGTCAAGCTCCTGCGCTTCCTGCAGGAGAAGACGTTCGAGCGCGTCGGAGGGAACGACACGCTGCGCGTCGACGTGCGCATCATCGCCGCCACCAACCGCGATCTGGCCGCCGAGGTGGCCGCGGGCCGCTTCCGCGAGGACCTCTACTACCGCCTCAACGTGGTGAACGTCGAGATGCCGCCGCTGCGCGCGCGCCCGAGCGATCTCCTGCCGCTCGCCACGCACTTTCTCCAGCGCTTCGCGAAGGAGAACGGCAAGAAGATCGAGTCGTTCGACGACGACGCGGTCGAGCGCATCACGGGCTACCGCTGGCCAGGCAACGTGCGCGAGCTCGAGAACGTCATCGAGCGCGCCGTCGTCCTGTGCGACGGCCCGAAGCTGACGGCCAAGCATCTGCCGGCGGGCGTCGGCGCCGTCTCTCGCGCCGGCATCCGCATCCCCGGCTCGACGATGGACGAGATCGAGCGGCACGCCATCCTGACCACGCTGGAGGCGTGCGGCGGCCGCACGACCCAGGCGGCGCAGATGCTCGACGTCAGCGTGCGCAAGATCCAGTACAAGCTGCACGAGTACGGCGTGACGCTCCAGCGCACGACCGCGGTCAAGCCGCCCGGATCGGAAGACTGATCAGCTGGCCGCGGGCGTCGGCAGCCTTAGGTTGCAGTGGCATGGGCGCGCTGCGGCGCGACGAGGATGGGGCGCGCGCGATTCGTCGACGGTGCCGCCGCCGTCCGCCGCGCGGGCGGGCCGCGGCCCGTCGAGGCCACGTTACGAGCGTTTCTGGACGAGATTCCCGAGGGCGTGTTCGTCTCCGGCGGGGAGCAGCCTGCGGCGGAAGGACGGCGCGTTCGTTCCGGGTCGACGTGTCGGCGCTCGAGGGTTCGTGTGCTCGCTGATTCAGGCCCGGTACTCCGGGTATTCGTCCTCCTCGACCGTCCACTCCTCGGCCAGCGCCGCCTGCTCCCACTCGCGCACGGCGGCGTGGGCGAGGATGGCCTCGGCGTAGGCTCGCAGCGGCGCGTCGAGCTTCACGTCGTAGGTGCGGAAGCGGAAGACGACGGGCGCGTACATCGCGTCGGCGATCGAGAACCGCCCGAACAGGAACGGCCCGCCGGCTCCGAATTGCGTGCGGCACTCGCTCCAGAGGGCCCGCACGCGCGCGACGTCGCGCAGCGACCCGGGCGTGCGCCCGTACCCGGGCAGCCGCGAGCGGATGTTCATCGGCATGTCGGCGCGCAGCGACGCGAAGCTCGAGTGCATCTCCGCGCTCACCGACCGTGCGCACGCCCGCGCCGCGCGGTCGTCGGGCCACAGGCGCGCCTCGGGGAACGCCTCGGCCAGGTGCTCGCAGATGGCGAGCGAGTCCCAGACGATCACGTCGTCGTGGCGGAGCGCAGGAACCCGCCCCGAGGGCGAGAACGCGAGGATGCGCGTGCGTGTGTCCGGCTGTCCGAGCCGAGTGAGCTCCTCCCGGAACGCCTGGCCGGTCTGCTTCAGCGCCAGCCAGGCGCGGAGCGACCACGACGAGTAGTTCTTGTTTGCGACGGCGAGCGTCAGCGAGGGCATGGCGCGCACGATACCAGCCCTTCACCGCGCCAGGATCGGCTCGATCTCCTCGACGATCTTGCGGCGCCAGCGCGCCAGCTCCGATTCGCCGCGCATCAACTTTTCCGTCTCGGCGAGCACCTCGTCGAGCGGCGTGAGCACCACGTACGGATCGTAGGCGCTCGGTGTGTGCGAGACGCCGGGCCCGGCCCAGCCCGCCATGAAGCCGCTCTGGCCGTCGGCGAGCGCGCGGACCGCGGCGTTGGCCAGGCGCGCTCCGAGCAGCCGATCGAACGCAGTCGGCGCCCCGCCGCGCACGACGTGGCCCAGCACGGTCACCCGCGTCTCGACATCGGGCAGCGTGCGCGCGACGCGCTCGTCGATGCGCGCCTTGAGCCGCGCCACGTCCACCTTCACCCCTTCGGCCTTGACGACGAGCACGCGCCGCTTGCCCGAGTCGCGGCCGTAGGCGGCCTCCATGGCACGCGCGACGCCGTCGACCAGGCCGTCCTCGGCGCGACCGGCTTCGGGCACCAGCACGACGTCCGCGCCCGAGGCGATGGCCGCGGTCATCGCGAGGTAGCCGCAGTCGCGCCCCATCACCTCCACGAAGAAGGTGCGGCGGTGCGCGCTCGCGGTGTCGCCGATGCGGTCGCACGCGTCGACGATCGTGTTGAGCGCGGTGTCGACCCCGATGGCCATCGACGTACACGCCAGGTCGTTGTCGATGGATGCCGGCAGCCCCGCGATCGCCACCGCGTTTGCGAGCGCGCGAGCCCCCGACAGCGAGCCGTTGCCGCCGATGACGACGAGCGCCCGCACGCCGTGCGCCGCCAGCACCTCGCGCGCGCGTCGCTGTCCGTCCTCGGTGGGGAACACCTTGGAGCGCGCCGTGCCGAGCACGGTACCGCCGCGCCGTGCGGCCTCGTCGACGGTGCGCAGGTCGAGCGGGCGGATGCGTCCTTCGAGCAGCCCCGCGTACCCCTCTTCGACCCCAACCAGCTCGAAGCCGAGCGCAGCGGCCACGCGCCCGGCGCCCCGCAGGGCCGCGTTCATTCCGGGGGCATCGCCGCCGCTCGTCAGCAGAGCGAGCCGTTCGCCTCGGGACAGGCGCAGCATCGGCCCATCATAGCGGAACGGGGATGAGCTCGACGATTGACACGCCGCGCGGCAGACCCCCTGCATGGGCCACACCGCCGCGAGAGGCCACCGTCACGGGGGACACGACCACGAGCACGGGCACGGCCGTTCGGCGAGCTACGGTCGAGCGTTCGCCGTCGGCATCGCCCTCAACCTCGTCATCGTCGTCGGCGAGGTGATCGGCGGCGCAGCCTCCCATTCGATGGCGCTGGTCTCCGACGCCGCCCACAACGCCAGCGACGTGCTCGGGCTGGCCCTCGCGTGGGGCGCCGCGCTGCTGTCCCGCCGCCGTCCATCCGCCCGGCGCACCTACGGCCTCCGACGCGCATCCATCCTGGCGGCGCTGGGCAACGCGGTCATGCTGCTCGTCGCGACGGGGGGCGTGGGCTGGGAGGCGATCCGCCGCCTCGGCGCGCCGCCGCCCGTGCACGCGCGCGTCGTCATCGTCGTCGCCGCGGCGGCGGCGGTGGCCAACGCCGTGTCGGCTCTGCTCTTCGCGGCCGACCGCAAGCGCGACCTCAACGTTGGCTCGGCGTTCACGCACCTGGCCGGCGACGCGGTCATCGCGCTCGGCGTCGTGGGGTCGGGGCTGGTCGTCGCGGCCACCGGCTGGTCGCGGCTCGACCCCATCGTGGGGCTCGTGGTGTCGGCCCTCGTGCTCCTGGCGACGTACGGCGTGCTTCGGCGATCTCTCGATCTGGCGCTAGACGCCGTGCCGGAGGGGATCGACGCCGACGCCGTGCGCGCCTACCTCGCCTCGCTGCCGGGGGTCGTCGAGGTGCACGATCTCCACATCTGGGGCATGAGCACGACCGAGACCGTGCTCACGGCGCACCTGGTGATGCCCTCCATGCTCGCGCACGACCCGTGCCTGCTGCTCGACGCCGAGCGCGCGCTGCACGACCGCTTCCACATCGAGCACTCGACTCTGCAGATCGAGCCCTCCGACGCGGCGGCGCCGTGCCGGCTGGCGACCCACGCCTAGCGCGGCGCGCTAGTTCTTCTTGTTCGCGCTGGCCGCGGCGGCCGACAGCGAGGCGCCCCCCGGGATGCGCGCCGCCTTGAGCGACGGCGGCTCCTCCGAGCCGGCCGCGGCGGCGGTCGGCGGCCGCGTCGTCAGCTCCAGCGGGATGAGGGCAGTCGCCAGCGGACCGTCGTTCTTGGGGAGCTTCATCGTCCGGATGGTCTTCAGCAGGCACATGAGCACGTCGTGATCGTCGAGCTCCTTGTCGACGTCCGCCGGAACGGCGTGGCTGACGTCGCCGTCCGGATCGATCTCGATCTTCACCGAGATCCGCCCGGCCAGATCGCTGCGGCGATCGAGCCCCTTCTTGTAGCAGCCGTCCATGGCCGGGGTGATGTCGACGATCGCCTTGGCCAGATCGGACTCCTGCACGGGACCGATGACCTGCGGGGCCGCCCACACGCGCACCTGCGGCGGCCCTGCGGCCTTGGCGATCGTCTGCGGCATCTCGAGGGTCTTGGTCACCTCGCACGAGAAGATGTCCATCTTGCTGGCGGCATCGCGCAGCAGCTTCGCGCGATCCGCGCCGGTCGCCGCCTGCCTCAGCGGGTCGGCGAGCTCCTTGGTGCGCGGGCTCTGCGCCTGCTTGTCGATCCAGTCCTCCAGCCTGCGGAGGCGAGTCGCGTCGTCGTCCTCGACCAGCTTGGTGAACGTCGCGCCCGAACAGAGGTGCTGCAGGTCGGCGCGGTACTCACCCTCGGCCGCGAGCTGCTGGTACGAGGGGACGATGGGGCAGGAGCGGATCTTCAGCTTGTCGGCCTCGGCCTGCAGCCTCTTGGCGCGGTCGGCGAGCGTGGCGTCGCTCAGGTTCGAGAAGAACTCGTTGCCCTCGGGCGTCGAGAGGTGCGCGCGCACCCACTCGGTGACCTTCGGCATGTCCTTCTCGATCGTGTAGCCGGACCCCTTCTCGCCGTTGCAGATCGCCTCGATGTCCGAGTGGTACGTCGAGCCGGCGAGCTTCCAGGCGACGACGCCGCCGACCAGCACGACGCCCGCGATCGCCCAGGTTCGCCAGCCGCCCGGGATCGCGTCCTCGCTCGCCGACGCGCTCGCGGCCGGCCGGGTCGGCGCGGCGGCTGCCGCCTTGCCCTTCTTCTTCTTTTTCGTGGTCGAGCTGGCCTGTGCCATCGTGCCCCCGGGATAGCACACAAAAGTTGGCCGGGACGGCGCCGCGGAGCGATGGGTGAGCGCATGACCCAGGTTCTCGGTTCGTCGTGTTGCGTGTGTGGGACGAGCGACGCGCGGGCGCTGGTCGACGTTTCGCTGGTGGGCGGGCGCCGGGCGACGCTGTGCGGCTCGCACGCGCTGATGCACCGCCGGTCGACCGCGCAGGCGCGTACCGAGTCGGAGCTTCGCGAGCTGCTGCGTGACCGCCGAGGCCGCCGCGAGCGGCGACGCGATGGCGACGAGCTGGGCGCCGCACTGACGGCCGCGTTCAGCGGCGACCGGCGGGGGGACGACCGCAGGAGGGCGTGATCCGGCCTTGCGACCGCACGGGTCACGGCGCGAGCGACATCCCGATGGCGTGTCCGATCGCGAACGTGACCGCGGCGGCTCCGAGCCCGAAGAGCAGCTGCCGGATGCCGGTGTAGAGCACGCCGCGCCCCGTGAAGAGCGTGATGGCGAAGCCGATGACGAACAGCCCGACGGCGCTGGCGGCGAGCGACACGGCAGTCGCTGCGGGCCCCCGCACGAACGCGAACGGGATGACGGGGACCACGGCGCCCGCGGCGAACAGCAGGAACGAGCTTGCCGCAGCCGTCCACGGCGATCCGCCCAGCTCCTCGGGGTCGATGCCGAGCTCCTCGCGCGTCATCGCCTCCAGGGCCGTGCGCTCGTCGGCCATGATGCGGTCGGCCACCTGCGCGGCCTCGCCCTCCGGCAGCCCCTTGGCCATGTAGATGAGCGCGAGCTCCTCCTTCTCCTCGTCGGGGATGGTGGCGATCTCGGACTCCTCGACGCCGACCTGCCGCTGGTAGAGCTCGCGGCTGCTCTGCACGCTGATCCACTCGCCCATGGCCATCGAGCACGCGCCGGCGAGCAGGCCGGCCAGGCCCGTGACCAGGATGGCGCGCCCGCTGAGCGCGGCGCCCGCGACGCCCATGACGAGGCTCAGGTTGGACACCAGCCCGTCGTTCGCGCCGAGGACGGCGGCGCGCAAGGCGTTGCCACCCACCGCGCTCCGGTGCCGCCCCTCGATGCGCGCCAGCGCCGCCCCTTCCATGCCCGACCCACCGATGAGCCGAAGCAGCCGCGCGTGCGATCGCTCCTGGCCGCGCATCTTGCGGCTCGTCTCGGGCTGTCGGTCGTAGACGTGCCGGTTGACCTGCTCGAGGTTGGCCATCGTCGGCAGCAGCATGCGCGCGCCGAAGCGTCGCGCGAGCGTCACGAGGATGCGCGAGCGCATCGACGGCCGGTGCGGCGGGACCTTGGCGCCGAGCTTGCGGAGCTGCGCCTCCCACACCGACGCGTGGCGCTCCTCGACCTCCGCCAGGCGTCGGTAGACCGCGGCCAGGTGCTCGTCGGCTTCCGATTCGGCCATCGACCGGTACACGGCCGCGCTGTCGATCTCGTCCTGCAGGTACTCGCGGTAGCGCTTGCTGTCGGCGGAGCTCACGGGGCCTCTCCCCGGAGAGTGTAATCACCGCGCGAGCTTCGCCCGAGGCGCAGGCCAGCCGGAGAGCGAGGTCAGCGCTGCGGGCTCGTGTTCGCCGACGCGCTGGGCGGCGGCACCATCGCCGTCTTGCTGCCGCGCGCGGCCATGCCGGAGGCCACGGCCGTCGCCTCGTCCGGCGTCGAGCGCGGGACGTGACCGCGGTGGAACGCGAGGTCTTCGGCGGAGCTCTCGGCGGGGAAGCGCATGCCCATGTACGCGACGAAGTCTTCGGCGAGGTCCTCGTCGTGCTGCCGGTCGTAGCCGATGACGTCCCACACGCCGAGGCGCGAGCTGAGGATGTGCGAGATCTCGTGCGTCAACGTGCGGACGAACCGCGGGTTGGGCACGAGCTCGCCGCGGTCGTCCTTGGTGAGCGGGTCGTTGCGCAGGAAGAGGTGGTTGAGCGAGTCGACGTACAGCCCCCAGTAGCAGCAGCCCGGGGCCACCGCTTCGAAGCGCGTGGGGAGGTCGTTGAGCGCGCGGGGGGACTTGCCGTCGAGGAGCGTGTTGCCCGGAAGCAGCGAGATCGCGGGGAGCACGTCGGGCAGCGCGCGCAGTCGCGGCAGCTTCTTCGCGCGCAGGAAGTCGGCGTAGTGCTCGAACGCGTCGCGGCACGTGTCGTCGATGACGGCCAGCGCGCGATCGCTCGGCGTCGTCTCGGCGCGTAGCGCGGAGGTGGATCGCCACTCGACGATCCGCATCCCGCAGTGAGGCACCCAGATGGGTTGCGCCAGGCGCTCGGCGGCGCGCGGCAGCGCGTCGAAGCGCGAGACGGGGGCGCGGCCGGCGGATGGAGTCGCGACGAACGCGACGAGTGCGAGCGTCGCGCATGCGAGCAATCGAGCGATGCGCGACGCGAGGAAGATGCGGATACGGCGACGGCTCATGCGGGGGTCGCCGCGCAATGGGAGCGTGTCGGAGGCGACGTGCCGTGGCGCAGCGCCACGTCCCGACTCTCATGCGCAGCCAAAGGCCACGGTATCGTGCTCGAGAGCCGCCCTTCAGGACAATCGCGCGGTCGAGCTTCATTTCAGTCGCATCGCGTCGCACGGCGTCGGCGCGGGTGCGACGTGGCGCGAGGCGGCATGCGAAGTGCGATGGGGTGAGGGGCAACTGCGAGGAGGAATCATGCACCGACATCTCATCGGAACGCTGGCGGTCGTGTCGTGCGGAGCGTCCTTGGTGCTGGCGGGAGCGGCGTGCTCGCGCACGAGCGCCAGCAATGGCCGGAACGTGAACCGTGGCGGGGTTGCGAACGCTCAGGCCGAGGGGAGCACGCACGGTGGACAGTACGGCAACACCGGGGCGGGCTCGACGCTGGCGTACGACAGCGGCTCGCAGGTGGCGCCGCTCGCCGTGGACGGGAGCCCGGGGGCGACGAGCGTCCAGGGCCAGGGCACGGGATCGTCGCCGGGCACTGGGACGACGCCCAACATGGGCTCGACCGGCAACTCGGGCGCGGCGGGGACGCCGGGTGCAGGCACGGGTGGAGGTACGGGCGGTACCGCGGCTCCGGGCACCGGCGCAGGGGGCGCCGGCGGAACGGGCGCGGGTGGCGCGGGAGCGCCCAGCGGTGGCGCCGGCGGCACGGGAGGCGCTGGGGGTGGTACGGGAGGCGCCGGCGGTGGTACCGGCGGTGCCGGCGGTGGAGCGGGCGGTGCCGGCGGTGGTGCCGGCGGCGGCGGACGCTAGCGCTACGGCGGAGCCAGCGGCGCGAAGCCCGCCGCTTCGAGCAGCGGTCGTACGTACGCGCGCGGCAGCTCCGCGTGCGCGAGCGGCACGCGCTTGAACACGATCGGGTGGGCGAGCGCCGCCGGATCCGGCGCCGCGTCCGTGTCGTCGTCGTAGACGCGGTCGCGCAGCTCGGCATCGGCGAGCGTTCGCCTGGCCATCGCGCGCGACCGAGCGAGCGTGCCGCCGGAAGCCGTGTACAGGTCGACGAAGCGCGCCCACTCGGCGCGATGCGCCAGCCAGTCGCCGAAGACGTCCTGTGCGCCGTAGAGCGAGTCGAGCAGGACGACCTCGCGCACGTGCGGCAGGTCGCCGAACTCGAGCGTGCTCGCGGCGGCCTGGTAGCCGCCCGAGTGTGCGACGACGACGATCGGGTCGAAGGCGTCGACCTCCACCGGGCAGCCGAGCGGGTCGGCCATCCGCTCGGAGAACAGCTCGCGCAAGAGCGCACGAGCGTCGCCCGGCATCGCCAGCTGCCCCGGCTCGCCGCTCGGTCGGTCGACGCGCAGCTCGATCGCGACGAGCACCGCGTTGACGCGTGCCGCGTCGAGCTGCGCGGCCAGGCGCGCGGCGGTGCGGGGGTCCCCGCCGTCGGTGCACGGCACGTCCTCGTCGGCGAGCGCCGATTGCACGCAGCCGTTCCAGCCGTGCAGGTACAGCACCAGGCCGGGCCTTCGCGCCGCGTCGAATCCGGGCGGGACGTGCACCGCCACGTCGGCGTGCCCCGAGCCGGGGAACGCGCCGGTCGGAAGCTCGTACGACAGCACCGCGGGCAGCGGCATGCGCGCCCCTTCGCATGCGCTGCGCACGCGATCGTAGCCGGCGCGCCGCCCGTCCGACGGCGCGTCGCGGGCCGCCGCCGCCGTCAGCAGCGCGACGAGCGCGAGGCTACGCGCCCCCCGCCGCGAAGCCATAGAGCTCGGGGTGCTCGAGCGGAGGCAGATCCTGCGCCCGCACGAGCAGCGTACGCACCGCCCACAGCTCACGGAACACGCGGTAACGGAGCGCGGTTCCGTCGAGGTACTCGACGCCGGCCGAGCCGCCCGTCCCGGTGCGCCGCCCGATCATCCGCTCCACCATGCGCGCGTGGCGCTGGCGGAAGATGACGAACGCCTGCTCGAACGAGGTGAGCCCGTCGAGCACCTCGCGTGGCCACGCGAGCAGCGGCAGCTCGCGGTAGCTCTCGATGAAGACGAGGGCGGCGCGGATGCGCGAGGCGCGCGCGCGCTGCGGCTCGGGCGCATCCTCGGCGAGCAGGTACGACCGCGCCGACGCGATCTCGTTTCGCGCGCGCTTCTCGAGGCGCTCGATGTCCGCCGGGGAGAGCGACTGCGCGCGCGCCAGCTCGAGCCCGCGCTCGACGGCACGCGCGTGGCTGGCCAGGTACGCCTCGGCGAAGGCGCGCACGCGCGCCGCGTCGTCCGGCTGCGAGGGGGTCGATCCCTGGATCGGCGTGCGGTGGACCCACTCGAGCATCGCGTCGCGCAGCGTCGGCGCGTCCTCGATGCGCGCACGCACGCGCTTCAGCGCCGGCGACGCGGCGCCGTCGTGCTCCTGCAGCGCGGTGAGGTAGGACCCCTCGTGCCCGAGCGGGATGCGATCGGCCTCGGGCAGGCCCATCAGGATCTCGATCTCGCGCATCTGCGCCGACTGGAAGCCGCTCGCGCCCGACAGCTTGTCGCGGAACGACAGATAGTCGCGCGTCGTCATCGTCTCCATGAGCGCGAAGTGACCGGTCAGCTGATGGAGGATGGTCTCCATGCGCCGGATGCCGCGCACGGCCGAGGCGAGCGCCTGCTCGGGCACGGTCGCGCGCGCGAAGAGGTTCCGCACCGTGACCATCTCGCGCAGGACCAGCTTGAACCAGAGCTCGTCGATCTGGTGGACGACGATGAACATCACCTCGTCGTTCACCAGCTCGGCCTCGCTGCCCGCGATGCCCGTCTGGAGCGACAGCAGCCGTTCGACGTCGATGTACTCCCAGTAAGCGCAGGGCTTGTTGGCCATGATCCGGGCTCGTGAATGCCACGCGCGGCCGCCGCGGGCAATGGCGCGCGAGCGAGGGTAAGCTCGGGCGCGATGACCGACGCACTGTCGAGCTGCCGGGCGCTGGCCGAGCGCGCCCGCTTCGGCGCGCTTGCCACCGTCGCCCGCGAACCGGCGGGCTTCCCGTTCGCGACGCTCGTCGCCGTCGCCTTCGACGGAGGCGGCAGGCCGCTGATGCTCCTCTCGCGGCTGGCCGAGCACACGAAGAACCTCGAGGCGTGCCCGCGCGCGTCGCTACTCGTCGCCCCGGGTCTGTCCGATGGCGCCCCGGCCCCATCGGGTGATCCGCTCGCCGCCGGCCGCATGACGCTCGTCGGCCCGTGTGCGCGCGTTGCCGACGGCGAGGCGGCGCAGGCGCGCGCCGACTTCCTGGCCGCGCACGCGGAGGCGGCCGGCTACGCGAGCCTCGCCGACTTCGCGCCCTGGCGGCTGGAGGTCGAGCACGTGCGCTGGGTCGGCGGCTTCGGGCGCATGTCGTGGGTGGCCGCCGCGGAGTACCTGCGATGACGACGCTCGACGCCCCGAAGGTCGCCTTCGTGATGGTGGGCTTGCCCGCCCGCGGCAAGACGTTCATCGCCCGCAAGATCGCGCGCTACCTGTCGTGGCTCGGCAACCGGACCGAGGTGTTCAACGTCGGCTCGTACCGGCGCGCGCGCCTCGGCAGCCACCAGCGCCACTCCTTCTTCGATCCGCGCAACGAGCCGGGGCACAGCGCGCGGCTCGAGGTGGCGCTCGCGGCGCTCGACGACATGATCGCCTTCTTGCGCGACGGCGGCGACATCGCCATCTACGACGCGACCAACAACACGCGCGAGCGGCGGGCGCTGGTGCGCGCGCGCTGCGCCGCGGCGGGGCTCGAGGTCGTCTTCGTCGAGTCGATCTGCAACGACCCGGCGATCATCGAGGCCAACATCCGCGCCACCAAGGCGCGCTCGCCCGACTACGAGGGCGTCCCGGAAGAGGAGGCGGTGCGCGACTTCCGCCTGCGCATCGGCCACTACGAGAGCGGCTACGAGGAGGTCGGCGAGGACGAGGGGCGCTTCGTGAAGATCATCGACGTGGGGCGCAAGATGGTGCTCCATCGCATCGAGGGGTACCTCCTCGCGCGCGTCGTGCACTACCTGCTCAACCTCCACGTGCAGCCGCGCACCGTGTGGCTCACGCGCCACGGCGAGAGCGCGTTCAACGTCCTCGGGCGCATCGGCGGCGACGCGCCGCTGAGCGACGCGGGCCGGACGTACGCGCGCACGCTGGCGAGCTTCGTGCGCGAGCGGCTCGGCAGCCCGCTCGTCGTCTGGACGAGCACGCTGCGGCGCACGATCGAGACGGCCGAGATCCTGGGCCTGCCGTACCGCGCGTGGCGCGCGCTCGACGAGGTGGACGCGGGCGTGTGCGACGGCATGACCTACGCCGAGATCGCCGACGCGATGCCTCACGAGTACGAGGCGCGCGCCGCCGACAAGTTCCGCTACCGCTACCCGCGCGGCGAGTCGTACCAGGACGTCATCCAGCGGCTCGAGCCGGTCATCTTCGAGCTCGAGCGCGAGCGCGCCCCCGTGCTCGTCATCGGACACCAGGCGGTGCTGCGCGCGCTCTACGCGTACATGATGGACCGGCCGCCGCAGGAGTGCCCGTTCGTCTCGATCCCGCTGCACACGATCCTCGAGCTCGAGCCCACGGCGTACGGATGCGACGAGCGCCGCATCGACTTGCCGCCGGCGCCCGTCGATCCGGAGGGATTCGGCCAGAGCGGACGGTGACGGTCACTGCGGCGCGGTCTGCTGGCAGATGCCCCCCACGCACTGGACGCTTCCCCCGCTGCTGCAGCAGTCGGCCGACGTCGTGCACTTCTCGCCCACCTGGCTGCAGCCGCTGCCGTTGTCGACGCACACGGGGCCCATGCCGGTGTTCCGGCAGAAGCCCGAGCAGCACTCGAAGCCGGCCGAGCACGTCTGCGGTCCGCCGTCGCCCGTCGTCGGCTTGCACGGCGACAGCGCCCAGTAGCCGAACATGTTCGCCGTCGCCTGGTCCTGCCCGGGCAGCCAGAAGGCGGGGTGGCTCGGATCGGCGGTGCCGACGTTCGCGTCGACCGCCGTCACCCACAGCTGCTTGCGGTTGGCGTACGTCGCGTCGCTCGGCGGCGCGCCCTCGGGCGAGACCATCTCGTTGCCGTAGTCGCGCGGCGAGGTGAACACGACCCACACGTATCCGCCCTCGGCGATGGGGTTGACCGTCGGCGCGTAGTCGAGGTGCTTGCTGTCGGCCGGCAGCACGCCGCCCGGATCGTTGGCGTTCGCGAGCGCGATGGGCGCGCCGCCCGCGACGGGGACGACGTACAGGTCGTCGACCCCGTGCAGGTACTGCGGCGGGTTGGCGCTCGTGTCGCCATACTTGGCGCGGCTGTAGCTGCCGCGCTGGAAGAAGACGAACTTGGAGTCGGGCGAGAAGCTCGGGAACGCGATCGCGTCGCCGAGGCCCGTGCTGGTGACGAGCGTCTGCGGGTTCGAGAAGTACGGTGCGGCGTTCGCGTACGAGTAGACGACGAGGTTGCTCGTGCGGAACTCCACCGGGTAGCCGAAGCCCGGGTCGCAGTTCGCGGCGAGCGCGAAGAGCGTCCCGTCGGGCGAGAACGCCGGGTCGCAGAGGTTCGCCTGGCCGTCGAGCGCGCTCGCCATCGCCATGCCCGTCGTCGAGTCGACGAGCTGCATCGTCTTGTCGGAGGCGTTCATCACGGCGCGCTTTCCGTCCGGCGTGAGCGCGTCGTAGATGCCGTTCGCGGTGTAGTCGCCGATGACCGAGATGCTCGAGGAGCCGAGGCTGACGAAGCCGAGCGGCCCGGTCGACCCCGGCTGCCCGCGCGAGAAGACGCTCGTCAGCGTCGAGCCGTCCTTGGAGACCGAGTGGCACGCGACGCAGCGCTTGCCCGCGCCGTTGTCCTGCCACGGCGGGTTCGTCGGGCTGCCCGAGTTGAGGGGCGTCGGCGTGCCGAGCGCGCTGCTCGGCCCCGAGTCGAACACCGGCTTTCGCGTGCCGTTCGACAGGTCGATCGCGTAGATCTGCCCCTGGCTGATGGCCCAGTAGTAGATGACGCCGCGCAGGTCGGCGTCGGCGATGTGCCACTTCTGCGCGGCGCTCTCGTAGGCGTTGGTGCCGGTGAGGCGATGCAGCTCGACGGCGACGTCGGCGGCCGGCTCGCTGGTCGTCAGCGCGTTCCACCAGGACACGGGCAGCGTCAGCCGGCTCGGCGGATCCGCGGTGAAGTAGACCGTCAGGTCGAAGCTCGGCGCCGTGTAGTGGAGCGAGTAGCGGTCGCCCGCGGCGCCGCCGTTCCACTGCTGCTCGGGCGGCAGCAGGCCGCGCGGGAAGACGGTGGCGTCGTAGGGGTAGGCGAACGTCGTGACGGCCGGATCGGGCATCGTCGCGCCGTCGAGCAAGCCCTGGTCGCCCGGGGAGACATTGCCGAGGTTCAGTGTCCCCTTGAGGCTGACGGTCACCGTCGCGCCGGCCTTCTGCCCGCCGGCGGCCGCGGTGACCTTCGCCGTGCCGAAGGTGGATCCGGTCGGCGTGACGACGCCGTTGCCGGCGCCGACCGAGGCGATGTCGAGGCGATCGATCGTCCAGCTGGCGCCGACCGGGCCCATCGTGCCGTCGGCGTAGGTCGCCACGGCGGTGAGCGTGGCCGTGGGCGGCGCCATCGGGTTGGTGACCAGCAGCGTCGAGGCGGCCGGCGTGATGGCAAGCGCCGTGACGGCGCCGTGGCTGCCGCCCTCGCCGAGGCTCTGCGAGTCGTCGCCCGCGTCGTCGCCGGTGGTCGCGTCGGAGCCGGAGTCGGGGGCGAAGCCCGGGTGGCTCGAGCCGCACGCCGGAGCGGAGGCGACGAGGGCGGCGACGGCGAGCAGGACGACGGCGAAAGGGAAGGCGGGCAAGGGGCCGGGGCGCATGAAGGGCAGGGTACCTCCGCGGGTGCCCATCGTGGGGGCGGTGCGGGGACGCGATGCGGCATGGAGACGCGGACGGCCCGAGCGGCGTATGCTCGCCGGGGCGATGTCCGTCACGCGTGACCAGCTGCTCGGGATGACGCGCCGCGAGCTCGCGGCGCTGCTCGCCAACGGTCATCCCATCGAGTCACGCGCGCTCGACGACACCGCCTACCGGGGCATCAGCCTCGGGCTGCCGCGCTGGGCCGAGCGCCTCTCGTGGAAGACCTTCCAGAAGACGTTCCACCGCGATCCGTCCACCGGGCGCCTTCGCGGCTGGAACGTGCGCGTCGAGCAGCGCGGGCTCGACGCCGCCTCGGTGCCGAAGATCCGGAACGGCGTCCCGTTCACCTTCGGCCACTACGACGTCGTCGACTTGCCCGGGGGCGCGCCGCGCGGCATCCGCCGCGGCCTGCTCATCGACTACACGCCCGCGGGCGGCCTCGCGTCACGCATCCGCGATCCCCTGGTCGCGCTGCGCGAGGGCAGCGCCGAGCTGCTGCTCGGCTGGTCCTACGTCGACCTCGGCTTCTTCCGCCTGCCGACGCCGAGCTACTTCGCCCTCGAGCGCGAGGGGCCGCTCGACACGATCGCTCCGTCGCCGGGCTAGACGACGGGCGCGCGCGCCGACCCTTCAGCCGACCGTGAGCGCGCGGAACGCCGCCTCGAGTCGCTGCTCGCGCGCCCGGGAGGCGACGTCGAGGAGCGGCCGGTCACGCGTCCAGCGATCGCGCTCGTCGGCCAGCGACTCCGGCCAGAGCGGCGCCGTCTCCGCGAGGAGCGCGCGTGCCCGGGTGAAGACGCCGCCGAGCGCGACGTGCGCCTCGGGGGCGCCCGGGTCGTCCCGCGCGATCCCGGCCGTCGACGTGACGAGGGCCGCGATCTCGGCGAGAACCGGGCGGGGCCAGGCGGCTCGGCGGGCGACGGAGACGAGGTATCCGAGCGTCGCGCCGAGCACGTGCACGTCCTCGATCGTGCGGAAGGGCTTGAGGTAGCGCTCGTACCCGTCGCCGGGCAGGACGCGCAGGACCGGCGTCCGCTCGAAGCGCACCTCGGCGTGCGGGATCTCCGGCGCGAACGGCGGCGGCGAAAGCGGCGTCACCCGAACGCCGGGTGCTCGGGCGTCGATCACCGCGGCGCGCAGGCGGTTGCGCCCGTCCTCGGCCGCGCCGACGCTGGCCACGACGACGAGCCGATCGGCGATCGTCGCGAGCGTGGCGAACCGCTTCGTGCCGTCGACGAGCGGCGCGTCCCGTTCGTCGAGACGCGCGGCGATGGCGCGCGGGTGGGCGCCGGCGTCCTCGGTCGCGCAGAACGCCGCCGTCTCGCCGGCGGCGAGATCGGGCACGAGCGCGCGGAGCGCCGCGTCGTAGCCGACCGCGAACGCGAAGCCGAGCCGGTCGGCGGCGAACCCGCCGAGGATCGCGCGCTCGATCGTGGGCGCCTCGCCGGCCGCCGCGCGGCGCGCGAAGTCGTGCGCCGCCTGGAGGGAGGCGATGCTCGCCAGCGGGGTGGCGGCGAGGACGTGGCGGAGGGCGTTCATCGACGAAGGACCGTAGCCGGCGGCTCGTCGCGTGCCACGATCCCGCCTGAATCGCGCATTCGCGACGAAACGACGGGTGGCCGAAGAAATCGTGACGGCGAAGTCTGGTTCTTGCGTACCACTGGATGAGAGGGGCCAAAGCGTGACGCTCGCAAGGCAAGCCGTCGCGACGTGCTCCGAGCGCGACGCTCGACGAGGCGCCGGCGCGTCGCGACGAGGGCGAGACGTCGCCGAACGAGACCGAAACGCGTCGCGACCAGAGCGAATCGTCGCCGAACGAGACCGAAACGCGTCGCGACCAGAGCGAATCGTCGCCGAACGAGACCGAAACGCGTCGCGACCAGAGCGAGACGTCGCCGAACGAGACCGAAACGCGTCGCGACCAGAGCGAGACGTCGCCGAACGAGAGCGAATCGCGTCGCGACCAGAGCGAGACGTCGCCGAACGGGACCGAAACGCGTCGCGACCGGAGCGAAACGCCGCTCGGCGAGACCGAAGCGCGTCGCGACCCGATCGAAACGTCGCTCGACGACTGCGAATCGTCGCTGAACGAGGTCGAACCGTCGCGTTCACGGAGCATCGGGCGACATTTCGAGATCGAACAGCGACGAAATGAGACCGAATCGTCGCTCGACGAGAGCGAAGAGCGAATTTCACGACCCGAAGAGCGTCTTTCCGGTCGCGACGAGACGCATTTCCACCAAGGAGAGCGACGGCCACTCCCAAACAGGCCGCTCGATCCATCGCCCCACACCCCATGAGCAACCGAATCGAGCGCCGTGATACCGTAGAGATCTCGCCATGAACCCCGGCCAGCCCGTCGAATGCCGCAACTGCGGCGCGCCGATGACGCCGCAGCCCGATGGGCGCACCTTCGCGTGCGCGTACTGCCGCGCGCAGGTGCAGGTCGCCGTCGGGGCCGAGCAGATCGCCGCCGGTCTCGCCGTCGACCTCTCGAACGTCGACGCGTTCCTCGGCCGTCTCGCGCAGGTGCTCTTTCAAGGCTGGTCCGAGCACACGCGCATCCAGTCCAGCGGCAACACCGTGCACGAGATCGAGATCGACCTCGAGCCCGACGTCTTCTTCGCCAAGCGCCAGGGCCACCACGCGACGCTCCAGCACAAGCGCGTCGTGCGCGGCATCGCGCTGCGCACCGAGACGATGCCGGTCGACCGCTGGTACCAGACGCTCACCGAGGCGCTCGCGCGCCACGCCAACCAGAACGCGCGCGCGGCGTGGGTGCTCGCGCAGCTCGGCGGCGGGAGAGGAGCGTGAGGCCGTGAGGCGCTTCGAGAACGCGCGCGGCATCTTCACGAGCACCCTCTCGCCCGGCGAGCAGGTGGTCGCGCGCATGACCGACCTCGACCCGGTCGCGCAGGTCATGGGGTCGTCGGTGTTCCACGTCGGCTTCGCGAACGCGGCGCGCGGCTGGGGCGGCGGGGAGCTCGTCAACCTGACGCACGCCTACGAGCACGCGCGCTCCAACGCGCTCGCGCGTCTGCAGGAGGAGGCGAGGCAGGTCGGCGCGCACGTGGTCGTCGACGTGCGCTTCGAGGGACGCGGTCCGCGCTGGGGCGAGGATCTGGTCGAGTTCACCGCCGTCGGCACCGCCGTGCGCCTGCGCGGCCAGGCCCCGCCCCCGCAGCCGGCGCTCACGCTGCTCGAGACCGACGCGCTCTGGAAGCTGCACCACGCCGGGTACTGGCCCGTCGCCGTCGCGATGGGCAACTGCTTCTGGTACGAGCCGCACGCCGACTGCACGAGCGAGGGGTCCTGGTTCTCGCAGGAGCTGCCGACGCACACGCGCGCCGCCACCGCCGCGCGCGACCTCGCCGTCGAGCGCTTCCGCGCGTTCGCGCATCACTTCGGCGCCCACGGCGTCGTCGGCGTCCGGGTCGTGCGACAGGGCCGCGACCACGAGTACGAGATCAACGACAACAAGCACACCTCCTTCCACCTCGAGATGCTGCTCATGGGCACCGCCGTCGTCCGCCGTTCGAACGCCGGCGAGCCGCCCCGTCCCCAGCTCGTCGTCGACCTGCTCGACAGGCCGCGGCGCTCCTCCGAGTGAGACCCCATGGCCAACCAACCACCGCAGCAGCCGCCGCAGCAGCAGCGCCCCCAGCTCCCGCAGCACGCCATCGAGCGCATCCAGGCGATGCGCGGCCCGCAGGGGCAGCGCTTCTTCACGAGTGACCTCAGCGTGAAGGAGTTTCTGCTCGTGCGCGAGTCCGGCTTCGAGTGCGCCGGCCTCGTGATGGGCTCGAGCATCTACCACGTGGGCTACCAGCGCGGAGCCTGGACGCAGAACCAGGAGATGCAGGTGCTCACGCAGGCGCTCTACGCCGCGCGCGAGCTCGCGATGGCGCGCATGGAGGAGGAGGCGCAGGCGCTCGGCGCCGACGGCATCATCGGCGTGCGCCTCAAGGTCAACCGCCACGCCTGGGGCGAGAACCTGCTCGAGTTCATGGCCATCGGCACGGCCGTCTACGCGCGCGACGGCAACCACGGCTGGCGCGCGCCGAGCGGCAAGCCGTTCACCAGCGATCTGACGGGCCAGGACTTCTGGATGCTCGTCAAGAGCGGCTACCGGCCGGTGTCGATGGTGATGGGCAACTGCGTCTACCACATCGCGCACCAGGGCCTGGGCGGCTGGCTCAAGAGCGTCGGGCAGAACGTCGAGATGCCGAACTTCACGCAGGCGCTCTACGACGCGCGCGAGCTCGCGATGGAGCGCCTGCAGTACGAGGCGCAGGTCGACGGCGCGAGCGGCGTCGTGGGGGCCGACATCTACGAGTGGACGCACGGCAGCTGGGACGCGCACGTCATCGAGTTCTTCGCCGTGGGCACCGCCGTGCTGCCGCTGCCCGGGCAGGAGCCGCTGCCCACGCCGCAGCTCGTGATGAGCGTGGACTCGTGAGCGGGCGGGGGCAGGCGGGGCCATGGCCTTCACGAGCGACCTGACGATCGACGAGCTGCTCCTGGTCGAGGAAGCCGGGTTCGAGCCGCTCGAGTTCGTGCTCGGTGCGAGCTACTTCCACATCGGCTGGCAGGGGGCCGGCTGGACGACCAACTGCGAGCTCACGGACGTGACGAGCATGATGCTCGGGGCGCGGATGACCGCGATGAGCCGCCTGCTCGCGCACGCCGAGAAGGTCGGAGCCGACGGCGTCGTCGGCATGCGCATCGAGATGGAGCGCGAGGGGCACAACGCCGAGTTCACCGCGTACGGCACGGCGGTGCGGCGGCGCGACGGCCAGGGCGCGGCGTGGCGCGATCGGCACGGCCGGCCGTTCACGTGCGACCTCTCGGGCGAGGGCTTCTGGGGGCTGGTGCGCGGCGGCTTCCGCCCGCTGCGCCTCAGCCACGGGGTGTGCGTCTACCACGTCGCGCACCCCGGCCTCGGCAAGGCGCTCGCGAGCCTGTTCGGCGGGCAGGCCTTCCAGAACGTCGAGATCCCGCAGTACACGCAGGCGCTCTACGACGCGCGCGAGACGGCGATGGAGCGCATGCAGCGCGACGCCGCCGACGCGGGCGGCCACGGCCTGGTCGGCGTGGACGTGCGCGAGGGGAGCCACGGATGGCAGTCGCACGTCATCGAGTTCGTCGCCGTCGGTACGGCCATCACGGCGATCACCGACGCGTCGCACGAGGTGCACGAGCCGCCGAAGGTGGTCGTCTTCGCGCAGGATGGGTGAGCGTCGCGCGTGCCATAGGTCGAGGCTGGCGGCGCACGCAAAGCGTGCGGTAAAATGAGGTTCGTCGTTCCGCACTCACGGAGGCGTACCTTGGGCGGGTATCGGACTAGAGACGTTCTCCCTTCCGCGATGGTCCTGCTCGTCGCCGCCGCTCCCCTCGTGGCCGGATGCAGCAGCAAGAACGGAGGAGCCGCGGATGGCGGCGCGAGCGCCGGCGACGCGGGCGACGACGCCGGCTCGGACGCGGCCCCCTGCAGCGTCGATCTGCAGACCGATCCGAACAACTGCGGCGCCTGCAACGTCAAGTGCTCGGTGGGGAGCCAGTGCGTCGATGGCAAGTGCGCCGGCTACACGATCCAGAAGCCGTTCAGCGTGGCCTGGGCCGATGCGTGCACTCTGCCAAATCAGCACACGGTCTTGCAGAACTCGGCGGGGCAGACCCAGTGGGCCGCGACGTCCGACCCGATCCCGATCGGGTTCACCTTCGTCTTCTACGGCACCTCCTACACACAGGCGTGGATCGCCAACCAGGGGACGCTGGGGCTGGGCGCGTATCCGTCATCGGCCTCGGTACCGAGCTGTCCCTTGCCCGTGACGTCCGACGGCTACCCGGCCATCATCCCCTTCGGCGACCAGAGCCTCGAGCTGACCACCTCGTCGAGCGCCTCCGATGGCGGCGCCGGGGCGAGCGCGGTGTGCTACGCGACCGAGGGCACGGCGCCCAATCGGGAATTCGTGGTGACCTGGGAGAACCTGACGGAGGACCAGGACAGCGGCTCGGTCCTGACCTTCTCCGTCATGCTCAGCGAGTCCAGCAACACGATCGATCTCGCGTACCACACGGCCAAGCAGGGCATGAACGGCGGCGCCTACGTGGATGGAGTATCGGCGCTGGTCGGCCTGCAAGGCGACGCGAAGGGCATGGCCTACACGCAGATCTCCGGTTGCGGGCAGGAGATCTACCCGAAGGCGCCCTACGGGATCCATTTGACGCCGGCGATGTGACGGCGCCACGCCGGAAGTGCGGTCACGGGCAGGTGCGCTGCTTGAGCACCAGCGGGTCGAGCGGCGTCTGGTTCCAGTCGAACATGTCCATGAGGTCGTTCGCCTGCTTGTCCTGCGCGGCCGGATCGACGTCCGCGAGGAAGCGCGGCGCGTGGAACACCTCGAGGATGAACTTCGCGATCGACGCCTGCTCGGCGACCTTCCTGTAGATGCCCGGCTTGACGTACGGGCTCATGACGATGAGCGGCAAGCGAAAGCCGAGGCCGTAGGGGTGCTGCGGGTCGCAGCCGTACGTGCGGGGCGGAAGCACGTGGTCGTACCACCCGCCGAAGTCGTCCATCGTGAAGAGAATGACCGTGTCCTTCCAGTACTTGCTCTGCATCAGCGCGTTGACGTGCCCCACCGTCCAGTTCTCGCCGTTGCACACGGTGGCGCCCGGGATCCCCGGGTGCTCGTCGTCGAGATCCTGGTCGACCAGCCAGGTGACCGCCGGGAGCTTGCCCGCTGCGATGTCGCTGTCGAACGTGCTCGCGTTGACGACGTCGTTCCAGCCCGACCCGTAGCGGATCGGCTTGATGGCGTCGAACATCGACCAGATCTCGCCCAGGACGTAGAAGTCCGTACCGTAGAACTTCCAGTCGGCGGAGCCGGGCAGCAGATCGGGCACGCTGGGGATCGTGAAGCACGGGGCGACCTGGTTCTCGGTGCAGCCGCCGCCCGAGAGCACCGGGACCGGGTAGCTCGACTGGTCGCATCCCCAGTACGGCGGGATGGTGTTGCTCGGGTTGCCGTCGGCCCAGCCGGCCTGCGCCGCGAGCGTGAACAGGTGTCCGGGGAAGCTCGGGCCCAGCACGTTGGCGAAGAAGTGATCGCCGAGCGCGTACTTCTTCGCATACGCCCAGTAGTTGGGGATCGAGGACTCGTTGTACTGGTCGCAGAACAGGTTGTCGCCGTTCTGGCTCGCCTGGGATGCGCCCGGCCCCGTCAGCCAGCCGTCCATCTTGCCGCCGTCCCAGTCGGCCAGCGCGCAGGCGTGCTCGTGGCACATGTCGCGCGGCGTGGCGTCGGGCGCCTGCCCGGCCTGCACCGTGCCCGTCGTCGTCTTGCACGTGGTCGTTCCCTCGGCGCCGGGGAAGGTGCCGAAGTAGTTGTCGAACGTATGGTTCTCCTTGACGATGACGACGACGTGCTTGATGGGGGTGTCCGTCGTGACGGGCGCGTCCGGCATCGAGGACGCGTCGTCGCCGCCGCTGCCGCTGGCGTCGCCGCCGCCGCCGCCGCTGGCGTCGGCGCAGCCCGCCGCGGACGCGCTGCACCCTCCGCCGCCGCCGTCGCCGCTCGGCTGACCGCCTCCGAAGTTGTCGCCGCTGCTCCCGCAGCCGAAGGGCGACAGAACGAGCCCGGTGAGGACGAAGAACGGCCAAGCTAGGGACGGTTTCATTGCGGGTGCGCATTCTGGGAACGTGAAACGGTCCCGGCCATCCCATTTCGCACAGGAGACGGCCGGGGGACGCGGCGGACCGGGCGGCGTGCACGCTTGCCCCACCGCGCGCCGGGCCCTCCGTTGGCACGTGCGCTGCTCTCGTGTCCGACTCGGATGCGACCGACTGCGGCCGTCGCGCTCGCCCTGCCGTGGGCGCTCTGCGCGTGTCAGGGCGCGACGGCGATCGTCGTCGACGTCACGACCGATCTGCCGTGCGGCACGCCGCAGGCCGCGAACGTCATCACCACGATTTCGGTGGGGCCGCTCTCGGGGCTCGACGGGCGCCCGCCGGCGGCGACGACGACGCGCTGCGATCCGAAGACCGGGCGCATCGGTTCGCTGGTCGTGGTGCCGAGCGGGGCGGACGACGCCGAGATCGGCGTGCGCGTGCTCACGGCCGTGGATCGCACCCCCGCCGAGTGCGACGCCGCCGCGTCGTCCGACGCGCGCGGCTGCATCGTCGCGCGCCGCGCGCTGCGCTTCCTCCCCCACGACACGCTCGAGCTGCCGATCGCGATGACGCAGGCGTGCGACGGAGTCGTGTGCGCGTCCGACGAGACGTGCACCGACGGCGGCTGCGCGCCGGCGACGGTGGGCTCGACGCCGAGCTGCACGTCGACCGGCACGTGCGACGACGGCGGAAGCGACGCTGGCGTGTCCGGTCCGGGGCCCGCGCCGGCGGGCGACGCGGGCGGCGGTGGAAGGGGCGGCGATGCGCGCCCGGACGCCGGCGCACCCCGTCACCCCAAGCCCCACGGCGGCTGAGAGACCGCCTCACCACGTCACGAGCGGCGCCGAGACGCGCCCCGGCGCGATGTCGCCGCTCGGGGCGCGCGACTGGTTGCCGAGCGCCACGACGGCGATGGCCGCGCCGCCGGCCGCGAGAACGCCCAGACCCGTCCAGAACCACCATTGGCTCGTGATCCCGCCGCCGTGGTGCGCCGCGCTCTCGGGCGCGGGCGGCGGCACGTCGAACGCGGCGGAGCTCACGAGCGTCGCGTTCACGCGCGTCTCGCGCCCCGGCGCGAGGCTGACCTCGCGCACGAACGGCCGGTAGCCGTCGGCCACCACCTCGACGCGCGCCGGTCCGGGCATCGTGACCAGCGCCGCGGACGTGGGCGTCGAGCCCAGCCAGGTGCCCCGCACGAGCACGCGCGCGCCCGGGACGTTGCACCGCACGACGACGCGCGCGAGCTTCGCGCGCACCGACGCGATCAGGTCGTCGAGGCGCGGCACGCGCGCCTTCAGGTCCGCCGGCGCGACGTGCGAGAACTGTTCGAGGTACGACAGCGCGCGCGGGTAGTCGCCCAGGCGCTCGTACGCGCTCGCGATGTTGTAGAGGAGCGCCGGGTTGCGCGACATCTCGTAGGAGGCGCGGTAGCTCACCACCGCGTCGGCGAACGAGCCTCCGTCCATGGCCGCGTCCGCGCGGGCGCGCAGGTCGGCCGCCATCTGCTCCCTCTTGGCGTCGATGGAGGCGTCGTCGGCGCACGCGACCCGGGCGACGAAGGCCTGACCGATCGCGAGCTGCGCGGCGAGCGCCAGCGCGAGCGCGCCTCGGCTACAGGTAGAGCGGCCGCTCCAGGGGGCCATGCGAGACCTCTGCCCTTCCACGCGGTGCGGCCGGCGACGGCGCAGCCTGCGCGGGCGCGACGGGCAGCGCCTTCGGGGGTGCCGGCTGCGGTCGTACGGCGGTCGTGTCGTGCGGCGCGATGCGCGCGTCGTTCCCTCGCGCGAGGTCGGCGCCGCCCAGGATGGCCGCGCGAGGCGGCACCGGGTCGTGCTCGAGCCGTGCCGTGGTCTGCGAGATCGAAGGGTCGTCGGCCGCGCGCGCCCCCCGCGATCCGGAGAGCGCCACCACGCCGGCCGTCGCCAGACCGACGCCCACGGCGAGCGTGACGGCGAAGGTGCGCAGCGCGTCCCGGCGCGTCCGTCCCGGCGAGACGCGCCGAGTGGTGCGCGAGGTCGGCAGCTTGAGCAGGTCCGAGGCGTCGCTCGCGCGCGCGCCGATCGGGACACGGCGCATCGCGCTGCTCGCGATCTCGAATGCATGCTGCGAGGGGTGGATGGAGAAGGGGCCGGCGATCCCTTCGGCCGACGCGAACGGGAGCAGCGACGCGCCGAACGCCTCGGCGCTCGGGAACCGGTCCTCGGGGGACTTGGCCAGCGCCGTCATGATCGCGCGCTCGAGCTCCTCGGGGACCTCGGGCCGCACGTCGCGAAGGCTCGGCGTCGCGTCGGCGACGATCGCCGCGATGGCCGCCGTGGTCGTGCCGAGGAAGGGCGGGTCGCCGGCGATCAGCTCGTAGAGGATCACGCCGAGCGACCAGATGTCGGTGCGCCCGTCGACGTCGCGCGACGAGCGCACCTGCTCGGGTGACATGTAGAGCGGCGTGCCCACCGTCACGGACGTCGACGTGACCGCCGGCTCGGCGTCGCGCGCGATCTTGGAGATGCCGAAGTCGAGCACCTTGACCACGCGCGCGCCGGCCTCCTCGGACAGGAACAGGTTGGACGGCTTCAGATCGCGGTGGACGATGCCGGCCGCGTGCGCCTCCGCCGCCGCCGCGCACGCCTGGAGCACGATGTCCACCGCTTCCTGGACCGGCAGCGCGCCGCGCGCCGTCAGCTCCGCCTCCAGATCGCGGCCGCGCAGCAGCTCCATCACCATGAACGGGCGGCCGTCCTCGTCGGTGTCGACGTCGAGCACGTGCACCACGTGCGGCCCACGCATGCGGCAGCTGGCCCGCGCCTCGCGCTCGAAGCGCTCGACCGCGTCGGGCAGGACCAGCACGTCCGCCTTGAGGAACTTGAGGGCGACGCTCTGTCGGAGCCGCAAGTGCTCCGCCTCGAAGACGACGCCCATGCCGCCCTCGCCGAGCGGACGCAGGAGTCGGTATTTGCCTGCGACCACGTCGCCCGCGCTCGGTGTAGCAGCGCACGCTCGCGCCTCGTCGCAGACGATTGAGGTCGATTCGTTCATGGCGGCGCAGCGACGGACCCTCTCGATGCATCGCCCGTGCACGGTCGCGACGACCGAAAAGACAGCCGATTCGGGCCGGCGCGCGCGGCATTCACGCGCGCCGACGTGCGTCGTCACACTCGCCCGCCGCCGGCGAGGCGGCGCGCCCGCGCGGGCGCGTCAGGGCCGCTCGTCCAGCCACGCGGCGAGCTCGCGCCCGATCCACGTCTTCATGCCGAGCAGCGCAGCCGCAGCGACCTCGAGCGCCATCGCGGACGCGACGGGCGCGTGCGCCGGCGTGTCAATCCGCAGCAGCGCCGACAAACCGTACAGACCGACGACGATCGCGGTGGCGAACCCGTCCAGCCCGCACACCCCGGTGTCGCCCAGCTCCGCGAAGAACACCCAGTCGAACAGCGCGAACGCGGCGCACCAGGTGCCGCCCGCGATGCCGGCGACGATGGCCCAGAACGCCATCCACGTCACGGCGCCGCCGTGCCCGGCCGACAGCACGTCGAGCGCCGTCCCGAGCGCCAGCAACCCGAGCGCTCCTGGGGCGAGCGCCGGATGAATCGCGTGGCCCGTGCGCCTGACCTGCCGCTGCATGCGGCGAGGTTTCGCAAACGGCGTGCCCCGGCGGCCGCGATGGGCTCAGAAGCGCGCGGCCTGGTGCGGGGTCTGAGGCGGACGCGCGCCGTCGCGCGCATAACCGGCTTCGACCTTGGCGTGGTAGAGCGCCATCATCGACAGACCGAGCTCCCGCATGGCGCCCGCGTCGAGCACGCGCTCGAGCCGCGGGAACAGGACTTCCTCTTCCGCCTCGGCGTGAAGCTCCACGACCGAGCGAAGCTCGCCGATGGCGCGCGCGAACTCCTCGCCGTCGACCGGCGCATCCAGAGCGCGGTCGAGCGAGGCGCGCGCCTGCGCGTGGCGCGACCGGCTCTCGCGCATCCAGGCGTCTTCCCTCAAGGCGGCGCTGGCCGCCGGATAGAAGACCTGCTCCTCCACGGCGATGTGCGCGACGAGGTCGCCGGCGAGCTGCGGCAAGAGCGACTGGCGAATGCTCGCGCTGCCGCGTTCGACGGCCTCGCAGAGCTGTTGCAGGTTGCGGTGCTGGCGCTCGAGTAGGGTCGTGGCTTTCATGGCGGCGGGCAGCGTGGAGGGCGGACGGGTCGTGCGCGCGCGTCGCTCGCACCCTGTGTGCCATGCGACTCGTGCGTGCACCGCGCGGCGGTTGCCGCGTCCCGCCGTGTGGGACGATCGTGGCCGCGTGCCACACCGAGCGCAATCACCGCGCGCACGATTTTGCCTGACCGTGCTCGCCGCGACGGCGCCGTGTCACCTCGCCACTGGACGAGGCCGCCGGTGCGCGTGTCTTGCAAGCCGCCCTGCATCGTGCGCGTCCGTGCCCTCGCGCCGCTGGGCCGTGCGTACGAAGACGCCAGGAGGTGATCCATGGCCACGCAGACCAAGAAGCCGCTCGACAACCTGACCTACGACATCGTCACGATCCTCCACGAGAAGTCCCAGGCGCTCGAGGCGTACGACTCGTACCTCGAGGACGCCAAGCAGGATCCCGAGGTTGTCCAACTGCTCCAGGACATCCGCCATCACGACGAGGAGGACATCCAGAAGCTGCGCTTCGAGCTCGGCCGGCTGCTCGGCCAGACGGCGGCGCAGGGCGGCATCGTGACGCCCGGGCCGGAGGTCGGCCGCGCCGTGTGACGGGGGCCCAGGCCGTCAGGGCTGCCAGCTCGAGGTGCCGGTGTCCAGATCGCGGACCGCCGCATCGAGCGTGGGCCCCGCGTCGGGATGGATGGATGCGTCCTCGAGCGCGTCCGCCGGATCGAACGCGAGCGCTCGCGTGTTGGTCGGGTTCGTCGGTCTGGGGACGACGGGCGGTGTCGGCGGCCTCTCGGGCGCGGGGTGACACGCCGCCGCCAGGGCCAGGAAGGCGGTGGCGATCGCGGCCTGCAGGAGCTGGGCTCTCATGGCGTTCACCGCGACGACAGCTTGGCGATGAGGTCGTCGACGTCGAGGCGACCTTCGCGGTGCCACAGCTCGTTGGCGACGTAGCCGCACACGGCGAAGAACGCGAGCCGGCCCAGTCGCGAGAACAGGACGCCGCCCGCGAGCGCGCCGACGGCCGCGGCCGCCGACACGGTGATGAGCGGTCGCTCGCGCACGAGCTCGCGGAGCCGCTCTCGCATCCTCGCTTCGTCGGTGCGGACCAGGTCGGGGGCGTTGGCTTCCATCGCGCCCGCGCGCGATGCACGTGCTGCGCCGCGGTACGTGCCGTGCAGCGGGCGCGTGCGATGGCGGCGCGGCGCTCGCTGACGAAATACCGGTCCAAGCGGGACTTCGCGCGGACGCCCGAGCCGTCGGGGGGCGCCAGGAAGTCCGCGCGGGCTCCTCGGTTCGTCGTGCACGAGCACCGGGCCTCCCACCTCCACTACGACTTCCGCCTCGAGATGGGCGGCGTGCTCGTGTCCTGGGCGGTGCCCAAGGGCCCCACGGCCGTGCCGGGCGAGCGGCGGCTCGCGATGCAGACCGAGGACCACCCGCTCGACTACGTCGACTTCGAGGGGATCATCCCCGAGGGCAGCTACGGCGCGGGGGAGGTGATCGTCTGGGACGAGGGCTCCTGGGAGCTGGCCGGCGGCGGCGACCCCGGGCGCGCGCTGGCGAGCGGCAAGATCGACTTCGTCCTGCACGGCCAGAAGCTTCGCGGGCGCTTCCTGATGGTGAAGATGAAGACCGGCGCGGAGAACGCGTGGCTTCTGTTCAAGCGCCACGACGAGTACGGCGACGCGCGCTGGCGCATCGACGATCACCCGGCGTCGGTCCGTACCGGGCGTACGATCGAGGACGTTGCCGCCGACGCGAGCGCGCGCACGTGGCAGAGCGATCGCCCGGCGCGATCCAAGGCGCTGCGGCACGCGGCGCGCGTCGGGCGCAAGGCGCCCCGCATCTCGCGCGGCGCGCCCCTCCCGACCAGCGTGCAGCCGGAGCTCGCGACGCTGGTGGATGCGCCGTTCGACGATCAGGGGTGGATCTACGAGCTGAAGTGGGACGGCATCCGCGCCGTCGTGGCGGTGCACGAGGACGGGCGCGTCGAGGCGACGTCGCGCAACGGGCTGGACCTCCTGCCGCGCTTCCCCGAGCTGGCGCGCGTGGCCGAGGCGTTCGCCGAGCGTCCCGTGATCGTCGACGGCGAGATCGTGGTGCTCGACGCCAAGGGCAGGTCGAGCTTCCAGGCGCTGCAGCGCCACGCCAGGCCCGTGACCTACGTCGTGTTCGACGTGCTCTACGCGCAGGGGCGCGATCTCCGCGGAGAGCCGCTCGACCAGCGAAAGCGCGTGCTGGCCGAGATCCTGCCCGCGCCGACGGACATGGTCCTGCCGTCCGGGTACGTCGTCGGCGAGGGCAAGCGCCTGTTCGAGCTGGTTCGCCGGCAGGGCGTCGAGGGGGTCGTGGCCAAGCGCCGCGCCTCCACGTACGTCGGCAAGCGGACGCGCGACTGGCTCAAGTTCAAGGTTCAGCTCACGCAGGACGCGGTGGTCGGCGGCTGGACGAGCCCCGAGGGGAGCCGCACCGGCTTCGGGTCCCTCCTGCTGGGCGCGTACGACGGGGGCGAGCTCGCGTACGTCGGCCACGTGGGCACCGGCTTCGGGGGCGCGACGCTCTCGTCCCTCAGGAAGGAGCTCGACCGCCTCGCGACGCGCGCCAGCCCGTTCCAGTCTCCGCTGCCGCGCAACCACGAGGGGCGCGCGCACTGGGTGAGGCCTCGGCTCGTCGTCACGGTCGGCTTCACCGAGTGGACCGCCGACGGCAAGATGCGCCACCCGACGTTCCTCGGGTTGCGCGACGACAAACGCCCCGGCGACTGCGTCATCGAACGGCCGCTGCGGCACGAGACGCGCAAGAGCCCTGGCGCGAAGGCGAAGCACGGGTGATCGGCGATGGCACACGCGATCTGGAGCGGATCCATCAACTTCGGCCTGGTCACGATCCCCGTGAAGCTCTACTCGGCGATCCGTCAGCACGAGCTCCACTTCAACTACCTGCACGAGGAGGACCTCGGCCGCATCCGCTACGAGCGCGCCTGCTCGGTGGATGGCAAGAAGGTCGACTGGGACGACATCGTCCGCGGCTACCAATACGAGAAGGGCGAGTACGTCGTCCTCGACGACGAGGACTTCAAGAAGGCGATGCCCGAGGCGTCGCAGTCGGTCGACATCGTCGAGTTCGTCGACCTGCGCGAGATCGACCCCATCCTCTTCGGCGCGCCTTACTACCTCGAGCCCGAGAGGAAGGGGCGCCACGCCTACGCACTGCTGCGCGAGGCGCTGAAGAAGACCGGCAAGGTGGGCATCGCTCGCGTGGTGATGCGCACGCGCGAGCACCTGGCGGCGCTGAAACCCGACGGCAACGCGCTCGTCATCGAGGTGATGCACTGGGCCGACGAGGTGGTGGCCCCGACCGATCTCGAGTTCCCGGACGAGGCGGCCAAGCTGCCCGCCACCGAGTTGAAGATGGCCACGATGCTGGTCGAGACGATGACGGCCCGCTTCGAGCCGGGCGAGTTCAAGGACCGCTACCGCGAAAAGCTCCTGGAGCTCATCGAGGCGAAGGCGCAGGGCAGGGCGGCGCCGCGCGCGAAGGGAAAGCCGCGCGCGCCCACGCCGGTCGTGGATCTCATGGATGTGCTGCGGCGGAGCCTCGCCGACACGCACGCCGAGCGTCGCGGTCCGGCCAAGGCGAGTCACCCGCGCAGACGGCGGCGGGCCGCCTGAGCGGCGCGCGCTCGCGGTTCTCCACAGTGGCGCCGCTGCCACGCGGTGGCGCGGGCGCACACCGTCGCGCGCCGTCGGGCCGCGACTTTGCAGAGCGCGGCGCGAGGAACGGATCCTGCTGAGTCGCTTCCACTCGCTTGGAGGTGGGTTCGATGGTGCGATGGTGGGGGCTCTCGGTGGTCGTGGCGGTGGTTGCCGTTCTCTTCGGGTTCGGCGGGATTCACGGCGGTCCGCACGTGCTCGCCGGGATCGCGTTCACGGCATCGCTCGCGCTGCTCGTCGCATTCGCGGCCGAGGCCGTCGCGCGCCGTCTCGCCACCCGGTCGTGAGCGCCCGGAGACCCACGCTTCGCGAGCTGCGCGCGAAGGCCGCGGGCTGCCACGCCTGCGACTTGTGGGAACGCGCGACGCAGACGGTCTTCGGCGCCGGTCCGTCCGATGCGGACGTGATGCTCGTGGGCGAGCAGCCGGGCGACGCCGAGGACCGCGAGGGCGAGCCGTTCGTGGGCCCCGCGGGGCGCGTGCTCGACGAGGGACTCGCCCGCGCCGGAATCGACCGCGACCGCGCGTACGTGACCAACGTGGTCAAGCACTTCAGGTGGCTGCCGCGCGGCAAGCGGCGCATGCACTCCAAGCCCAACCAGGTCGAGATCTCCGCCTGCCGGCAGTGGCTGGACGCCGAGATCGCGCTCGTGCGACCTCGGGTGATCGTCTGCCTCGGGGCGACGGCGGCCCAGGCGCTGCTCGGCCGCACGTTCCGCGTCACGCGCCAGCGCGGAACGCCGGTGCCTTCGCCGCTGGCGCCGTACGTGGTGGCCACGGTGCACCCCTCGTCCATCCTGCGGGCGCCCGACGACGAGGCGCGGCACCGAAAGATGGACGCGTTCGTGTGCGACCTCGAGCGCGTGGCCCGACTGCTGTGACGCGAGCGTCGACCTAGGAGCCGACGGCAAGCGGGCGCCACGAACCCGCTGCGGTACGGCTCGGCGCGGCACACGGGGTGCAGTCCTCTCCGGCCGGACCGAAGAAAGGAGGCTCCATGCTTTACTGGGCAGCCGTCTTTTTCATCATCGCCATCGTCGCGGCCATCTTCGGGTTCGCGGGCATCGCCGCGAGCGCAGCCGGCGTGGCCAAGGTGCTCTTCGTCGTCTTCCTCGTGCTGGCGGGGCTCTCGCTGCTGTTCGGTCGCCGGCGCGTCACCGCGTGAGGCGCCGCCGTGAGCTCGCGCTACGACCCGCGGGAGCGCTGGCGTTGGGAGGAGGATCAGCGCAGCCGCGAGGAGCGCGACCGCGTCGAGCGCGAGGGTCGCTTCGCCCGCGACACGGGCGATCCGCGCTGGGGGACCGGCGGCCTGCCGGTCGACGAGGCGACGTACCGCTCGCTGCGCGCGACGGCGGGCGGCGGGCGCTGGCTCGTCGGCCGCGCGCAGCGCGAGGCCATCGTGCGCGAGACGCCGGCGTACGTCGAGTGGGAGGCGGCGCCGCGCGGACCGTATGTCGGCCGTGGCCCGCGCGGCTACCGGCGAACGGACGAGCGCATCCGCGAGGACGTGTGCGAGCGGTTCACCGAGCACGGCCAGCTCGATCCCAGCGACGTCGAGGTCGCCGTGCACGAGGGCGAGGTCGTCCTGACCGGGACGGTCGCGACACGGGCGCAGAAGCGCCTCGCCGAGGACATCGCCGATGCCGTGTTCGGCGTCGTCGAGGTGCATAACCGCCTGCGCGTGCAGCGTGCCGGCGAGGCATCTCAGCCGACGCGTGGCGCGCCCGCCGCGGATGGCCGGCGCGCCGCCGAAAATCCGGCGAATCCGCGCTGAATCGCCGAGCGGCACGCCAGGTGCTTCATCCCTGGTGAGAGGTTCGTCCCTGGGCATTAGGGGGGATGAGGAGGGAGGACGTGCATCATGAAGCTCGGCCTCGTGCGCTCGTGATCTGCGCGAAGGTGCACTGACGCGGCGTCTTGTCGGGTCGCCAGCGCAGGAACTTGGTCCCATGCCGGAACCGATCGCCGCTGCAGTGGTCGTAGCGGACTTCGACGACGATCGCCGGACGAAGCGGGTGCCAGTCCTCGGAGCGGCCGGGCCGCGACCAGCGGCTCGGTCCTCCGGGGGCGCGCCCCGTGAAGCCGGGGGGCTCCTCGATCGCCTCGAGGCGGCGGGTGAGCGCCGCGCGGTCCTCGTGGCCGAAGGTGGCGCAGAAGCCCACGTGATCGAGCAGGCCGCGGTCGTCGTACAGCCCGAGCAGCAGCGATCCGACGACGGGCCCGTGCGTCGCGTAGCGGAAGCCGCCGACCACGCAGTCGGCGGTGCGCATCCATTTCATCTTCACCATCGCGGTGCGCTCGCCGCTCGCGTACGCGGCGCCGCGCGCCTTGGCCACGATGCCGTCGATGCCGCGCGCCCGCAGCTCCTCGGCCCAGCGCGTGGCGGTGCGCCGGTCCGTGGTCGCCGGCGACAGCTTCAACCGCGCGCCCTGCGGCAGGTGCGAGCCGGCGAAGCGCTCGAGCGCGGCGCGCCGCTCGTCGAGCGGTCGATCGAGCAGCGCGCGCCCGCGCTCGTCGACGAGCAGGTCGAACACGAACAGCTGGGCGGGGGTCTCGCGCGCCAGGCGGGCGACGCGGCTCGCCGCCGGGTGGATGCGCATCAACAGCGCGTCGAAGTCCAGGGCGCCGTCGGGTCTCGTGATCACGATCTCGCCATCGATCACGAAGCGGCGCGCGTCGACGGCACGCACGGCGTCGACGATCTCGGGGAAGTAGCGCCCGAGCGGCTGCCCCGCCTTCGACTGCAGCGCGACGGCGTCGCCGTCCTTGAAGGCGAGGCACCGGAAGCCGTCCCATTTCGGCTCGAGCTGCCAGCCGTCGCCCCCGGGCAGCTGCTCGACGAACTTCGCGTCCATCGGCGACAGCGGTGGGCGCACCGGCAGCGCCAGTGACGGCCACTCGGTCACACGAGCCTCCTCGGATCGAACCTCCCCAGGTCGAAGCGCCCGGGGGCGTCGGGGGCGAGCGGCGCCCACAGGTCGCCGCGCCGCTGGACGCGCGGCCGCGCGTTGTCGAGGCGGAAGTCGTCGATGACCGCGCCCTGATCGAGCTCCGCCCATGTCACCGGCATCGAGACCGTCGCGCGCGGCGTGGGGCGCACCGAGTAGACGCTGGCGAGGGTCCGGCCCCACGCGTTCTGGTTGTAATCGACGAGCACGCGCCCCGCCGGACGCCGCGCGACGCGGTACTCGGCGGTGAGCAGGCGCGGGTGCGCGCGGGCCAGCTCGCTGGCGATCGCCCTGGAGAGCGCCCACACCTGGTGCTGCGTCGGTCCGCGCACGATCGGCACGTAGACGTGCAGCCCCTTGGATCCGCTCGTCTTGACGAAGACCGGCATCCCCAGCCCGCTCAGCGCGTCGCGGAGCACGAGCCCCGCCTCGCGCACGCGGTCGAAGCTCGCCGTCCCCGGGTCCAGATCGAACAGCAGGTAGTCGGGGCGCTGGACGTCGTCGCAGCGCGCGTACCACGGGTTGAGATCGATGCACCCGAGGTTGACCAACCACGCCAGCGACGCGACGTCGTCGACCACCGGAAAATCGATGACGCTGCCCGAGGCGTGCTCGATCGCGCACGTGCGCACCCACGAAGGTCGCGGCACCGGGGCGCGCTTCATGAAGAAGAACTTGCCCGTCACGCCGTTGGGCCAGCGCTTCATCACCATGGCTCGGCCGGCGAGGTGGGGCAGCAGCGCCCCCGCGAGGTCGAGGTAGTACTGCAGCAGCATCCCCTTGGTGATGCCGAGGTCCGGCCAGAAGACCTTGCGCAGGTTCGTCAGCCTGACGCGGCGCGCGCCGAACGCGAGCATCGCCTCGTCGCGGCCGTACGGGACTACGGGCCGCATCTCGGGCAGCTCGAGCCGAGCGCCGTGCATGCCGGCGGCCGTTGCAATCGGGTGGCCGGGTCCGGCGTCAGGAGCGTATCAGCTCCTCGACCTTGGCCACCAGGTCGGCCGGCAGGCAGGGCTTCGCGAGGAACGCGTCGCACCCCGCGTCGCGGGCTCCGCGCGAGTGTCCCGCCAGAGCGTGACCGGTGAGCGCGATGACCGGAATGTGGCGCGTGCTCGCGTCGGCCTTGAGCCGCCGCGTCGCCTCCCAGCCATCCATCACCGGAAGGGACAGATCCATCACGACGACATCCGGGTCGAGCCGGTGCGCGAGCTCGAGGGCTTCCTCGCCGTTGGATGCCTGCTCGACGTCGAAACCGGAGTACGACAGGTACTCGGCGTACATTGCCCGATTGTCCTCGAAGTCGTCGACCACGAGCACCAGCGGTCGCTTGCCGGAGCTCTCCTGATGCGCTGTTTGGGCCATGGGTGCTGGCTCGTGCGTTCCCCCCCGGGGCCGGCTCGCTTGCTCGAAGCGTGCCGGCACGAAAACGCGTGGATCGGTCCGAGGAGGCGGGGAAGCCTCGTGCCACGCGTGTGGCGCTCGTAGCGCATTGCCCCGCCGCGTCCAGAAAAGGTGCGGCGTAGGCGATGCTTTCCCGGTGCGCGGGATGCGCATTGCCTTGCTGTCGACGTGTGCGCTGTCGGTGCCGCCGAAGGCGTACGGAGGGACGGAGCTCGTCATCGCGGAGCTCGCGAAGACGCTGACGCGGCTGGGGCACGACGTGGTCGTGTTCGCCACGGGCGACTCGTCGCCCGCCGGCGAGCTGCGCTTTCACTTCCGGCACCCGATGTGGCCTCCCGACGAGCTGGTCGAGCTGCGCCACGCGGCGTTCTCCTGGAAATCGATCTGCGCCGAATCGCCGCCCTTCGACGTCGTGCACGCGCACCAGGCGCCGGCGGTGGCGTTCAGCGCGGTGTGCGCGCTGCCGACCGTGCTGACGCTCCACCACGACCGGGTCGACCGCCTGGTCGACTACTACCGCGACTTCTCGGAGGTGACGTACGTCGCCATCTCGCGGCGGCAGGCCGAGCTCGTCCCCGAGCTCGCGCCCGTGCACGTCGTCCACCACGGCCTCGACGTCGACCAGTACGCGGCGGGCGAGGGCGAGGGGGGCTACCTGGCGTTCGTCGGCCGCTTCGCGCCCGAGAAGGGGCCGCACCACGCGATCGACGTGGCGCGGGCCACGGGGGTGCCGCTGCGGATGGGCGGCAAGCCGCACTGGATCAACGAGCCGTACTTCGAGCGGGAGCTCAAGCCGCGGCTCGAGCGCGCCGGACGGCTCGTGCACTGGCACGGCGAGGTGTCGTTCGCCCCCAAGCTCGAGCTCTTGCGCCACGCGCGCGCGACGCTCTTCCCCGTGTGCTGGGAGGAGCCGTTCGGGCTGGTGATGATCGAGTCGATGCTCGTCGGCACGCCCGTCATCGCGTTCGATCGCGGCGCCGCGCCCGAGGTGGTCGAGGAGGGGGTCACCGGGTTCCTGGTGCGCGGGCCGGCCGAGATGGCCGACCGCGTGCGGCGGCTTCACGCGATCGACCGGGCACGCTGCCGCGAGCGCGCGCGCGAGCGCTGGGGCTCCATCCGAATGGCGCGCGACTACGAGCGGGTGTACGAGCACGCCGTGCGCGCGCGCCGCGACGGGCGCGCACGACCGGACGACGCCGTGCAGCCGAGGGGGCTCGCACCGGCGCGTGCGGAGACGTGACCGTCGCCCGAGGGACGCGACGAATGCTCAACGGCTCGGTCGGAGACGCGGCCAACCAGAACGACACCGACGCGACCTTGCTCGAGCTGCCGATCGTCGGCGAGATCGAGCGCCTCGTGCGCGCGCGGGGGGCGATGTTCCTCGTGACGACCACGCAGGGAGACATCACGCCCGCCGGCGCACGCGAGCTCGGCCTCTTCTACCGCGACACGCGCTTCCTCTCGCACTACGAGCTCGAGGTCCGCGATCGCCACACCGTCCGCCTGAGCGCCGAGACGTCGCACCCGGCGTACAACCAGGTCGACCTCATGCTGAGCGACGCCCGGCACGAGGAGCTCCTCGACGACCCGAAGAACTTCGTGCACATCCGGCGGCGGCAGATCCTCGACGGCGGCTTCATCGAGGAGATCGTGCTCACGAATTTCCTCATGCGTGCGTGCGACGTCGAGCTCGTGCTGCGCTTCGGCGCCGACTTCGCCGACATCTTCGAGGTGCGCGGCGCCCACCGTCCCAAGCGCGGTCGAAAGCACGCGCCTCGCATCGAGGGGAGCTCGGTCGTGCTCGCGTACGACGGCCTGGACGGCACCAGGTACGAGACGATCCTGTCGTTCAGCGTCCCGCCGGCGGACATGGGCGAGGACTACGTGACCTTCGAGATGAGCCTTCCCGCCGACCGTACGACGACGCTCGAGGTGCGGGTCGTGCCCGTGCTCGAGGGCGTGACGCGCAGCCGCCCGGGGCTGCCGTTCTCGCGGCGCGCCGAGACGCTCGCCAACGAGGCGCAGATGTACCGCGCGGCCTCCACGCGCTACGCGTGCGACGACGGCCTGCTGCAGGAAGTGCTCGACCAATCGATCGCCGACCTGCACGCGCTGCGCGTCGAGTTCGAACACCACGCCATCGTGGGCGCCGGGATTCCGTGGTTCTGCGCCCCTTTCGGGCGCGACGCGCTCATCACGAGCTACGAGGCGCTGACGCTCAACCCCGAGTTCGCCGTCGAGGCGCTGCGCACGCTGGCGGCCTTCCAGGGCAAGAAGCTCGACCCGGTCACCGAGGAGGAGCCGGGAAAGATCTTCCACGAGCTGCGTTTCGGCGAGATGGCCCGCTGCGGTGAGATCCCGCACTCGCCCTACTACGGGAGCATCGACGCGACGCCGCTCTTCGTCATCGTGGCCGAGGCGGCGCACCGCTTCACCGCCGACGGCGCGTTTCTGCAGGAGATGCGGCCGGCCATCGAGGCGGCGCTGGGCTGGATCGACGCGCGCAGCGAGAAGGGGACGCGCCTGGTACGCTACCAGCGCCTGGGGCCCAAGGGGCTCGAGAACCAGGGGTGGAAGGACTCGCGCGCGGGCGTCTCGTTCCCGGACGGCCGCCGCGCCGAGGCGCCGATCGCGCTCGTCGAGGTGCAGGGCTACTGCGTGGACGCGTACGATCGCGGGGCGAAGATCTTCGGCTGGCTCGGCGAGCCCGAGCTCGCCGCGGGATACGCCGAGCGGGCCGCCACGATGCGAGAGCTCGTCAACCGCGCCTTCTGGATGGAGGAGGCGAACCGCTACGCGTACGCCGTCGATGGACACGACCGGTTGTTGCCGACGGTCGTGTCCAACGTCGGGCACCTGCTCTGGTCGCGCGTGGCGCCGCCGGACCGCGCGCGGGCCACGGCGCGCATGCTGCTCGCGTCGTCGAGCTTCAGCGGCTTCGGCATCCGCACGCTGGCGGCCGAGCAGCCGGTGTACAACCCGCTCAGTTATCACAACGGCACGGTGTGGCCGCACGACAACGCGCTCGTCGTGCGCGGCTTCGCCAACTACGGGCTCGGCTACGAGGTGACCAAGGCCTTCGACGGCCTGTACGCGGCGATGAGCTACTGCCGTGATCGCCGGTTGCCGGAGCTCTTCTGCGGCATCGGAAAGCGCAGCGGGCCGCTGGTGCGCTACCCGGTCGCGTGCAGCCCGCAGGCGTGGGCGAGCGCGGCGCCGATGCTGCTCCTGCAATCGATCCTCGGCATCCGCGTCGACGCGCCGCGCGGGCGACTCATCGTCAAGAACCCGGCGCTGCCCCGGGCCGTCGGCAAGATGGAGCTGCACGGCATGCGTATCGGCAGCGCGCTCGTGAGCATGCGCTTCCGCCGCGTGGGCAAGCGGTGCCACGTCGACAAGCTCGACGTGAGCGGCGGTCCGCTCAAGACGGAGATCGAGATCGACTGATGCGCGTTCGGTGTGACGCTGCGTGGGCGCTAGGGAGAGGCGACCGGCAGCGCGCGATACGAGAACACGCTGGGCGCGGCGAAGGTCAGGCTCCACACCGGCGTGCCCGCCACGATCTCGGTCGCCGCCGGCGCGATGGCGGTGCTGCCCCATCCCCCCCAGCCGAAGAGCCACCGCGTGGTGTCCATGCGCGCGTACGAGCCCATGAACTCCGTCTCCGGCTGGCTCATCGGCTTGTCGTAGACGTCGGTGAACGAGGTCACCTTCTTGTTCGCCTCGTCGAGGACGAACGACAGGATGCGGGTCTGGTGCAGGTTGTTGCCGTTGTCGAAGACCATGAGCGATCCGTCGGGCTGCACGCGCACGTAGTGCTGCCACGAGAAGATCTGGTCGGACGTCAGCCCGAACTGGTCCTCCTTGCCGCCGAGCGTCCAGAGGACCTGTCCGTTGGTGTGGTCCACCTTGATGATGGAGCTCGTGTACCGGAAGGAGAGGATGAAGTTGCCGTCTTTCGGGTCGATGTCGATCGAGTTGAGGTGCAAGTAGTCATCGACCGTGTTGCCCGAGAAGTCGTTGTCGTAGGTGCTGTCGGCGTAAAGCGACGGGACGTTGGCGCTGTCCCACTCGAAGACGACGCTGCCCGCGCTGATCTCCTGAACCACGCAGTTGAGCACCTGGGCTTTCGAGCTCCAGCTCGGGTTGAGGCCGCTCAGGTCGACGTGGTCTTGCCCCGGTTTTGTGGACACCCAGGATGGCCCGCGATGAGCTGGCCGGGAGGTGTTCATGGCAGCGAAGAAGAAGCGGAGGCACTTCACGCCCGAGTACAAGGCGGAGGTGGTC